>Ga0209367_1010563_pt1 | contig 12364 bp, 4 predicted proteins | sample WorMetLIZISLAND2_FD_187412 | JGI IMG/M metagenome (GOLD analysis project Ga0209367, IMG submission 187412) | Marine gutless worms symbiont microbial communities from Max Planck institute for Marine Microbiology, Germany - Olavius geniculatus... ... | reverse complement strand
ACTTATTACTCTATAAATAACTTAGAAAAAATACTAACTATGCTAATGAATTCGCACCACTGTACGAAAACAAATATGCACAACACACTATACAGATAAGCAGCCATGTCCTGAGATGACGTCATCAGGCCACGCGTCACGCTTCGCGCAGACCGGCCGCAAGGTGGCACAAACATCGTTTTTCGCGAATATGGCGGCGACCATGGCTCAAAAATTTGACTAATTAAATTACTTTTTCTAACACTTTAGCATTCAGCCGGCCATAGCAATGTATTCAACTAATACTGCGGCATCATATATCTGAATATTGTTTTTGGCGCTATTCCTCCTTTAAAGAAGTTGACCGTTTCAGGTTTAGTGAAATTGGTAGTTTATGTCGTTTTATAAATTAAGGTAATATTTTATTGTTGTTTAACTACCAAACACTTGTTGAATTGGCTAGAACATTTGTTATATTGTGGAATGATATGAAGTATGTATTCTGGCTGGTAGTGACATAGCATTCGACTGGACAATGTGCAGTCGTTTTATATTAGTTGTAATTACTTAGGCTTCACATGCACTGCTGGAGCTGTATATGTTACTTTGTAATCTGTCATCTGTGGTTTGTAACAGAGTTCTTTGTCTCTGTCACTTCTCTTGGAATTTTGTATCTTTGTTAGTTCTGGCATTACTTGTTTGTTAACTGAATTGTGTCAGAAAATTGAGACATTGCAGCCACCTCACTGGATTATCTTTTAATAGGTCTGTGTCAATGCAAGTGTATCTTCCACTCACCTCGGAATAGGATATATCTTCTGCAAGTGGCACGTTGTTTATCACAGGTTTGCTCCAGTTATTTGTCAGAGCATAGTTTCTACAGAAGACTGTAGCAGTTTTTTTCTGACTAGGAAATTGTGCATATATTGTGCATAGGGTCTTTGCCCCTTTCTTGTCACAGCTGAAATATGTGCTCAGTTGTTAGAACGTTAGGACTAGATGGAATTTTTTCGATGTAAAAAATTTGTCACCGTTGACTTTGATTCTAATCCTTGTCACCTTATCTGTCATTTGCATCTGTTATCGTGTCAAACGTGATTTTTGCATGTACTTAAATGTATGCAGGTTGCTATTAATGGTTCGGTGCTGTTCATGAAACTTGTTTTTATTGATGTGTCGTCTTTGATGCTCTCTGTCTTCTGGTGTGGTGTAAAGTTGTGTATTTTAGCTCATGTTATGTTCATTTGGTGGCATTTTCAGCATGAAATCATCATTTGGCTCTGTTGTCATTGTAAGTTGTCTGTGGATGCTCACCTCACCTGCATGAGTCAGCTGATTCATAATTTAAGGTTTCATGCTGTATTAGCTATTGATTTATGGGCATTATAATGTGTGAAGGAAAAATTAATACTGGTTATATGTGATCATTGGCGTAATATTGTATATTAAACTAACTGTGTTAGAGATTGCAATCCCAGGATCCCGGCCGTTCGTCTCAATCCCAGGATTTCGGGATTACAAAAATTAGCTAAAATTCTACTTTTTTGCGTAATCAATGACAGAAATAGGAATTTTTTGCCGTCCGGTAAATAAAATATTTTATGAGCACTTGAGTACTACTTCGTGCTGTCGCCGGAAATTTGTATTTTGACAGTCACTGTCACTCTCTACAGTTCGGATATACCTTTCGTGGGGGCCCTGTGCATAAAATATGTCAGTTGGGAATACCAAAATAATGACCAATCTGTAAGGCTAATCCCGAAACAGGATCCCAGGATTACAAATTTTTCCAGTCCCGGGATTGCAATCACTAAACTTTATGAATGTGTATGTGGGCTCTGCTGAGCTAGATAGGATGTGCAAAGCAATAGCAACGGAGGCTGTGCGAAGTACTAGTTGAACTGCAGTTGAAATTACTTACTTGGTGTCATCGATTTACTCGGTCCATAGCAATGACAGTTTTTTTCGTAAATATCAATTTCAGCTTCAACCGTGTGTAGTTCCTGGTCGTTTGACTTTGATAATTTTTGGTGCAGAATTTTGCCCAACTAACATCATCAAATCATGGATGAATAGTACAGTTAGCGTTTGTCATATCAAAATAATTGTCGTTTTACTTCTGTCTTGGATCTACTTGTAGTAATAGCCATTATAATGCACCTATTGGTTGCATATGGTACATTAAGCAGAAGAACTGTTACAGTTGGAGGCTAGCAGTTGAGTCCATTGCTTACAGTAGCTCAACACCACGATTGCACTGTTAACCAACTCCCTATCGCCAAAACGTACCTGGTTCTGCTAGGCAAGATATTTGTTAATTTTCCATGACAGTACAGTACGGTTGGGTCATTTTGGCGTGATTCAGTTAAACTTGCGTGAATCAGAATTGTGCACTGGCATTTATCACAAGAGTTAACTAGTGAGCATTTGTAACGTAACTTTTTCGTCACATGTGCACAAAATAATAAAATTAATACGTGGTAATGCATCGACAGTGAGGAATAGCATAGCAAATTTTGAGCCCATACTATAAAGACTGAAGTCTTGCATTCATCATTGATTTACAGTTACCTGATACAGGTGCGTGCAATGCCGATATCAGGAGTCTTTGCTGTAAAGCTGTTTCTTGTGCGTTGTACGATCTTATTACCGTGTAACGTTCGTTAATGTCAAATTGTCAAGTACCGCATACATCTGTGTGACTTCATTTTATGGATGCAGTTTGTTTGTTATTTGTTTGTTTGCGTTCGTCGGTGAAGTGTTGTATTATCAGTTTAACTCGGTGTGTGGTCTCACGGTGAGTGCATAGCGTGATGATAGACAGGATCTGGAGCGTCTATCCCCCCTTGAATCATTGGAGCAAGTTTCCTGAGCCTTTCTTTTTTCCCATTCCTTTTCTTCCCTTTTACATTTCTTTCCAGATCCTTTTTCCCATGCCCAGCTAGATGGTTTGAGGAGCATTGTAAGCTCTTTTAGTGGCGTCCGGACATCGTGGACAGACTTAATTCATGTACGGCAGTGACGGGGAACCCGGGTACTGTTGCTCAAGATGAGATCAGTGCCATTCGCCTTGGAATACGACCAACTCCTGCTGCGTGTTACGCCAAGAACTTTCTGTGCTCTGTTAGTAGCAGTTCGTTGTTGTTGCGCGTCGTACGTCGAACTGCAAGCCGCGTCTGATTTGCGCTAATTATACGTCGTCGATTGCAGTTGACTTTAATAACACTGAACTGACGGCGTTGGCTTATTGTCTTGATTTTATTTCGACAGATCAGATCAACCGCCTAATTCTGGAAACTTCATAGGAATTTACCTAGGATCTCCTAAAATCTTTGCACCTTCTGACAGGTTCTTCATAAGTCAGCAAATTTGAATATTTACGCGTAAGTCCTGTCTTAAGTATTTTTGTGGCAGTCAAATCATCAAGTGTTTTGTGCCAAACTTGTATGACTCGGTGCTAGAATGTAGATGTTTCCAGCAGAGCCTTTGTAGTTAATTAAAATGAAATTCATTAAAATTATTTAGAATTGGAAAACTAAGTTTTAGAGTATGAAATAGACAATCTGTAACGACTGTTATGCAGTGAGGGAATTGCTGCTTCTAGTTTTTTTTTGACATGTTGAAACCAGAAGAAGACATTTATTGACCTATGTTCTGTTCACAACGTGTGATTCCAGTAACGTAAATCGCAGCGTTTCGTAATGCACAGTCACGCTAAGTCAACCGGCAGCATACATTCTACATTATTTAAAAAAAGTAGTTACGAAATAGTTGTCAGTATTTCTCTGCAGCCGTGGACAACAGACTAGTTGTAGACCTGAATAACGTAGACCTACGAGCAAAACATTCGGCATCATAGCCGCAGCGTGAAAATGATCATTGACGCACGATCGCACTAGTTACCAGACAGCGTTGATTTTGATACGTTTTCAGTTCACTGATCAGCGTGAAAAACTAATGGTACGGTATTATGATAAATGTAATCAACATTTTGCAACACGGAAAACGGTGAGTGTCAGCCTAGCGTGAAATAAAGTCAATGGCGGCTCAAAACAGTAAGCCCCTACGTTTATCATAAGTGCATTAAATACTTTTTTTCAAAACATTTTCTTCGATATACTCTGCAGTAAGCCTTTAATCACATGCTCATTAAAGATCCCTTCACACTGCCAAACGCGCGTCGCGACACTACCTTGTAAAATCTAGGCTTTAGAATAAGCGGGTTGCAAGGCAACAAAATTGCAACTTTCAGTATATTCTACAGTTGAGTACAAGAGTGTATTTCACGACACGTTTATGACGGGATGGATTGGGCCTGCTATTGAATTGATGTGGCTACTGACTAGTGAGAAAATTTTTTAGAAATTGATTAGTTACTGGTGAAGTTATAAATGTATGAAAGCTAGGGGCTACTTTTCATGGACCACCAGGTGCAGACAACGATGCACAGCACAATTCACTCTTGAAGGGTGCAAAAAGTACGCTAAAACCCTGTATTTGTGGGCTCAAAGTCGTTCAAGGTCATCGATGTTAATACTTCCGGAAAGCAGCAAAGGAGCTAAGTGGTAGATGCACGTGGCGCGCTGAGTGATGTACATTATGCTACGGGCACGCGCTGCTTGGACTTGTACAGCTTGGCACTCTTCTTTTTCATCTGATCTCGCGTCAGCACCTGACAACGCACGCAAGCACCCATGGCGAACCTACTCGACTCTTATCTACAATACTCGACCACTCGCGCCCTGCATGAATACTAGCTCAGACTCCGGCCCACTGGACTTCAGCAGGTACATCGCTGTACTATCATACTATGACAACTCGCAGCCGTGGACAACTGAAAATTTTGGACAACCAAAAATTGTGGTCTAGTTTTGAAAATTTCGTGAGAATTTTTCTAAGAATTTTCTAAAATATTACCACTTTCTTCCTGAGCAAATTTGAAAATTTTCGTCTGATTTTTTTTCTAAGATTTCGAAAGATTTTACTAACAGACGAAAGAGTTAATGTACACTCAAAATCGACGTAGGCTAGTACGGTAGGCCTAGTCTGGTAAAACTGTGCAATGGTCGTACATACCACTCCTCCGGAAGAGTCAAACTCAATCTGTTCGGCGCTCGCTGGACGAGGCATCATGAAAGGTTGGACCGGTGGCTGGTTCAGGAACTCTTCCAGCGGCTCCTAAACATGCACAGCATCGCCAGCAAACATCAACTTTTGCATGCAAACATAGGGGACCGAGGCAACAACCATCAAACAGTCTAGCAGGCGGGCAGCGTTTAAGCTGAAATTGGTGTGTATGGACACTGGACAGCCTTTACAGATAATGGTAACAAGAAATCTTAGCTGATGCTCATGAGACACGGGAGAGCTTATAGCAGTTCATGTTCGCAGGTTGTTTTGGTTTATGCCCGTCCATTTCGTCGCTATTCACACTTCTGCAGCCGAAAATCGCAAAAAAATCACTACAAACCGCAACTTCTGAGAATCAAGGTCATTCAGGGTCATCGATGTTGATACTACTAACAAGCATGTCACCACTCACCAGTGCTTTATGATAAGCAGCACGTCTGTGTTCATCTGCAAGCGTTTTCACGCCAGACAAGCGAATAGCACAAAATCACGACTTTTTAGGGGGTACCCGTCTTTGACACCCCGGCATACCCGCGTGCGCAGGCCTCGTTAAACGCAGGAAATAGGGACTTGGACTGCTATGATCTACACCCAATGTTGAAAATTTCATATGCAGGTTGTTTTAGTCTATCTTCAGCCATTTCGGTGCAATTCACTTTTGAAATGTGTGTCGCAGTCCGAAATCGGGAAAAATTTACTAAAACCTTTTTTGGAGGGTGGGGGTTTAAGGTCATCGATGTTAACATTCCTAAGAAAATCGTCCTCGGTGCTTGTTATGATAAGCATCATATGTGTGCCTATCTGCTATCATTTTCACGCTAAACGAGCCAATAGCGGTGCTAGCTCTCGCGCGTAAAAACGTAAAGTCCAGTACTTTATGTCACCATCATCATCATTTATTCATTAAGTTACTGTATAAGAGTTTTACTGATTGCGTAACTGTTTCCTCTGTGTGTATTCTTACAGTCCTACTTAGGTTACATGGGCAGCAGTAAGTGTTCTGTTGGGCATTGGTGTCCACCACTTATTGCGCGGCAGCTGTTATTTGCCAGTGTCCTCCAATTGTAATATGTATTGTTGTCATTGCTTCGGTGAAAATAAATAAATCTCGGACTACTCGGCCTACATCATAACAAAACATATTACACATAGGCTATGTTAAACTCGTGATCAAACGCGCTTTGCAATCTCGCTAGTGCATGACAGCTGATTGGCATATGAGATAACGATCCCGCAGCGCACTATTCGGCCATCATTGCCCCGTCAACGAACAATTTGGACTCGCGCTGCAGCAAGTAGACATACCACGCCCCAATCAACCACACTGTAAGCTACCACCGAGGTACTTACTTCGCATCCCACTGACGGTGGGAGGCAAAGATGACATGGCCCAAATCGATTTTTTAATTATTTTTTTGAAAAAAAGATGCAGCCTCATTTCCAAATAATAAGATTTTAGTTGCGACACAATTACGCCTTTTCATATTGTGCCACACTTTTTTTTATCGTAGTAGACTTATTGGCCTAATGCATTTTAACGGGATAGCAGTAGAAAATTACGTACATACACAGTGAGGCATAAAAACACACCAGAATTTTTTTTACCATAACTTGAAGAAGGGTTATCCAATTTTAATAATTTTTGGAACACATATTTTTGACACAACTTGCCATCAAATGGCCGTTTAGTTTCCCACCTCAACCAACATCTGCTTCTGCACTACCTGGTGAAAACAGACAAAACATGCATTAAAATCAACAAAAAAATCTTTACAAGATTACATCGTTCCGGATATGTGGCCACCAACAGCCAATCAATTACAAGGTTTGACTGTTGTGCAGCAGCACGTCTATTAAATAGGCATAACATTCAGAAATATTGATGAATTCAAGAAGCAATTGATGAAGTCTGGATTGGTTTGGAGCAGAACGTTATCGACGCTGCTATCAATGAATGGAGAAAGTGTCTCCGAGCCGAGCCCATGTTCGTGGGCCAACATTTCAAACATTTTTGTAGGCAGTTAAAAATAGACAATTAGATAAACTATCAGCTAAAACGATACAAAATATGGACAAAGTGTGTGCTTTGTGTGTGTGTATTTTTGATTAAGCAATAGAACCAGTAGTTAAAAATGCAATATTTTGTTCGTTTTTCTCCAGGTAGTGCAGAAACAGACAATGGTTGAAGTAAAAAACTAAACAGACATTTGATGGCCAGTTGTATTAGGAATATTCGTGCCAAGACTTATTAAAATTAGATCACTTTTTTCAAGTTATGATAAAAAAATTTTGGTGTGTTTATTATACCTCACAGTGTAGTTACAAACGAATTTTGATGAATTTTTTGAAAGTTAAGACACTAAACAAAGTGAATAAATTTTGCTGGCGACACGGATCGTTGTGTCCAAATGCAGAAATTTTTAAAAGATACAGCTGTATTAATTCCTGTGTGTATTTTCTATTCTCGGCGAAAGTCTGAGGTCGCCGATTGCTTCTACACCAAGTTGAAAAACATAGTACCAAACTTGATCGAATTGGAACGCGCGTTAAATTTTCCGCAAAGTGTGCCCGTAAAAAGTCAGAAATGCGATCCATAATTGGCAAGAAATGTGTACGGAAGTGTAAAGGTGGTGTTATAGCGCTTAACGAAAGCCCATTCCAGAGCTACGGAGCGTCACCTGCCATATAATGTCATGCTTCGTTTTAGTTATGTTGTACGGGGTGGGCCAAAAAAGTAAGTTATTGCACTTTGTCCATATCTTCGCTAAATATTAATCAATTTTCACGTGTTTTCACCAGTAAACTCTTAAAAATTTACTACTCAGTGGCATGCACACCACACTTATTATGTCGCTACACTACCTTGTAAAATATAAATATCCAAAAACATACAATATCTACAGATGAACAGTAGGTCTAATGGTAAATGTTTGGAGTATTTAACTTAAATGTTAAAATATGAGTTATGGTAAATGTCAAAAACATTGGAAGACATATTAAACATTAAAAAATAATTTGAACGATTTTACTGTGCATTAATTTTTAATGTACATCAATGCTGGTTGATGGCTGCAATCTTGCTCAGTTAATTGCATAAGCATACAGAGCAATGTATTTTAATAACTGTGCGGCCCCACAAGCTCTGCACTATTTTTTAGAACATAAAAACCTACTCCGTAGCTACACCTAAATCTTTCTGACACTTATTATAACTTATATTTAACATTTTACCTAAATACTTTAAAAATTTACTACTCGACTCTATTTTTGTAGATATTATATTTTATAAAGTAGTGTAGCGATATAATAAGTGTGGTGTGCATGCCAGTGAGTAGCCAATTTTTTCCAGAGTCTACTGGTAAAAAAACTGTGAAAATTGGTCAACGAAGATATGGAAAAAAGTACAATAGTTTACTTTTTTGGCCCACCCTGTAGTTATCAATATTATTATACCTGGAAGAGGGTGCACTGCATCTTGGCCAGCACGGCGCGGAAGATCTCTTCCTGCGCGAGTTCTGCGGCTAGCTCTTGCAGTCGGGTTTCGCACAGCGCCAGCTGGCTGCAGCTATCGCATGGGACCGGTGCTGCCCACTCGGGGAGAGTGTCCTCGAACTCCGAACGCAACTTGTTATACAGCGACTCAATGCCGCGACTCAACTGCGCCAGTCACAAACACGCCGACGATGTAGATTTATTTCATTCAGTTATCTATTTAATGCACACAACTGTAAGCACTATACACTGCCACAAACAACAACATAATCTGGACAACAATTTCAACAAAGCATCGTTTAGCGTTAAGAATGCACAGCCAGACAGACAAGTAATTTGACTTGAGTCTAACACCGCAGTGACGTGGATTTAATTAATCAACAGCTTTAAACGACTTATTGAAATTAGTCACGAAGCCAAAACAAACCGTATGAGACAAAGAGTTCTACATTTTACTCTGCATGCACAAAAGTTCTGACGAGCAGCATTGGTGCCTCTTGCCTTAAAGAGTTTGCAAACACAACACGACGTACGGTATAGCCAGTCTACAAGCTGTCCTTTATCAAAGCCATTTAGTATACGAGTCGTTTGAAATGAGCTGAAATGATCTAATCCCATACACCCGCAGCAACAGGTTGACTCTATAGACGTACAAGTTTAGTGTGCGTCATGCTCATTGCTAGAAAACTGTGTGTCGGCCCACTGTCGACATAATATGCGGTCGTTAGCTTGATCTTTGACGGTTTAAGCTGAAAATATGCCTGTGACTTACTCCTGTTTCCTCTGCCTTTTGAAACGTTCACACCGATTTCGTTCTTTCTGTGTCTTTTCGTTTTCGAGTTATAGGCCTAAGTCCGGTATGGACGAACGCACGGACGGGCAGAATGCGGATTGTGGCCTTTTAAAGTAGCCGCACAATACTGGAAATAATCTGACTGTCTACATCGGCAACAACGTTGATTCTATACATTCTTTGACTGTCATGTGCATTTTGCATATGCGGCGACACCTACGGTCTAACAGCAAAAACAGCGACCCAACTTCTACAATGTCGTGGTAACAGTCACTACTAAATGCTGACCTACTGTGAGCTAAAATGGGAAACAGATATGCATGTAGTATAAACATCATAAACCTATCGTACGTTAGATCTGCGATCACAGGCTTATTAGATAGTCTGCGTGTCTATTATATAGCATCATCTTAATCAGACTGCAGGGGTATTCACTGCAGTTCTACATAACTGCATAGACGTGTTTATCGGCTAGAACTACGTCCTCTCAAACCTTGCTGTCGATGCGACATAGGTCACTCAACAAACCCTACCCTCTTGATGCTTTTGGCGACTCATTAACAAAATTTGCTGACCCAAGAAGCTATAGGTGTCATATGCCACGTGCTAGAAATACACTAGCCTGGATCTTGACGTCGCTGCTGCTCTTGAGCAGGGCCTCGTCGACAGCGAGCTGATCGCGCAGCACGACGACTTCGTTCTGCAGTTTGTTCATCTTTGCGTGTGAGTCGATGAGCTGCCGCTGTCCGCCGAACTGTGCGTCAGATTCCGCAGCCAACAGCTCGTCGTATTCCGTCATCAGTGCGGCCTTGCGGCCCTCGAGCACCTCGCGCCGGTGACGCAGCTCGTCGAAGATATCCGTCTGCGTCACAATGCGTGCTACTGTGTCCTGAGCCTCGACCATCGTCTGCTTGCGGATGCCCTGGAACATGTCTGCGTAGCGCAGAATCTCCACCTTCGCCGCCAGGATGCGCTCCTGCAGCAGTACCACAATCAGTCGTTAACAATTACACGATACGCCTACACATGAACTTCTTTTAATTCATTCATTAAAACACTTGCAATGTGAAGTGTAACATGTATTATCTTTTTATTATTTTTTCACTGTATTGTATTTTTGCAAATTGTATTGTTTAGCTTTCTGTCTGTTGCGCCGTGATGGCCAATAAAGATTCACATAATAATAAACATTGCCTATGTGATAAATTTAAGAATTATCAGCCTTTTTTCCATATCGCAAGTAATCAAAAATAACGGGCGGACGGGCGGCCGACCTGCAGTTCGGGGATGAGCTCGGTCGAGAGGTGGGAGCCGATGTCGGTGGATGCACGATGCTCGCGCTCTCGAATGAACTCCATGCGCATCTTGGCGTGCTCCCTCAGAGTCGACGCCATCCGCTCGTCACGACGAGTTCTGTTCTTCGACGTCTGCTTGTCCACTTTGATCAACTGCGCGATGTAGAACTTTGACGTCGTCCGTGCCTCCTCACGGATCCCCTGAAATCACACCAGAGACCGTAGGCCTATAGTTTTGAATTAATTACAATACAGACCGTTACCAATTGCGTCTAAAAAGTCGATTTTGCAAAAAAGTTATTAGCAGATATAATTCTCTACATCAGCAAGCTGTCGACAGTTTGTTTAAATAGTTAGTTTAAAAGGCGTTTTGACAAAAAAGAAATGCAAAAAGTGTTTTAACCCCATCATTGTCTTCTGCGTCATTATGAGCAGACTTCTTCAACTTGGTGCGGGCCACACCAGGTAAATGACTGAATAAAATATAACCAACAGTGAATTATTGCGCTAAAACGGCGACTAAAACTTCTTTTTCAGAATGCTTTGAAAGTTTAAAAAAACAATCTAAAATTTTGCCTAAAACAGTTTCAGTTTCAGGTTATTCAAAGGCAAAATAACGTCCAATATTTGTATATTTGAAACGGATCCAAATAAAAACAAGCCTGTTGCAAGTGGCGTCGTAACAGGGAAGGTAAAAAATTGTCTCTTTTCCCAAATTTTGGGCTGTCGGAAAATTGTCGGAACATTTTAGCGAAAATTTTTGTTTCAAAAATTAAACAATTGGGACTAAAAACCCCACTTTGGAAAAAATCCGGAATATGATTGAAATTTCGAGTACCCGTAATTTTTTCCGTCCGTAGAAAAACGTATTGCCCGGCCTACTTTTTTAACGCACGACGCCGCTGGTTGTTACTATTGTTCGATAACGTTATTTGCCATACACGCTTTTGACTGGTACCAAAATCAACCACATTGGATGACCAAGAACGGTTATTACGCACTCACTCGCACACCGCATAGTTTTCGTAGCTCACAACATATATGAAACATAAGCACTGGCTGCACGGTGTTGTTCATGTTTTCTGACAGTATTTATAAAATACATTGACGTCTATGGAGGGAAGAGACAAGTTCTGGAGAGATCGGGCATTAAAGAACAGTGTGGTAGTGATCATAAACAATGCTTCATATTCTGTTCCCTGTCAGGCTTTCACTCGTGCACTGAACTAAATGTATAGGCCTATCTAAGCGCTAACCCGAAGATCTTCCAGTTCTTTCTCATTGCGTCGTAGAGCACTCTTCACTGCCTCAAGCTCGGCAGTGAACATGTTTTGGTCATCAACCCACTGAGGCAGTATCTGCAAATACTGCACACAGCAACAACACAACAACGAGCTAAAAACAAGTAATTTGAGCAAAGCTCACGAGACGCGCGAAAGCCTATAGCAGTTCCTGTTCGCAGGTAATCGTAGTCTATCTCCATCCGTTTCGTCGTAATTCACTCTTGCAGCCAAAAATCGCCAAAAATCACGTTAAATCAATATTTTTAGGGTTCAAGGTCATTCAAGGTTATCGATGTTGACATTCGTAAGAAGCTCCTCATCAGTGCTTGTTATGATAAGCAGCATGGCTGTGCCTATCTGCAACCATTTACACGCTAGACAAGCCAACAGAG
>Ga0209367_1010562_pt1 | contig 12365 bp, 7 predicted proteins | sample WorMetLIZISLAND2_FD_187412 | JGI IMG/M metagenome (GOLD analysis project Ga0209367, IMG submission 187412) | Marine gutless worms symbiont microbial communities from Max Planck institute for Marine Microbiology, Germany - Olavius geniculatus... ... | reverse complement strand
AAACCACCATTCGATGACATATAGTCTCATTAATAAGTGTGCCAAAAATTATTATAATCGGACATTCATTGTTCCAGTTATTGCAAAAAATGTAGTCACATGCTTTTTTTTGAGACACAGTGTATACATGTCCGTCTCTGAATCATGACATGATCTCGATTCTCGCAGTCAGTCTTTTGCATAAACGTACGACGATAGAGCTGCAGCCTTTTTGATCAAGACTCGCTCCATGCAAGTGGAAAAGTTGGTGGCGTGGCGTAGTTGGTAACGCGTTTCGGCCGAAACGAAAGTTACTCTATATACGCCGGGCCTGGTTAGTACTGCGATGGGTGACTGCATGCGGGCAGGTAAACCATCTCGGTGCGAAGCCTGCCAGCTAGGTCGACTCAGCCTTCTACCCTCCGTGGGACGGTAAAATGAGCAGTAACTCATTTACATGAGTCGGAAGGTGGGGACCTTGGTACAGCTGACTGGGGTTGCCTAGCCGGCCGCTGCGCCAGCCTGTGTCTGCAGGCTGAACACGGTGGCCGTGCGGCAGGCGGCTCTGGTTAGTGACGAAAGCGCATTAGAGGCGTGCGCATGCTCGCGACGATGCGCTATAAAAATTGACGACCTTTACCTTTACCTTGACCAAACTAAACAACTTGGGTTTTTACCGTGTTTTAGTCACGCAACAAACTTTTCATTGCCAGTTTGTCATTTTGCTGTTTCATCACGCAGCTTATGCATTAAATCAACTTTGACAGTATGTTATGCAAATTATGCTTAACATGCAAATCATATCATCAGAATGTTCGTCGTGATTGCGCGCTCGATTTGTGTAATTATCTGAATCTTTTAACTATTCGCTGAATCTGAGGCGTTTTCGAGCGTGAATACTCTCGACCAAAATGTTGCCGCTTTGATGACGCAATGTATAAGCACGCACGATCAGATTCCGAACTACACTGAATGAATATTAATGAGACGCTTTTTCCTAAATGTGTTTTATCGCTCCACCGGTGACCGGCGTTTTGTCGGAGCAATAGAAAACGATTAGATATGACGATGTCAGCTTAACCCATTGGCTTTTTAGGCCACGACTTTCTAACTTTGAAGCGACGGACAGACAGCCGGACGGACAGACGACAAGACGTTTAATAATACGGCTTGTATGCTGTACACAGACGGCCACACAATACTGTCTGATGCAACGGCGATGGCTGCTGGTATGTCACGCTGTGCGGATGTATGTTGCAACTTCCAAGGGTTAAGTGCGATGAAAGAGGGGCAGCGACGCCCGATTTAATCACTTCTGTCTATATCTGATGCGGAACAGATCTTACGTAGCGACCGGTCAGCCTGACCAGCCCGGGTAATATTTGTGTATTACTGCATGCGGGCCCCATTCATGCGCTGTCGGCGGCGCGTTCCTGAAAGCAAACTCGACTGCCATAGTGATGGGTCGTCATAATCCACCGGCAGAGTTCGCGCATTTTGCACCGTTTTTCGATAAAGTTAGGCCTGGGTCTGTTTCACTGCAGACACAGAAGATGCTTAGATGTGCTTACTGCTTACTTATCTTTTTGTTTGCACATATGCTGTCCAACGCCGTCGTTGGCTGCGGTAACGTGTAAAATAAATTTACGAACGTTTTACGGTCAATATTTATTGTGTGTACACTGTGCAACCGTTATGTATGGCGAATAAAACTGAACATATAACATTATTTAACTTTATCTTTTATTGTTTTTTTTTCTATAGGCTGCAGACCCCTGAGTGTATTGGAAATAGTTATTAATAGTTACAAAGTATCATCGATGAGATTCGTATCGGATTCGAACTCTGGTCGTGACTGCTCATCACTTCAATTTATCAATCAAACTACGCGAAGCCACTTGTGATAAGGAGGTCGAGTTGTGAGAGACATTATGGTCGGCAGTCTGTAACTTGCAGTCTCGCAGATGATAATTGGACTTCAAAGCGCCAAGTCGTTGACAAGCAGTAAACGTTTTAATGCGAATAAACAATCGCTTGCTGCTGTGTTTGACCGCAAAAGTTTTCTTTCGGCATTGCTTACTTACTTCGCAATTATTGTCAGGTCAAGACCGATGTGGCTCAGCTGCAGCAACGACCTGCAATAATTGAGTCAGGCATTCTGTAGTAGGCTGTAGCTCGGACGTGAAAAATAATCTTTGGTGATTTTCCATCCGGGAAAATATTTTTTCAAAAATCTGTTTCTCGAGAGTAGAGCATCTAAAATTGGGAGATTGAGGAATAGAATTAACGAAATTGGCATATTTTTCCTTGCAACGCTGCCAATGACGCTAATGACGACAAGACATATTTGACGTTTGACGTCGACCCGCTGAGTGAGTTCAGCCAGTCATTCTCTGTAGTCATTTTACGCTCTGTTTATTCCGCTCGACCGGCGGCCGCCGCTCTATTGTCAACAGAAGCCAGGCCGGCTGGCATCGTTCGCTGACGGAAGATTCAACATGATGATGCCGACGAGCTGCCAATCACATCTCGTAGCTCCGCCCACAAACCAATCAGCCGTCAGCTGCTGAGCTGGAACGAAAAGTGCTCTACAGTGCTGCTGCTGCTCAGTTTCTGGCGTGAAGTGCAGCGCCGAGGCAGTGATTAATTATTTCTCGGCGTAGAGTCATTGCCGTAGCGTGTCGGTGTCTGGCGTCTCGCTGGCTCAAGCTATTATCACTGCTGCTGCTGCTGCTGCTGTTGGTACCGACCGATTGACCGAGCGTTCACGCCGACCGTTCTTCTGTCCGTCCAGGTGCGTCGACAATCGCTCCACTCTGTAGCAAGCAACCGTTGGCACGGAGTTATCTTCTGTCAGCTGGAGAATTATTTATCGGCTATTCTCGGCATCGCAGACGCTGAAACGGTTTCACCTGCTTCGTTTTCAGGTGTGTTTTTCTTCGAACGAACTTCGTTAAGCCGACTGATGGCCGCATTTTTTGTCATGGCATCACGCCGTTGTTTAGTCGCAGTTTCCGAGTTTCTCTCTTCCTCAGATTAAGTGTCATGTGAACGAGAAAAAGATGTTCGGCTATTCGTCCAGTTGAGTTCCAGTCAGATGTCAGCTGTAGTAGTACATTTTCACGTAGCTGTCTTTGTTATTAGTTGAAGTTATGCCCGTCTTAGTTCTAGTTTTGCTGTATTTTCATTTATTGCTGTACTTTATGGTGAATACATTTCTGTGTAAAAAGCATGATAAAGAGGTGAATTTACAATAGATTATTATATGTTTTTATTATGTAGGCACGTCGATCATCGACGTTGTAGGCCTATATGTACTATATTTGTTTCTGGTTGATTGGGTTTGTTATAGTTGTTAGCCGTAACTTTTATGATTGTGCATCGTTTCTTATTTTTTCACACCCCATAAGTCTGCCTTTTGACTTTTCGAACTGGAAAAAGGCACACTGGTTACCGTAGAGCAGAGGAGATCGGAGATCTCCGCCGAGACTAGTTCTGCATGCCATCTGGTAAATAGTTATATACAGCAAAGAGTCCACTAAAGAAGCCGCGGATCGCCGTGCGCCGAAATCTAACCACTTCCGACTTGGGCTATGCACAGCCCCTCCGCAAAATTTATTCGAAATCTGTTTTATAAAGCCGCCGACAAAATATGCAACAACATACATGCATAACCTTCTTCTGTCATTTTCTGCGAAGTTAACAGTCTTACCTCGTAGGCCTGGATATAGTGCACGCTGTTAGGTCACGTTGAGTGACGTGATAAGCTTGCGTGCTGCTGCAACTATGCTGCATCCCAGCATCCAGCGTGCAGTGTGTATACGTAGCCTGTGGGTAACTAAATGTAAGCGCGTGGAACGGGGCCGAGAGAGCTTTGCTTTGATTGAAGTTGACAACGTCCGTTATCATCTTATCACGTGCAGCGTGTTTGTTGTGCGTTATCGACGCCTGCTGACTGACTAACTGACTCACGGACTGCAGTGACTGCTGCTGATGCTGCGGCTGTGGCTGTGTATAAACAATGACGTTTCCACGCAGCTACTGTACACTGTTCACTAGCGTCAGCCGCCTCGTGCATTGAAAACTGCAGCCGCGTCCAGTCCGGTCGGTCGAAAAGACGTCGGGCAAGACAACAGGCTGCTATATAGATGCGATAATTATACTTTCAGATCGGCGATCTGAATCTATCAATTTTTGTTCAAGATTGTCACATCGCCAATCTGAATGTGTCACTGTGTATGCGCAAACAGATTTGCGAGGGGTCACTAGTGCTATACGTGATGCAGTACGATTAATTATTATTATTTTATTAGGGTTAGGGCTATGGTTAGTGTATTTGATAGAGTTACGTGATGATAGATAGATAACCATATTAAAGGCGTAACATTAGTTATGGAGTCAACTGGACCGAGTCTGCAAACTTGGCCGACTGCACGTAACCCGTGATTTGCTGTAGGGATTGAGGTCGTCAGTAAGCCAGCTGCCATGGCGGCATGTGTCTGCGGCCGCCACAGACACATACCGTCGTGGCAACACGCCTTGGAGTGTTCAGATCGCTGATTTGAAGGTAGGCTATCGTTTTTTGTCTAAGATTCTCAGATCGGCGATCTGAACGCATCACCGTGCATATGTGGACCGGCGATCGGCAGCCCGTTGAGATGATGCAATTGTATTAAATAGATGTTATTAAATGAACATTTTAAATAACTGTCCGTTGACAGTTGCGGCCAAACCGGCATGCTATACTGTGTAGCTGGTGCATACGAGCCGTCAGGGACGAGCAATCGAACTGACAGTGATCGGTCTCAACTAAATATGCTGAAAATACAACTACTTTCAGTGGGCGAAGGCCGGAGGCATATACGTGCAGAGTTCGGTTCTCCCTTGGCGCCCAGTTTTAACGGCATAGTTTTACCTAGTTTACTTTTTTGCACGTGTGCTTATCTGCACCGTATTTATGCCTGTGACAGACAAACCGGTGCCAGGATATGCCAGTAATCATACTACAGTGTGTCATTTGCCTGATGTCCAGCTGAGCGATGTCCAATCACAACTGACCACTTGCAGCAGCATTGCTGGCCAGCTGCTCTTTAGCCTTGCTCACTGCAGTTCTCCGATACAAATCAGAAGTAAGTGTCGTTCATTCGTGTCATTCATTGCTGTTAATCTACATGCTGAAGAAGCACGTTACGACTTTCGGTTTTTTTGTCTGTCGGTCCGCTAGCGGTTTTAGCACAATGCATGGTGATACAGTTGTGAGCGTGTTTTGATGCATTTTTGTAAAGGTTGGCACAGCACGGCACTGCAGGCAGAAATAGTCGGAATCAGTTCGTAACATTTTCGACATCTTGGATGCAGACGGACAGACGCAAAAACGTGTAACTTGCTCGGTGAAGATTATGGGGCAAAATTCTTATGACCTACGGTGTATACATACTCGTATTTTTTATTGACTATGCATGAATAGTGTAGATTGACTTGAGCTCTACAGTGTGGTGCAGATTTTAATTTTCCAACTATTAAGCGCCGCGGTTAAGAAACTCGCGGCATGTGGCCTTTGCACTAGCCGGCAGTATTCCCGGTTTAATATTATTAAGTTCGCCCATGCGCGATGAAAGTGATATTTAAGCAGTTGTTCGTCGGGTACGAAGGAAGTTCTTGACTTCTCTGATGAGATTTTCTGCTAATGTGCTTAGCCACTGTTATTATTCTCCTTACAACTGATGAACAGTAATTAAATCGATGGACATTGTGATATTGATTCAGTGCATGACGCTGTCCGACTGCATGCGTGGCGCTGGCGACGTGTGAGTCAAAATTATTGCTACTATATGTACAAAATGACAAAGCTGCCACACGCTGGCACGATGTTGCTGATTGATGTAAATGTTCTGCAGCTGAATCTGATGATGCGGAGAGCACGCTGCTGACGTCACAAGCCAGCAGCTCTGACGCCACTCACTGCAGGTAGATTTGCATTGTGTCTTTTGATGTCTATAAAGTATAGAAGTTGTGACGAATGTATGATATGGTATTCCACCAAAAAACTTTTTGGCACAAAATAGCAAGTACATATACCTGCATATAAGGAGACGACATGAAATTCTTTATGCATTATTGCAACGGTGCGAAGTCATCGAAGAAAACTAATTTGTCGCTGGCTGCTCGGCTGGCGATGATGCCCGCCTCAAGGCTGCAGTGTCGTCGACGACGTCGAAAGCGACGTCAGGAAGTGATGCTGACTGGCGGCGTCTGCAGCCAACTTTCACCATCATCACTGCTGCTCCTGCTGCTGCTGCCGTCGCTCTCTGCCGGGAATCGAATGTCGCGCTTGCCTCGCGCCCGCCGACAAAAGCAGCCTTTCCCTGTTCCTTTCTGTCTCCGCTCTCCTTTCTTTCTCTGTATATATCTCTCTTCTCTCGCTGGCTCGTCGCATCCGGAAAAACGGCTCGTGGCGCCTGCGCGCTGATGACTTCCGGACATTGAGGCGCAGTCTGCGCATGCGTGTATCGGTTACAGCGCCGGATGTCACGTGACCGCTGTCGGCGGGCCACTTAGAGTATACACTGCTGCAGTCCCTTCCCATCTGTGTCCCACCCCATGGCTTAGTTAGTAATAAAACCACGCGCGCACTTTCATGAAAATATATCAGGTGAAATTTTCATTAGTTTTACACTCGGAAGACGATCGATCGCTGAATTGGTCACTGAACTAGTACTGTTCTTAAAATTTGTCATCTTGTGCTATTTTTAATTACAGTAGTGGGCCTATTCCATTAATTTTATACCTTCGCCAAAAAGGAGATCGTACTTTCGCAGTCTGATATAATATACGTTTTGTTTGTGAGCTATGTTTTTCCGCTGGAAAACTCAGATAGTTACAGACGAATTTTCGTGACGTTTTTTCAAAACGATCGAAACGATCGTGACAAGTACTGTTAAAAGCTTGGAAATTGATGGCAATTTAAATCGCAAGGTAGTTTAGTTATAGAACTTTGGACTTGCGATTGCAAGATCTTTGGTTCGACTCCCAGTTGCGGGTTTCTATAAAGTGTTTTAGATGCCGACAAATAAGCCATCTCGGTATATAAAACAACACTAAGGTCAACTCAGCCTTCCATTCCTCCGGCGTATCGAGTAGCGGCCTGAACTTGTGACGGGGCGCGTTCACCTGTGTCGGTATAGCACTGTGATATGGCGTGTGACGCTCCGTAGCTCTGAGATGAATTTCCTGTGAAGAGCTGTACCATTGAACGATCACAATTCACAGTCCTGCAGATCCAGGATTCTTGGGTACGAATTGCAATAAGGGTTTTTTTCATTTGCAGTTAGTCTACGTTGCGAGTTGCGACGATCAAGATTACGACAGTGATCGATGAAGACGATGATAAAGATAGTGAAGTATTTGTATTGCTGTTTTTTTCCAGCATATCATCATCACCATCGTCGTCGTCGTCGTCATTGCAACAAGTTGCACCTGGCTGCTCGGGCGCCGCCGTTGCGTTGACAACGGTCGTCAAGACGACGAGCTGCGGTGACGTCAGCTGGTCGCTAGCAGCAATGCAGGCCTATCAGACTCTCGGCTGTCAGACGCCGGTCGGTGCCGCGGGCTTCGGTTCCACGGCGTTCTATGGACAGTCGCCCAGTCCGCATTCTAGTCTACCGGCCGCGTTCTACGCCGATGGTACTTTAACGCTCTATATGAATTACGCTATGTTTAGTGCATGGCTTAAGTATGCGTGTTGCTTACTTAGGCCTACTTACTTACTTATTTACTTACATTGTCGCTTCAACAGTTGCGATTGTACTGCTGCTTAAGCGATCTTGGTGTTGGTCTTAACATTCTGGTTTGTTTCCATCACCTTTATGGTTCTGCTTTGCATGCGGAGATGATGGTGAATGATGAGGATAATAAAATTGATAATATAATATGTGTTGATGAACGATGCAGGCGTAAAGATGAAATCGTCGTCGAACGGAGCTGCGGCGGGAGGTGGGAATGCTTCGTCATCGTCATCATCATCATCAGCTTCAGCAGCAATGAGTTCGTACTTCGCGGCTGCTGCAGCGGGCTACGGCGCGGCTAACCAGTACGCCGCGGCGGCGGCGTTCGGCGCTGCTGGCTTCAGTCCGTCGGCTACGGCAAACAGCAGCTTCATCACCTCGCAACAGGTGCTCCTCTCCCCATCTACGTGCAGCAGACTTGGAATTTTAGGGGTTGAATAGGCGGAGCCGATTGATCTTCTGTTTGCACACGTATGCTAAAATTTTGTGTTTTTATTCTGCGGCCGTCTTTATAGGTCGCAGATAGACACGGAAGTCTCTTCGTTTGTCTGCCATTTCTTCGACTACGTCCATAGGTTTCACACGGATACCTGAAGTGTATATTATGTGTATGTTACAGACCAGGCCCATGTATAGGCGAATGACACTTATTCAACGTAGTTAACCGTAAATGAAAACAACGTAAGAAACTAAGAGAACTTATGAGAGAATATGCCGATGATTGCCGCGTCGTCGTTCCCATGCGTGCTAATGATGCAGACCCCGTCTACAAAAAAACTCCCGCTTTTGCACTGCTCTGCTGATAACAGTACTATTCCGCTGCGGTTGGTTTGGTTAGTTGCTAGAAGTCGCTGATGTCCCGTCATGGCTGTCAGATTATCACTGTCTTTAGCCTGTCTTCAACTCGCGTATGTCCGTGATGTGTGACAACGGAATGCAATTAGTGCTAGCCGGCGTTTAGCCGTTTAGCTGCAATGTTTGCGCAACGAATTGCGCCGAGCAATTCGTTGCTCGGCGCTCAGCTGCAGAGTGGCTCGTCCTAGTGGGGATTAAAATGGCCGGCAACTGACGTTTGTTTGGCTGGTTACGAACTTACGACGCGAGTGGTCGAGGGGCTTTCGATTCCACTGAAGTAGCCAGGGGGCGGGGGGCACTGAGGGGCCTACTCAGTTACTCAAAATAGTGGCAAAATGCACCAACAAAGAATCCGAAAAATTTTTGTGCCCCATCCTCAGACCCCTTCTCCTCAAGTGCCCCCTTCTACATCCAGCTACGCCACTGTTAGATTTTCGTAATACTGAGCGTTTTATTTCCTCTCAACGCGTATTTGTGGGAAAGGGGAGTAGGATGGCGTATCTTTAACTTTTTATTTTGCTATTTTTGGTATAAAATTAAAGAAATAGTTCATCTGTCGTTTTTTTGTAACTTGTGTTATTTTTTCTTTGATTATTTTTGCAAGTCCGAGTTCAAGTTGCTTGCTTTGTTTTCTTTTTCTATTTTTTTCTATTACAGTTTACGGCGAGTTAAAGACTTATAGCTCTAATAGAGCACTGCAGCATAGTTTTACATTCCAGCAGCATTTAGAGCTATTTTACGTGTTCTGTTACACTGCTCCTGGAAGTGACGGAATAGATGAGTTGAATTGTGCGTGTTTGCTGTATGTAGGCCGGCGAGTACGGTGGCTACGGCGTTGGCAGCTACAACCAGGCTGCGGCGGCGGCGCACTACGCCAATCCCTACTGCTACTACCCGTATATGTCAACACCTCTGGGCGCCAGCATGGTCGCCCCCTCCACGCAGACTTATCAGCTGTTACCTCAGCCGCCCTCCACAGCAGGTGCGTATCACGTGACCTCCATCCTAGGGGTTTGTCGAAATTTTGTCTTTTTAGGTTTGCTAAGAAACGACTCGCCGTATAGGAAACAAAAAAAATTTATAAATGTTTACGCGGAACAGTTAGGTAGCTTTTACTAGCCTACCATAGCAACCATGAGCAACGGAAAATCGAGTAATCTAGGTCTACACCATTTCTATAGTTGAAAACTTATGCTTAATACGGAACGCGGTTAGTTTTCCGATAAATAAGAGGTTTCAACTCCAGTTTAGTCTTATGCTATGAATTAGCTATAGGCTATAATACAGTAAAAAATCATAAAGGTGGTTTTTCTTTTAAATTCTGTAGAGCACTAAAAGATTGTAAACTGAAATCATCTGCACTGCGCTGCAGTGATAAAACGATAAAATTATAATTTGTATGACGTCTCTGACCGACAGATGGCTGCATATTATGTCGGCAGTCGGTACTGAGCCCGATTTCCTTTCTGGATCTGTCAACAGTTTTTCTCATGCTCATTATGTCAAATCAAGTTGATACTCTAAAGACTTGATGACTATCAGTTCAGCCGTTGCGTCCGTTACTTTGAGCGACCAGCACGCTTCTATATAGCCTTCTATATACTTTTTCTAAACAGACGTTTTAGTTTGCACGTCCACGCAAACCGACCCGACGCATCGATTTCACATTCCCGAGCCTGAGCGCTTTTTGGAGTGATCACATATACGCTAACACTGTTGCTGTTATCTTTTATTTTTATACTGGCTTAGCAGTGTAACGTTTAGCATGTTGGCCTTGCGATCGTGCGAGGTCATTGGTTAGAGTTCCGGTCGGGTCGCTATCAAATGAATACTACTTGGCTGGGCGACTGTCTGCGGACAGGTAAACCATCCAACACCAAGGTCAACTCAGCCTTCCGTCCTTCCGGGGTAAATAAATCGAGCACCGGCCTGTCTGGCTGCATGGGGTAAAGGCGGGGCGCGTTCACCCGTGTCGGGTGGTGGGTAACACTGTGTGATCCCATACGGCAGGTGACACTCCGTATAGCCCCCTATAGCTCTGAGATGAGTTTCTATAAAGAGCTATATGATTTTTAAACGTTTAACTTGTTTGTTTGTTTACAGCGGACGCGTCGTTCGTGTCGGGTTTGCTGACGTCATCGGCGGTGATAAAGACGGAGAATCCGTCGAATGACGTCACGAAGAATTGGGCGTCCTCCACCACTGCGACGACTGCTGCGTGCACTGAAGAGAAAGGTAGATACGGAGCTGCCACTGTGAAAATCACCAATGCTGAGGACAGTTTGCTAGTCCGAAGGGGCACTAGTCCGAATAGCGCGAGGATTGGGGATCGAGTTACTGTTAGGTTTAGTAATAGGGTTAGAAATAGGGATAAGCCGTATCTTTGGCTTCCGTGGACCTTGGCTGTAGTGGCCCATGGCTATGACGGATCGGAACCTGACCAAATTCAGACTTCGCCTTCAGACCAGTCACCATAAGAAATCCTTTTAAACGATTCCATAGTTGAATCAAAATCTACTAAAACGTCTCGGTGGTAATTTGTGCGCTCTTATTGCCGCTATTTGATATCGTTATCGACGCGGCAGTTTTTTTGTGCGCGTTAGCCGCTTCGACTACTGCCGTGGATTGCGGTCACCAGCGTGGTGTTTTTGTAAACATTTAAGTAAGTAAGTAAGTAAGTAAATGATTTATAAAGCGCCAAAGTCTCAGAAAGAATCAGGGCGACGCCTGACGCGAGCGGAATTTCGAGGTCAAATCCTGTATAAGTCACGTAATATCATCACTACCACAACTGCTGCTGCTGCTGATGATGATGATAATAATAATGGTGGTGGTAATTAGATGCTCATATACATCATCCGATCACTGCGGTCCATTTCTCGGCATCTTATGCCAGACACACTGCTGCGTATATTCTGTATCGTCGCTCCGTGCGGTTATTGGAGCCGGCAGCGATTGCATGCAGACAACGGGCGCTGCTGTAAAGTGGCGCGTAATTGCCCGCTGACTGCTGCCAGTTTATGCCGAGGAGATTTCGAGTTGGGTCGGTTGATGACTGGAAGTGTAAGGATATTGGCCCCATCTACTGACAGGCTGACGCTGGCAGAGCTTGGTTGACGCTAATGCACGGTAATGAATAGCATCTGTGCCACGTCATGTACGGTAGGCTACCTCATGCAGTCTCCGCATCTCGGACCTGTATAGGTCTACACGGCGACCAGTCGCAGTATGTGGTGCCGTGGCATGCATCATCTCTCGTGGTCCTTTCGTCACCTGTCATAAAGCTGATTGACATTTTATATCTTACCCACCCGCTCGTATGCATGTCAGCTAAACAATTGCCAGCACGTGGATTCCATTTGCATAACGTTTGCGTGCATACGCGGCATCATTTTTAAATTATGAATTATTTGGAACATTTGGGGGTCAAATAGTCAGAGCCATCCCGACCCACTGCCCCTGTGACCCATGCCCATACTCGATGTTGCTGATCTGAAGCGGCGGCGCGCTTGATTGCTGCATCATGCATGGTCTGGTCCGTATTGACGAGACCGTCGACCAGTGATGTGGACGGCTGCGTGCCTCTGTAGAGAACTGTTGGACCACACTTCAAACACTTTCTGTGATAATATGAACAGTTTTTTTGCGCACTACTGCTGACTTTACTCGATAGTTATCCGATATTACTACTGGACAGGGTTGTTAATATCGCAGTATTGGTATCGCTACCAATACTATCGGCGATAC
>Ga0209367_1010560_pt1 | contig 12366 bp, 11 predicted proteins | sample WorMetLIZISLAND2_FD_187412 | JGI IMG/M metagenome (GOLD analysis project Ga0209367, IMG submission 187412) | Marine gutless worms symbiont microbial communities from Max Planck institute for Marine Microbiology, Germany - Olavius geniculatus... ... | reverse complement strand
GCATTAGGAGTCATCATGTGCATGGAGAGACGGACAGACAGACAGAAAAAGCGATTACTTAATCTCCACCAATGTTCACCACGTTCACCTTGGCGGAGATAATAAGAAACGTTGGGAAAATAAAAAAAAACGTTTAAAAAGTATTATTAGTTACATCTATGATCTGCAGCCTACAGACCTTGACAGGCGTGAGCGACTGCGTCAGATGACATCCAAGGTTGCGTAGCAGCACTACAGGTGAGATGCGGTTGCTATAGAGACGATTGAGTGCATCTATACCAGCCATCATCGGGATTACCCGGCGTTGGCGCTCCGTCTCATAGGCTAACAAGTGCTCCAGACTGCCTAGTAGAGCACGCACACACACACACACACACGTTGTGACACACAGCAACACACAGCGGTGCATGGAATTTCAAACAACTCTAAACTTCAATCGCAAGTATCTCTGCATGGAACGGATTGAGATTCAAAACCGAAAACAAGAAGCCCAGCTATAGCTAGCGAAGGCCGACCGCATGCAGATGTCAAAAGGCTAGCAAACGATTTTCGTGTCGTGTCACATTGACACACAGTCAGTGTGATGCGGACAATATCACCTTTTGTGATTTTTGCTGTTTTCGATGTGCGAGTTCTTCAATGTTGCCGTTAACAAGTGTATAAACTGACGTTTTGTACATTTATCAACATATAAATTAACATAAAAGTGTTGATTGTAAGCTAATACGTCTGCAGTTGGTTCAGTCACCACTCGATTTGTGCATGGAAGTGAAAAATCCTGTAGAAATGAATGGGAATGAAAATGGGAATATACAGGGTGGGCCAAAAAACGTGCCACTTTACTTTTGTCCATATCTTCGCCAATTAATGACCATTTTCAACATTCTTTCACTGGCACACTCTGCAGACAAATTGCGATAACGTGGTTATTACAGATCCCACCACACCGTAAATGTGTCTCTATACTGCTTTGTGAAAAACGATAATAACGAACAAACATTTTGGTAAAATTGAAATAAAAACACTTCTTGACCAACATTGCAGTAAATGGTCTGTATGACACTAAACTGCATGGGTCTAACACAGTCTAGTGTCATACGAATCATTCATCGCAATGTTGGTCTGAAGCGTTTTTTTCATTTACCTAAATTTTTGTTATTATCGTTAGCTTTTGCTTACATTTATATTTCACAACACTAACTACTACTACTACTACTACATCTCACCAATGTCTTGTCCCTGTAAGATGGCATCAACGCAGTGACGAGTGAGACATGCAACATCAGCAAACCCCAGATTGACCCCTTGACCAGCAAGTGGGTGCATTCTATGTGCTGCATCACTGCAACAACAACTAGCCGATACTACTATTACTACTACTACTAAAACTGCAACAACCACTAATACTACTACAACCACTACAACATCAGCAAACCCAAGACTAATACCCTGACCCATGAGTGGGTGTATTCTATGAGCTGCAGCACTACAACTACAACAAGCACAAGTGCTACTACTATTACTTCTGCTACTACTACAATAATAATATTAACAACAACAACACCATAATAATACCAGTCCTACTAAGTATTTTTATTGAAAAAAACACGTCATCGTGATATGCAACAATAAAAAAATTGGGACAAAAAAGGGAAAGGGGTCATCAAAGTTTCACCCCAAACAAGCTTGATCTTACTTTTCGGGCCCTAAATCACCACCCAAAATTTCATCACAATCAAATAAAATTTGTGGATGTACAGCATACTGATGGATAGCCAGATAAAACTGATTTTATAATCTGCCCATGCTATGATACAGCAGTGCGACAGACAATAAACATCATCTGAGCATCAAATAACAATAACAACAACAACAACTACTACTACTACTACTTCTATGACAACTAGTAAATCTTACCCAATCAGAGCCACTCTATGTCGGGCATAGTGCGTCGAATGGCACAGACCAAGCGGGAATGAAGCGCGACTTTTGTCATCAACATCAAGAACTGTTGGAGGCAAACGCATTCTATCCGACAATGACTCTACACCATCTGCATACAACAATAACAGCAGCTACTACTACAACTACTAATACTACCAGAACTACTACTACTGCTGCTGCTGCTGCTACTGGTACTACTACATCAAGAACCACTGGAGGCAAACACATTCGATCCAACAATGACTCCGCACCTTCTGCAAGCAACAACTACAACAACAACCACCACTACCACTATTACTACTACTACTAACCTGCACTGAGTGCTTCCATGCTGCTGGTATAAAAGTAAAGATAATATGCGGTATTTGCTATTATAGGAGTCAGACTCATAACCAAAAGCACTTTAAAATCTCGGAAGTGGCAGCGGATTGACATGAGCTAATGATACCACAGTGCACTATGCAGCCATCCACTGCCTTGGCAACTGCTGATTCAGCCATACCAGAAACTTGATCAAAGCTGAAGTCCCAGAACGCATCAGTGCCAGGGTTCACAACCTCGCACACCCAGTGGGTTTCATTAGATAATCTTAATCCAATTTCAATTCTTTGTTCCACTGACACTGAAACTATACTATTACAGTTAAGTTTTTGAAACCGTTGATCTTACCAGAAGCTGCATGCATGCAGGAGTGTATATTTTAAAAGTCTCACCCGTTCACTGACAAATAAATTCCATGACTTATCCAGAACTTTCCAGGACCGTCAAAACGTTTTCCCAGGAGCTTAACAAAGCCCACCGAATTTAAATCTAAACACTAAAAAATTGGAGCAAAGACCAACAAAAGTCTGTCCAGCACCATAAGTCCGATTGTGGGAAAAATGTAGGGGGTTGAAATTCACCCCCGTAGCAAAGTCACGTGGCCCACACTCAAATGCATTAGCATATGCAGATCGCACACTGTTGACCTAAGGTGGGTATTACTGGGTAAACTTTAGCGGCGTAATCTCTGGTGTTAGTGGACGAAAGTTCATCATTTTTGTTCAACGCGCAATTTATTGTGCTTGATAACGCTGTTTACCACTTGTCGATAACTCTATTCTTTCCAGAGATATTCGCGATCAAACTGAAAAGTTGAAAAATGCACTAAATTTTTGACGATTTTTCTCTCCAAAATTTTAAGGGGGTGGTGCTCCCCAAAAGTTGTAACCACGTTATCACCCGTAGTCCCTACCTGTCAGCACATCATGTGGCAAAATATCATGAGGCTACTCCCCCAGCTCAAAAGCTCTCGTGGCTAATACACTACATTTTAGCCAATTTCTGACCCCCCTTTGAAAACATTGTAAGGGGGACCCCCATCCCTGGTAGGGTGTGCGCTAGTAGGACTTGGTCATTCTCTAGCACGTGTAAAAAATTGGGGGTGCAGCACCTTCTAAGGGCCGAAATATTCTCTTCTGAAAAAAGTTGACTTGGGTGTGTACAATTCCACCACTAAATATCCAAAATTAGTAAACCAAAGTTCAGTGGACTTTTTTGCCGAACGTGGGAGGAATCGTGGTAGATCATGTACTTGTCCGATTTCGAACATCTTCATCCATTTTGGAAATATTCGCCACCAAAGTTTGAAGTTGTCCAAAATCACGCTAGATTTGACATGTTTTTGGCCCCTAAGATTTTTTTTGAGAAAGGCCCTGAAATTTTGGACCCTTATTATTTCATCAAACACACTCTCCATCATTGTGCAAAATTTTGCAGCGATCAACCGATGGAGCTCGGAGATCTCATGGTGAGAAAAAAGAAAAATAAATGCCAGCAGAACAAAAGTCCGCTCTGAAAACTATCGTTTCCGGGCGGACTAATAAACAGCAGTTACTAAGTGTACATACAAAATGTAATTCAACGCACAAAGTTCTTTATGCGGCATATTTTGCCATGCCAGATATTTTGAAATTTATCTCACCATTGTTGTTTCTGTAAGTACCTGTAAGTGTTACGGTAGTGCTACATGGTAGTGCTACACATTGTCTGTTTTAAACCACTAGTAAATTCATCAACTATTCAGGACTTTCATCTTTCAGGACTTTCCAGAACCTTACGCTTTATTTTCGAGGAAATTCCAGGATGCATAAAAACCTGTCAGCACATCATGTGACAAAGTATCATGAGGCTACTCTCCATAGCTCAAAAGCTCTTGCGGCTAATACGCTACATTTTAGCCAATTTCTGACCCCCCTTTGAAAACATTGTAAGGGAGACCCCATCCCTGGTGGGGTGTGTGCTAGTAAGACTTGGTCATTCACTAGCACGTGTAAAAATTTGGGGGTGCAGCATCCTCTAAGGACCAAAATATTCTAGAATGTGTAAAAACCCAGATATGTTTACTGTTGTGTGATGATCATATTATATTAAACAAAACAAATGGAAGCAATAGCTGACCAAGCCCGAGTGCAGAACGGAGTCCTATGAATAAGTTTTCCGCAGTCTCAACCATTGTGTCTTTCCATTTCTCCGATGTCTGCCAATCACACACACACAGATATACTCGTACATGTACAATAAACAATTTCTCATCTACTCTTGCGCTTCTATTTTGACGATAAAAATGCAAGACAAACAGTTACAGGAAAGTGCTTTAATAAAGAAAAAAGAACCTTAAAAGAAGCAAAGATGCAATGAGTACCAGGAAAAACTAAAACATCGACACAGGCACATCATGCAATGCAACCTGTGGTCTTGCAGTGTAAACTGGTGTCTGGCTGAGGGCTACAGACTGTACATCATACCACCGTTCACTCAGTTACTTATGGTAATTATGAATTAGTTCAGCAGTAGATTATCTGATGACTTACAAAAGCAGCGTTGACTTGATCGATGAAGCTCTCGGTCGACAACTGAAGCAAGTCACGAGCTTTCTGCGGATTTGTGGTCCATATCAGACAACTGTGCTTGCTGGACAACTGCACATTACACCATTTGACACCATCACCGCCACTACTACTACTACTACTACTACTACTACTATTGGTACAACAGTTACCGTACTTTCATTTGTGGTTCATTTCGCCTACCTTTCAGAGATGCTCCAGGTTAGAGCAAGCCTCCAAGAAAAAATTTGTGAGAATTGATATGCACCAGCTGGTGGCCTTTACATGGCAGTTGTATCAACCAAATCACTCAACGCTCAGCTGGGTTAGCGCTGAGACAGGTGACCTCACAGACATACCATCTTGCTATTCAACCAACTCAGCCTGGCCATCCCTCAGAGAGCAAGCATAATGAGTACCAGTGATGGTCACAGCCAGCAATGGAGAAAAATAGCACGTTCTGCACAACAGTAGGCCCTACCATCCTTACCTCCAAATAACAAAGAACAACTAAGATAAATTATAGATTTACAAACAAATGAACAACTTATCATTTCAAAGAATTTAATGAGTGAAAAAAACTAGTCATTAAATTTTGATCAAAATAGAGTTGCCAAGAAAGCACAGTAATGTAGAGAATGTAAATTTGTGTATGCTTACCAGCACCAAAAACTGTGCACATTTCAGTCAGAGTACGAGACTGGCTAAAATCAATTAAAATAACACTTACTGATTATGTCTAACTGTATTTGTAACTTTGTGTTAGTGGAGTAAAGCCCAAATTCCATTACGCCGACTTTCACCGAAACTTCCCCGCGGGGAAAGTCATGGACACAAATCATAAAAGTCGCGAACACAAATGGTGACAAATCATGAAACCATAAAGTTTTGGTGAAAGTCGCCGACACAAATCACGAAAGTCGCGGAAACAAACTATCTCGACATGTCGAGACAAACCCGTTTGTGTCGCTCTAATGGAATTTAGTCCGTTACAATGCACGGGGAAAGTCGGCGACAAAGTCCAGGACAAGTTCCCGACAAAGTCGCGGACTTGTCGCGAACACAAATCATGAAAGTCAGTGACGTGATTTGTGTCGCGGACTTTCATGGCTTGTGTCCGCGACAAGTCGCAAACTTGTCTCAGACTTTGTCGCAAAGTCGGCGTAATGGAATTTGGGATTAACTGATTACCTTTCTGAACAAAAACATATGTTTACTTTGAAAATCATCATAGTATAGTTTTCGATCAAAATTTCTGACTTATTATCATTAATTTCTGAAAATCAACTATTACATGTATTTCTAATAGATATGCAGCACAGAAACTGTGGAAAGCAGATCTTACAGGAAGCATAGCGATTGGTCCATCAGGCAGAAATCGCTGCCAAGCGGTCATATTTTCTCCTTCCTACCCACACATTTACATCCACAGAAAATAAATAAGTAAATGAAAGCCGGTCTGCCTGCCTCAGGCTGTGATAACTGATAATAACAGACGAGTTATGAACCTCGAGCCTAATATTCACAACATCTTCCTAGATTCTTCCCAAGTTTTTCCAAAGTCACTTCAGGAGCTGCAAGCTTTTGCGTAAGTTGTTCCCAGGTTTTCCTGAAAATTTTCATGAGTCATTTCATAAGTCTTCCTAGGCTATTTCAGACTTATGGCACAGGTTTGACCTAGAAATGACCTGGGAAGAAATTTTGCATACTAAGCTCTAGGAGTATACAAAATGAAACAACAGACAACAAGACTGCTGAATGAAAAAATAGACCAAAATGTGCAAATGAAATAAATTGCTTCAAACTAAACAATGATTAAATCAAACACAGAAAAAGGGCTTTCCAACAGTTAGATGGATTACCTGTTTCAGCAGAACTTCACTGGCAATGTCACAATAAATTTAGAATTTCGTAATGTTGGAAAAGTGATATTTTGATGCTATAACTCCGACCACGATGTCACTCTTACACAGTATATAAACTCAACCATTTGTTTACAATAAATAATGATTATAATCAGACACAGTTATATTGCTATAATAATAAAATACAGAGGTCAGTGCTCACACAACAGCCAGCTGGTTATATTAGTTCTAAACTGTGTGGACAGTTGCACTTACAGTTTATTAATTATTAATATTATTAATAAAAATAATTCAGACAAATAATACTAATGCAGACTTCAGCCAAGGTGAGTGTAGCAACAACAGCGAGTTGGTTGTATTCCCACTGAATGGTATGAATATTTGCACTCTGACGCACAAGAGATCTCATGCCATCCGCACCAATCTACATAAAACACGCAGACCGTAATGACTGCTGTGGCTACTGCTATTGCTACAACTATGACTACTACTACTACACCCACTACTACTGATACTAAATGGTGCGGATAGGGGCCCATTAGCACTTTGACGCACCAAAGATCTCATGCCATCTGCACCAATCTACATTATACAAAACAGATCATAACTGCTGCTATTGCTGCTGCTGCTACAATGACTACTACTACTACTATGGATACGGCTATGCCTATGCTACGTCTACAACAACTACAATACTATGACTGCTACTACTAAGTTTATGACTACTACTACTACTACTACTACTACTACTACTACTACTGCTACTACTGGGTGTAGTAGCTACTCACGAGAAGTTTGGTATGCAGCAGTTGTCCATCGTTCAGCACAATCTCAACCGACGAATGCTGCAGCTGCGAGTCTGGTGCAAAGTTGTAGCTCTGTGCCCGAGTGTTATATCTCACTTGCACTGTCCCCCGGCTCTCCATTTCTCCCAGTTGACGCACGATCCCCCACAGTATCACATCATTCTCAGCAACAAAACCCAAGTTTTCACCGACGTCGGTGCCATCCTTGTGGAAGGTTAGTTTCGAGTTTGCGCAGGCATCCCAGATCTGAAATACCGGTACAGCTAGAGATATTATGATTTTCCAATTCTTGGTACTCTGTTCCAGAGGCAGCCTAAAAATTGACTAAGCAGGCATAACAGATCTGAAATATACTAAACTAGAAAAGCAGTCAAAGCCCGCAGGTACCTCCGCCAAGGCTATTGATTCGACACAGCTTGTCTGACGAAAACAAACAAGCGGAAGTTTTGAGTGCGTTTCAAACTATAATTGCATTTTCTACATCGACCTAGTTCGATGTGACCTAAAAAACCTTGATTCAATGCCATGTTCTTCGCTATGTGCCAGCACCATATTCAATTTGCCAGCGGTTTCGCTTATGCCCCCTTTAACGCAATAATAAAATTTCAAAGTGATCCAGAATCCAGGATTCCTGCCAGATCATGCCCAAAACTGAATCACTGGTAGGTTATGCCATGCCCGACATACCCTCAAAATTTCGGAAAGATCCGTGAATAACTTTTTGAGTTATCTTGCTAACACACAGACAAACAAACAGACAAACAAACAAAGTCCGACAAAAACATAACCTCCTTGGCTAAGGTTACCTATTATTACTTCCTGTCTCAAAATTTAAAAAACTGTGCCAGTGTTATTTTTTGAAACTTCTGTGGCTGGTTTTAATAATTTCTGGCACGCAACACCACCAAAAAACTTGATGTAGATGACTGAAGTTTTGCCTATCTCACCTTAATACTGTTGCTACACTACCTTGTAAAATGCATAAGTTGTTGTAGATTGGCTGTTTACAACAATGAATTCATGCTCAGAAACAGGGCATTATCTCCATCTAATTAATGTAGTAAATGGCAGAGATAATGTATTTAATCTGTCTGCGTCTGTGCATCTGTCTGTGCGCAGAAATGATGCCATTACATCACAAGCAGATTGGCACTTTAAACACCCTGTTACATAGCTCTTCCATGCAAAATAATAACAGTAATAATGACGATGCAAAATATTCAATCACCTGCATGTGCTTCACTGGCTGACATCTCATGTCGCAAATATTCTTCCAACTCCCAAAACCTTTCAAAACACACAATACACTATCTGCCACTAGTAGAGAATATTACAGCTGCAACTTATGTCTTATAATTATGCTAGCAACAAATAAACTGAAAAGTTAATTAAAGGTGTTAAATCCACCTATAACAACAAGAATCTGATCAAATGAACAATATTGTACTTCAAAAACATGTCTGTTTAATAACACGTTAAGTAGCTAGATCAGACCACTAGACAAGCATAACAACAGTCTTATGCACAAATGTCAAGAATGAGAGATAATTTAACTTACTTATGAATGATACATTTTGACATCAAGCACTCCCATGTTAAAGGGACACAACACAATAACTACATGGCAACAGACTAAATTTTTTGTTGAGGAAACTAGACCAAATGTGACAGAGAAATTATGATCAGTGTTACAGAGTCTTCTTCCCAGCATGGCACAAATCTTCACTAAAGACAGAACTTAATAACATGCTATGTAAATAAGTTACTTCTAAGTTAATGATTGCACATTAAGCCCAAATGCCAAAAACAGCCAAACTTGAGGTCCCAAGTTTCAGCAACTTGAAAAATTCTGGAAACAACCGACATTCTCAGTCTTAAAACATGACATCAACACATTACCTGACAAGTCAATCATCTGATATACTAGATTATCCAGGAATAGAAATATGCTACCCTAAACCTAACAATAATATCTACTTCTTGGGCTAATTTAGAAACTGTATTGTGCCTATAACAAATTGATACATATCACATAAGTTTACATATGTTCTGCTTACTGAAAAAATAGCAATAATAATTAGAAAACTGTGACAATAATCAAGAAACAGAAAGACATACTGTCCAGCAGCTGGACTGTGCCTGCACTCAGCGTGCAGACTCTACTGTTGAAAGTTTCCGGTAACTTGTCCTGCTGCTGCTTTTGTGCCGCTGCTTCCAAGAGCAGAATTTTCTTGTCTTTAAACACCGGCTGATTTCCTGCAAGCAACATAGAACATCACATGATAAGACATTTCAAACTACCCACTGCTCAAATCCAAACAAAAAATTAACAGATGAAACAAAGGGAAAAAAATTAACAAGTGTGACAGTTCGATAAACAAAACAATAAACCATGTTGGCAAATGCAAAAATGAGTGCTATCGCAAAACATCCCCACCTAAATCCTAAGGCTAGCCATAAAGCTTAACCTTAACCGTATCTCCAGTCTTAACCCTAACGCTGACATCTAACGATAACCGTGGGAAGTGGGTACTCCACCGTGCAGTGAATAGGAGTTGCAACCCATCCTAGAAGAGATAGAAGTTCGCTTCTATTTTAACCACAGGTCTGCACTGACACGATTTTTATGCTGGTGAAGCTGAGCACAGCACTGACCGTGCACACACGACTCAAGTGCTAGAGCCTTCAACTTACTGAAGCTCGCATAAAACCCTAACGAACAAAAAAGAAGAAAAAAGCCCTATATTTAACCCTAAACCTAAGCCCAGATCGCAAAGCTATTTCAAGCTTCCTTTTTTGCCGTACGATAGCAACTGTGTGCCACACAAATGCAAAAATGGCACCCGATGGACAGAAAACAGATCAGTTGAGATAACAAACAAACTATGGTGGTACTAAATACCAAAAACAACCAAAAACTACTGGAAACTACCAAAAATTACTGAAAACAACTGAAAACTACCATAGAAAAGTGAAACAATACCATAAATATGTAACGGTTATTTTTGTCAAATGCAGGGATTTTGCCAAAATGTCACATTTTGTCATCTTTTTCGCCAAAATACAGCAGTTTTCTGTCTTTTACAGCAATAATTTGTTATTAGTCAACATAATTTGAAGTTTGTTGTGTGATTATGACACAGTGCACAAAAAAGTACTGATAATTAGATTCACAAGGTGGTGGTAGCGTTAGGCGTATTGGTTACACATAATGCATAGAATTTAGTACTAAAATTTAAAAAAAGCTTTAGGCTTAAGGTTAGGATAGGGTTTAAGGTTAGGGTTTAAGATTAGGGCTAGGGTTAGAATCAGGGTTAGGGTTAGTGTATTTTAGCAAAATTATGTGGTAATAAATGGACACCCAAATAAAGGTGCAATAGTAAATGAATTGAGTGCACTCATGGAATGCGTTACATGGCCACTGGCGGTATCAGTGATATCCTGGCTTTTGCTAGGGTTGAGAACCTCAGTTGGCTGGCTGCCGCGACGGCATGTATCTGCGGCAGTAGCAGTACACAGTTACCACATGGTGCTAGACAAGCGCCTCACACCAACACCACATCCTATCTGTGCCAACCGATAGGCTAGCAGTAATCTGGTACCCAGTAATTATACTATAGCATGTATATATGGAGCAGGCATGAACAGCGCAATCAAACCACTTCTGCTGAGAGCCGCTGTGGCTGAGTGGGCAGCGTCACACATCTGCTGCACAAAAGGTCCCGGGTTCGAATCCTACTTTTTGCAACTTTTTTCTCTTCGCTGTTGTAATTAATTTTTTTCGAGGTAATAAATGTCTGACTTGGTTTTAGTTTTGGATATTTAGTCGGCAGGGCCCCCAAACTGGGGCATTGCACCGACAAGCTGTGGTGTGTGAACAACTTGCCCAAGGTTGTTACTTGAGAGTTCAGTGGTTAGGGACAAAACCCCGACCTCGTGGTCATTGGGTCCGACATGCTAACCACTAGACTACTGAGCCTGTGGTTAAATGCTGCAAAATAGTAAAGTGAGTGTAGCAAACTTTACTTTTTGACAACATTTAACCTGAAGTCAGACATTTATTTCCTCGAAAAAAAATTAATTACGACTCTCGCATTTTCCCACATTTTAGAGTTAGGGCCAGTTAGGGTTAGGGTTAAGGATAGAGTCAGTGGTTAGGGTTTGTGCCAGTGTTCGTTCATTTATGAGAAATTGTACAAAACTGTTCGGTACAGATAGAACAGTGTGCTAGTGTGAGGCACTTGTAGTGCTGGTACCGCCGCATACTGAGCGTGCATCTGCAACGGTGCGAGCAAGGCAGTTTACAGTGCTGCTTCCGTTCAGTGTATATACGCACTGAAAATAGCGGTAGTTGTTTTCGGTATTTAGTATCACCCGTAAACTAACATGCCGGTCTTACCGAGAGCGGCTGCCATTGCGCTGCCAACCATTCCACCACCGGAGATGACGACATCGTAACAATCGGTGTCCGATCCATTCTGGCCGCTGCTACCTTCAGTGCTGTAGCCAAACGAAGAAGTCGCCAGCACAGATCCGCAGCGCAATTTTGATATAATCAATCGACTTCCAGCAAATAAACGCCGACTACAGAGCTCCATGTTCATTTGTTTACATCACGCAACCAAGGTCAAGGTCGAGCCAATACTTTCGGTTTGTGTAGAGATGGGCCATTCGGCTAGAAACAAATACGATTAGGTTACTCACCGGGTACTCACCGGGTGCAGCTGCACCCGTTGCAGACACACGTAACATCAGAACTCCATGCATATGACTGTTGCGAATCGTACAGCTGATAGGACTTGTAGACTTGCTATAAGTCTTTGAAGAAGTCCATCTGACGACTACGTCTCTTCTCCAAGCGGCTCTTAAATGAATTTACCGAAG
>Ga0209367_1010559_pt1 | contig 12367 bp, 9 predicted proteins | sample WorMetLIZISLAND2_FD_187412 | JGI IMG/M metagenome (GOLD analysis project Ga0209367, IMG submission 187412) | Marine gutless worms symbiont microbial communities from Max Planck institute for Marine Microbiology, Germany - Olavius geniculatus... ... | reverse complement strand
GTTTATTTCGCAAAAATGCAGACGATTAAAAATAGTAAAAACACACATAATACGGTCAATAGTACATACAGTTAGGCCTACACACAAGCTGAAATAAATTTCAGGTTGACACAATGTCTTATACAATATATACTAACTGTACTGGATCTTGTTTACGTAGTTAATATAGAGTACTTCTTCTGTTTAAATTGTTGTTACTAGACAAGCAAGAAACTGTTTCCACGGACATCGATAATAGATGCAAACATCAACTTTGTGTTGCAAATTGTGGCCGAAAAACGCCGCAGTCATACGTGCTGCCATGTGGCGTGTTTAATAAATAAATAAAATAAAATAAATACCTAGCGGTATGCTGCTATTAGGCCCATTTTCCGCCAGCAGTTATCTTTATAGCGGCACTGTGTGTCACCAGTCTTTAACTGGTTGCAAATTTTACTGTTTGGTGACCAATATAGTGTATAGAACAACTTGCATATACTTGGAGACTGAGTGGTTAGTCGCTACAATGGGCTATCTGCATGGCGATAGGTTTATTTACATTAAGAAACTACTAAGAGCACACGGCAGAATATGCGCAACGTACCGAAGATAATATATGAACGCGATGAGTTGGTACTAATTCAATAAAACCAGCCACAAAATCATCGTTCACCATGCCAAATAGCAGTTTACTGTCAAAGGGCAGTACTGCTACCGTGTGACTTTATCATGCAATCGAAGCAAGTAGCAAAACTGACAGTGACAGAAGTTACTGGTCTGGTTCTTTACAACAACAAACTCATATTTCTTACGTTGCCTGCAGGGGCCTCAATCAGCCAGCGGCAGTAGGCTTGGTTTGGATAACTTCCGTCCTCATAACCAGGCGAGCGGATCGTTCCACTGGCTTCAGTCAGTTTCATGGGTTTTGCTCCACATGGATTCACACAAATCTCTGCAAAACAACACCCACAAATAGCATGTCAAGCTAAGTGTGGCGAAACTGCTTAGTACTTATATAAATTTAAGCATGCTGATTTTTGTTGAGTTTCTCAATTTTTTCTGTGTTTACGTGTCAGCGTGTCTTTTTCTTTTCGTATTGTGTTTTTAGCCGACCATACGTAACGTACGTAACGGTCGAGTTTATGGTACGAGTTGTCGTCTGTCTTTCTGTCTGTCCGTTGCTGTCACGGATGTATTGTGGCTAAGCGGTAAGTCGTAGGGACCGGCGATGGTACCATGGTATCATTAGATAGAGTGCTGGCGACTTTTTAAAGTTGTCAATAGTAACCATCTGCAGTAGTTTGGCCGCAATTTTCAATAGCACGTTTCAAGATATAAGTGGTTACAAACACCGCTCGGGAAACGGTGAGAGATAGTGCTAAGGTTACTATTAATCACTAACAGGAAGTGTCATACGCCGTTTCAGATAACATGAAAATCATTGACCTTGGACGACCTTGAAGGTCACTGACAACCAGTACGGTCGGCTATACTAGCGACAGCTGGGCTTCTTGTTAATATTATTTTACATAGTGCATTTGCTGTATTCGGTTTTCACCTATTTGGTACATAGGGCATAAATGCATTTTGGCGTGTACTGCTTCGTTTTGCTGTTATAATTTATTTGTACTGTTTTTGGCGAAGTAAATGTTTAATACAGTAATTGAAAGTTAGATGCGAAAAAAGTCAAAACGATGGGGGAAATATTGGTTTACGTATGGTCTATTATAGTACAAAGACTAAACCTACCGCTGCCGACAATGTTCCAGCTGACCAAAAAGCGGCCACTGTTGTTATCACTATCAGACCAGAAGACGATCAGCACAGTTGACCCGGTTGACGTCACTTGTATGCCGTTGGCAATGCACTTGTGAATAAGAATGTCATGTATTGTAAGACCGTCGTGCACTGCGACATAGTCCCAGCACCTCCGACCCGAATCTCGGGTCTCCAACTTCACGTGGTCTAATGTTACAGTTATTGTCTGCAACATTGCGTAACGGACACGTGATATGATTAATAGTAAAGTAAAAGTAAAGCGAGTAAAATGTGAACTTATATGGCGCATATCGTAAAATTAACCTCTAATGTGTTGCATTAGTGGCATTGCTGGCATGAATTGTACACTACATGTCGTTTCTCAAGTATAACCCTACGTATAAAGACATCGACGTTGCCCAATGATTGAGCATTTTAATTAAGTATTGACATCACATTGTTACTTTTGAGTAGGCGTCAGCGTTGATTTTTGAAGGCAGTTCTGACTTTTTAGAATGCGGCTCAAAGACGTCGAAAAAAAACAGAATTGGTTGAAAAAAGTAAACATGAAATTAACGTAGGCTAAGTTAGTTGACATTTTTTCCAGGACGGTAGTTAGAAAGAACGAAAACGGACAACGTGCAATGCTGCGGACTAAAGGAAAGAGCGCACAGTTATTCACCGATAATAACAAACTTTGCATAGGATTATCTATAGCAGTTCGTTTGAGTACCATAAAAACGCAATTCAAAACTCTTTTCTGCAATGTAGTTAGTTGTGTTTTGTCTCGATCCTCATCTGTCGTCAGTCCTGTTTGCTCACCTACTCACTCGTCCTTAAAAATTACCAGTCGTTCTTTTAAACGTGCTTTATCTAGCCGCTGAAATCAACTTTTTCACTCACTTCGTCAGCCACGTTTTCATGTGCCTTTTGCCAACGTTTAAAACGTTTAAGATATTCGTTGCAATCCAAGCGATAGTAATCCAACACCGTCTTTTTACACAGATCGTAATCTTGGTGTTCTGCCAGCGAGAGTCTACTAAAAGCTTTATGGGCCTTGGGCGTAAGGGAGCCACCAAGAAATTTGGTCCAATCTTCTCGGGGGACCCCGTTAAGAGTCAAAGTCCACTCAAAGGCCGAAAAGAAGACGAGAGGCCCACCTTCAGACATACGAGGTAATAAACGCGATATATCACTGCGCATACCACCGTTGTTGGAGTGAGTAAGAGTCCCATGCCCAATTCACGTCTCTCTCGTTCGATCTCCCACTCCCTTTCTGTCTTTTCCTTTCCCTCTCTGATCCTTTCTCTTTCTTCTCGGGCCAGGGCCAATTTAGTTCTAATAAACTAAAGGCCTCATGCAGTGAACCTCCGAGGGCGGGCAATGTATCGAACACGTTGCAGTTAATATACTTTATAATACCACGATTCAGCGCACAATATCATCATCAGAATATACATGCAGACAATCCCCGGCCTTTGGTAACGTGGCTGGCCGGCAAGCGGTTATTACTCTCTGATTCGGTCACCGCTCAGACCCCGAATGCCTACTTCCGCTGCGACGCGCGGTCGCCGGGGTGCGTGTCCACGCCTTCCCCCGAATAAGCGCTCCCCATCGGTCACCGCCCATAGGCTACTAGAACCCTATCTCATTGCAACCACCTCATTATTTTTACGCGAGATACTGTAGCAGAATGCTTCGCGCGTCTTAGTCATCGTCTATGCGTCTGTCCGTCCGTCTGTCTGTCCGTCCGTCTGTCTGTCCGTCACACTCGCGATCTGTATTAAAACGCTGCAAGCTAGGATCACGTAATCTTCACTGTGCCTGCCCGAAGGACTCTAGTTTATTGTCACAAAATTTTGTGCCCCCGAATGCAGGGGCTCCCCTCGAACGAGAACGTCAAAGAGGGGGACCCCTCCCCCGTCTAAAAAGACGTTATTTTGCCGTTATTGGCTTGTATAATGTGAAAACGTTGCAGATAGGTACAGACATGCTGCTTATCATAACAAGCACTGGTGACAGGCTTTTTAGATTTATCAACATCGATGACCTTGAACGATCTTAAACCCCCAAAAAGGCGTTTTAGTGAATTTTTCGCAATTTTTAAATGCAGCGCACATTTTAACACTACACTGAATTGCGACGAAATGGCTGGAGATAGACCAAGACAACAAGACAACCTGCGTCGATGACCTTGAATGACCTTGAATCTCAAAAATAGGGGTTTTAGTGAATTTTTTGCTAATTCCGGCTGCGACACACATTTTAAGATTGAATTGCGCCGAAATGACCTGAGATGGACCTGGACAACCTGCGTATCACATTTTTAGCATAGAACGTACATTTTTAAGAATATAAGTTTCGATCTTTTAAATTCTTGGAGTCTTCCGTACGGAGGCCGCAATTTAAGTACTCTTTTAAAATGCATTAATATCTTATTGCTGTTGGCCTACACTGATTGCCAAAGTGCCAGGACTGCTGCTATTGCGCGTCACGTGAGCTTTGCTTAAATTACTTGTTTTTCATTCCAATCTTAAAACTTTTTTCCCAGATTTTTTCCGTAAACATACGTCATCCTTTCGTATTAATTTCACGGATATCTAGACTTGCTTACGGTTTCTTTCGTTTTAGTTTTTTTTCTAGTTTTAGTTATGATTAATTCTTTTATTTTTATTTTTTTAAATTTTAGGCAGTTTATTGATTTTTATGTTTTATATTATAACTGTACTAAGTGATTTTATTTCAGTATCTTTTATTTTCTTTTAATTTAAAACGTGTCAGTTTTTTAAATTTTTATACTGTGCTAGATTAAACTGACAGCTTGTCGTATGTCAGTTTTAACGGGCAAATACTTATTGCATCGTATCGTATCGTACAGAGATCATTTGCAGGGTTTTTTACAATAACAAACTCTTAGATTTTAGTTGATTACCTGTCCCGCGGGTGCTTCAATGATCCATCTACAGTAGGCGTCGTTCGGATATTTTTCTTGGTTATAACCGGGCGAAAGGATTGTTCCTTTAGCTGCGGTGAATTTCGCCGGCTCCGATCCGCATGCACGAACACAAGTCTCTGCAGTCGCAACAGAACGTTTGCGGATCATTGCACATTACTGGCGTAAGCAATCAAGCAGCAAAGTACAAGGCTAAGGCCAAGGTGAAAGCTTTGGGTTATAAGGTAAAGCCAAACTTAAAGAACAATAATTTTAGCTTCAACCCAACAGTAGGATATTAAATGGAGAAGCAATTTCTAAACTGCTGATGCTGCTAATACAAATTTTATTTTTGGCCATGTGCATCATTAACGTAACATACTTTTTGAAAAAAAAACAGCAAAAAGCACAACGATCACCGTCGCATAACCAAAACAAACAAGTCGCTTAACGCAGAGGAAAGTAAACGATGCAGCCACAATTATTATCAGTACAATTACAGCAGCACTCTTACATATTTTGGCAAATTGCATAAAACAAGGACATTTTATACTACTAAAGTTTACGATATGACATTCGAAGTCATTTCATACTGTTCCCAACTGCCCATTCTTTCAGCAATGTCAAGGTTTTCAAGGTTAGTTTTTGAGCTTATGAGGTCTGACCGCTCTTTATCGCCGAAAACGGGCGTTCACTGAGTAAACTATTTTTTCAATTTCTTCAAGAAGCTAAACAGTAAAAATAACCACCAACAATTAGTTTATAGGCTGAAAAATACAAGTTCGATGTAAGGAATGCCAGTGATAAATAAACACGCCTATATGTCTGGGTCTGAGTTAATTCACGGAGATGATGTTATGTTAGTATTCTTTTTCTGCTACCTGCATGGCATGACTTTCGTTAATGCATTAATCAGCTTATATGTACATGTAAAAATAACTAAATAAATAACTATAAAAATGTCGCAACTGCAGTACGTTACCTAGGTGTACGACCGAAGTTCTTTGCGCAGGAATAATCGGAGCGCGCACAGAAACTTCTCTGTCCTGCAACAAGCAACTATAATGATAATTTTTATTTCACCAAGCAAACATTGGTAAACAAAAAAATTAAACAAAAACAACAATATAGAGTTAGACTCAGAGAATTGTCATGTTGAGCAACTAATTATAGAGACAGTAATATCGAACAAGAAAGAAACCTGAAAAATCTCAAATCGCCTTAGCTCTGGCTGTGAATTTGTTTACTCGTATCGGAATGAGACACTAGGTAATTTGAACGAAAAATAACTTTGACAAGCCTTTATAATTTTTATATTATTTGTATTGAAAAGCTTCATAAAGAAGCGGTTAATGACAAAATCAAGTGATGCGATCTGAGATTTATTCAGTGGGCACGACACAAGGGTTAACATTAACGCTAATAATGTATTGATCGTACCAGCAGTAAAACTTATGCAGTACTCTCTACTGTTTTAACGCTATGTAGAAAAAGCGTCACAAAAAAATTCTGCGAGCAAAAAATGGCATTCAAACAGTTAAGCCTACTGTTATTATGTTGTTATCCCTTGCAGTAAAAAGTCGTAGAAATTCGTTAAGAATATATACGTTGTAATAAATGTAAACGATTGACAGAATCTTCGTCTCTTATTGTCTCTAGATCTCTATCTTTAACAATGATGACATGGTACAGTAGTGTAATAGTTAACGTGTTGGTCTTGGTCAACGCAATTTGTTTTACATCTTCGCCCGCTTACTACCTGGGTAATAACTCAACTCTCTTCCCCTCATAGTATGACATACAAACAAACAGACGAACAGACAGACAGACAGACTTTCCGCGCAATATAGTAAGATTACTCTGACATTTACTTTAATAACCCGTTTTCAGTAGAATATGTTTACTGGGCTTAATTTGTCGGACTTATTTTTAACATTTCGTTCTATGTTTTAAACTGCACATAAGTGCTTTTAGTGGTTGGATATGTACAGGGTGCGGCAGAAAGAAGTAGACCCCTAAATTATTTCGCCGTTTTCTCAGCAATATATTAATATTTAATTTTCAAAAACTGGATACACGTTACTGCCGATGACGTCACAGTGACGTTTTGATAAACCGCAATTTTTATTGTTTATAAACTCTTACTAAATTTTCGTTCTTTTAAACCAATCGCCGGCTGCTCACCGGATTCATCTTCCAGCAGGACGGCGCGTCAGCACACACAGCGCACAACGCCGCACAGCGCACAGAACTGGCTGCCTGCCAGCTGTCCGGATTTCATCATAAAAGACCAATGGCCACCAAATTCGTCGAATATAAACCCAATGGACTATCACGTATGGGGTGCAATGCTGGAGGCTTACTGCAAACTTAAAACAAAGCTGAAAACAAACGCCGAACTCAAAGAAGCGCTTCAGGTTATCTGGGGCAACTTGCCACAGGGACCGATCAACAATGCTGTAAAAGATTTCTCAAATAAGGCGACTGGAGGCTGGTGTTGTTGCTTAGAGCTGGTGGTGAACACTTCGAACATTCGCAGTGACAATGGAATTCTGGCATTTGATCATTATTCAACTCTGTTGTTTCAACGATGTTATTAAATTGGTGTAGTAGCCGGAACATTTTTTGAATGCTGAAAAATCTGTAGGCGGTTATGTTAAAAAGTCTGTTACTTTGTCTTTTTTCAACAGAATCAAATTTTACTGACCAGTTAGATGTACAAGGTATCACTAAATAAATCTGTAAAATTTCAAATTAAAATTCCAAACGGTTGCTGAGAAAACAGCGAAAAACTTTAGGGGTCCACTTTTTTCTGCCGCACCCTGTACAAGGTAGCAGTTAATACATGCAGGCCTACGTACCTCTATACGAGACTTTTCCTCGTTGGTTAGCTTTTTTTCAACGCGATGCAACAGACGAATCAACTCGTTTTTCATGTCCGCTTTGCTTTCTTTTCTACATAAAATATAATTTTTTGTACATACAGGGTGGGCCAGTCAAAATGAAGCCACTTTTATTTGTTGAATAGCTTCACGAAACATTGGTCTATTTTAACAATTTTGGCTTGCCACATCGCGAAGAGACTTTGACATAAATGACTATAGTTTGCCCATTTTACCTTAATACTGTTGCTAAACTACTTTGTGAAATGCAGAGGTCGTACATTAGCCGTATACAACAATGAATTCTATGAATGGTATAGCGCATGCGTCGGCTTTGAAAATCACTGAGATTGCAAATCGTTGAAAATCTGTTACTTATTTAACAATAATCGTGTGCATTTTAAGATCGTATGACACACCTCGATAAACTGAAACGACGCATCAACAGCGAGTGGGCTGCTTTAGGTCAGGCGGCTATTGAACGTGCTTCTAGCGAGTTGCGTCAACGTTTACGCGCTTGCATTAGTGTTGAAGGCGGACATATTGAGCACATGCTGTAATCAAGATGATGTGATGTGACACAAGTTACTTTTTGAGAGATAATAACTGTTACTAAAGCTGCAACTACACGTATATTATGATTTATGACTGATCGTCACAGTTACATCGCAAATAAATGTGTCACTTTAGTACATGCGATTAGAACTAATGAACAACGTACGCAAAGGGCGGTGGTGCAGTAGTAGTTAATTCAGCGTCATCTCTGGCGACCTACAATGTTGAACACAGGCCGTGGTTACTTATGAAATAATAAGCTTACATTAGCAGGAGATGTTTTACACGCAACGACGCTCGTAATCTCAGGCCTTTTTGTAGGATCACGTATTTTTGATCAATAGGGCCTATTGTTGTACCACCTAACGAAAACGAACTAACCGGCTTTGGTCAAATCTTTGCGATTTTTCTATAGGTCTACTAAACTGATATAAACAAATATGAACCCTAAACGAATAATAACAAATATCACAAATCCGAATGCACATACGGAATTTTGTGATAATTTATTTACAACTTTTTGACAGTTCGAATCAATTAAAAATTTAAAGCATGTGCGGAGATGATAATGTAATAAACTATAATTATTTTGTATTTCCGATTCACGAAACTGGTAAATATTGCAACAGCATAACTGTTCGTAACTAAATAATTGTGCAAATACTAACTAAAAGCGAAAAAAAGTCAATATTCATACAGACAGAATGATTTTTACTGATGTGGATATGGAGCCAATGAAAAATAAGTCATTCAGTATATAAAACTGAATGTGAAAAGTGTGTCGTTTTGGCTATTTTGGGCTATTTATTTGCGAATGTTTAGGTTCTTACTGTAGACTGTAGAGTGCAGTGTACGATCACTACAGTAATTGCCGCTTTTGACGATTAACCACCTCTCAGATGCAAGGCCAACATTTACAGTCAATTATGCATAAAGTTAATCATTGTTAGAACGTTCCACATAAAAAAGCAAAAAAAAATCTTACCATCTGTGCACTTGGTTCAACTGCAACACAGACAGATACACAACTTAATAAAGTAAAATTTAACAATTTTGCGATCATTTTGCAATGGCTTTTGTATATTTTTACAGTAATATAATTAATTAAAACATGTACGAAGCGCCTATGTAAAATGAAAAAAAGCGTAAAAACCTTTAAAGCCTATATTCATATCTCATGTTTGTATCTTTTACCCATTAACACGAACGGCGCCATCGTATTGTAACTGGTGTAATGTGCATTTGAAAAACTCCAGGCGCAACTTTGTAAGGTCAAACTTAGTGAAAGTGTTGATTGTATCGACTACAGCAACACAACCACAAACTAACCGCGGACATTCTCTCAGTAATATGTTGGCGATAATTTTGTATCAGCTCGTCCGAAATAGGCGTTTATGTTTTTGGGTCTGTCACTTTTTTGTGCTCGCTCGCTTGTTTACAACATTCTCAAAAATGACAAAAAGGTTTGATTAGGTTTTGACAAAATACTGGCAAGTTGAAGGTACGGCCGATGAAACTTATTACAAATGGTTACGCGTAGCAGCAGTATAAGGTCTGTTGCATTTGTTTGGTGGTAGCACTATTCTGGCCTGAAGTTTAAAATTTAAGATCGCTTAGAGTTAGCCTACATTACATACATAACATTACAGAGAGACAGATACCTCCAGTCTTTTCTTGGATCCAAGACAGATATGTGACGACACTGGCGTACATGCTCGGTCTGTTGGGCTCAGCACAGTTCTTCGAAAGGCGAAAGTTGACAATTCCGTACTCAAACCAACGATCACCCTGCTTACAGACCAAGGGACCGCCAGAGTCTCCGTTGCACGAGCTTTTTCCTCCCTGAACCGTTCCGACGCATATCATGTTGGAAAAGACGTATTCCTGGTAGTTTGAGTTCAGATTACGACATTTTTCCCAGTTAAATATCGGTACAGCGACCTGTCGCAAGACGCTGTTGCTTCCGGTATCTATGCGTAAAGTTAAAGTCAATAAAAAAAGTTAATCAGTCAATAATATTTCACAAAAAACAGAATACAAAAATGAACAAATGCATCGCTGATTAATGAAATCATCTGACGAGAAAAATATGAATATTAATAAATGTCCTAAAATTAAGTCAAATAACCGGTAAAAGTTAATAAAAAACAACAAACCAAAACCGCACAGAGCGTATCAACAAAAAATCTGAGCTAATGTTTATGAGACGCGCGAAAGCCTATGGCAGTTCCTGTTCGCAGGTAATCTTGGTCTATCTCCATCTATTTTGTCGCTTTTTACTCTTTTGCAGCCAAAAATGCCAAAAAAATTACTTAAAATCAATATTTTTAGGGTTTGAGGTCATTCAAGGTTATCGATGTTGACATTCATAAAAAGCTCGTCGCCAGTGCTTGTTATGATAAGCAGCATGTCTATGTCTATCTGCAACCATTTTCACGCTAGACAAGACAACAGCGGATAAATAACCACTTATTAGAGGACTACCCCTCTTTGACACCCGCGTGCGCAAGACTCTTTAAAGCTAGAGAGTCCGGACTTGGATGCTAAAATCTACAATCAACGCTAAAAATTTTATACGCAGGTTGTCTTGGTCTATCTCATTCTCTAATTCATTCTTGAAATGCGTGTCGCAGCTCAAAATCGTGAAAAATTCATTAAAACCCCTTATTTTTGGGGTCTAAAATCATTCAAGGTCATCGATGTTGACATTTCTAAGAAGCTCGTTGCCAGTGCTTGTTATGATTTACATTTAATCTACATGTTTGTGCCTATCTGCAACCATTTTCACGTTAGACGAGCCAATAGCGGTAGAATAACGTCTTTTAGGAGGGGTGCCTCTCTTTCACCCCATCGTTCGTGAGAACCCCTTTCACCCAGCGGCATAAAATTTTGTCACGAAATACTACAGACAGTAATCTACAATATGGCGAAAACCCGAAGTCTCTGTCTTAACTGGTTTTAAAACGGTACCGGGTTGTGCCGGGCAGACACAGACAGACGGACGGACAGACCGACAGAATTACCATAGCTAGTACGCGCTATAGCTAGCTAGCTAGCTATCGCGCGTAAAAACTAGCAAGCAACACCAAAGGCGATCAGCGTTACATAATTTTCAGACTAATTTGTTCTACACGTACAGTAAAGCGACAACTTTTGCACAGAAAAACACCCAAAAGTATATAAAAAGAATCTTTAAAAATTAATCGTTAGCTTATAGTGTACGCACGTGCTAACCAAATAAGTGGATCGGTAGATTGACAAGTTTTGTCATGTAGAATTGCATCTGTAATTTTTTTATTCATGGAAGCAAGTTATCTCTTCTGCCAGTCTCTTAATCAACCAATCAAAAAATCAAAACACATTTGTATAGAGCCAATGTTGCAAACGAGTCGCGCGCTGTGTAGTATATTTGGTTCAATGACGTACACTTTTGCTATGCCGAAAAAAAATCCAGTTTGCATACTTTGCGTTCTTCCCCATCCGGTGACGACACAGACGGTATCGTCAGCAACGGGAGTGCTCGGAATACAGATAGGCTGCACGTATCTGTCAAACGTCAGCGGCGTATGCAGACGCACCACAGCTATGTCATCAACATCCCATGACCTTGTGTAGTTCTCGTGGAACACGACCGATACTGAACGGATTATTTGAGCGTGAGGATACACCAGCTGTCAGTAACATTTCCGTACAGTCAAAACTAGCACTTTGAAACGACGGCGCAATTTCGCTAAACAAATCGACAAAAATATCGACAGTGAACAGTAAACGTTCGTTGCTAAAAAATTAAACACAAATTTACGACAACAGAGATTTCGTACACTGTTACTTAAACTAATTGGTAGTTGCAAAACATGTGTCAACAATATGCAAGCTGATAGCGCACCTTCATCGGTTACCTATTTGACGAAAAAAAGTATTTTGTTTACTATGCATCACTGTTGATGACGGTTTTAACAATGTAATTAGTTGACGTCTTTTTTTACTACGACATACTAATAATTTTTTTTTCAATTTATTTTATGATATTTAATATTATTTCGTATCGATATTAAACAAATGCAGCCAGTATTAAACCACTGCTGCAGGGTCAGTGTTATTACCTAAAAAGACTACCGGACCGTTGTAACACTGTAACACAGTAACAGTAACACAGTATTTAATAAAATATGTGACAAACGCACATAATAAAATAGCAAAACAGAAGAGAAATGTAATTTAGACAAGGTAACATAGCATAAAATAATTAGACACAGTCAAA
>Ga0209367_1010558_pt1 | contig 12367 bp, 7 predicted proteins | sample WorMetLIZISLAND2_FD_187412 | JGI IMG/M metagenome (GOLD analysis project Ga0209367, IMG submission 187412) | Marine gutless worms symbiont microbial communities from Max Planck institute for Marine Microbiology, Germany - Olavius geniculatus... ... | reverse complement strand
CTCCATGGTCTGGCGCCGTCATACTTGGCAGATGTGTGCAACCCGGTCTCGTCTGTCGTCGGCAGGTGGCAGCTGCGGTCGGCAAACAGCGGGGCACTCGTCGTGCAGCGCACAAGGACCACGATCGGTCGAAGGGACTTTGCCGTGGCTGGCCCGGCCACTTGGAACAGCCTCCCCGTCGACCTGCGGACTTCATCACTGTCCAGAGATACATTTGCGAAAAAACTTAAAACTCATTTATTTGGCTGCGAGCGCTCTTGAGGTCTTCTCTGATTGGGCGCTATACAAATTGACATATTCATTCATTCATTCAAGCTGTTGTATAAGCGATGTGCCAAGTCAATGGGAAAACCAAAAATTCGACCCCTACTGCTTCCACATTTTTCAACCGATCTTTTTGAAACTCAAAACCAAGTACGATATCCGGGCTACGACCCCGCATGCAAAATTTGGTTGATGTGGGATGACGGGAAGGGGGTCTGCGAAAATGGCGAATTTTGGCTTACTTTTGGTTCTTTCTTTTTTTTGTACTCTTCACGTCGCATCCAGATCACACCGTAGAGCCGATCACGACCAGTGAAAGCTCAAAACGCGTGTTTCTGCGCAAGAAAGTGCCTTTTGGTCTCGATGATAAAAAGTGAAGTTTAGAGGTAAAAACTCCCCAAAACATGATTTTGGGGGCCTGAATAGGTATTTTAAGCCAAATTTATGAACTTTTCAAATCGCGATATCTCAAAAAAGTTTATACTCGATCAACGCGAAATTTGAAAGGCAAGTTTAGGACGGCAAACGCGCTTCGTGGGTAATCTGGCATTACAAAATAATAATTCAAGATGGCGGCGGCCGCCATCTTGGATTTTTGCACAAACACTAATAACTCAGCTGACGTTTGAAATAGATTAATGAAATTCTGCAGCAGTGTAGCCAGCTACTACAGAAAATAGGCCATGTGACCAAAAGTGGCAATAGTAATAAATTCAAGATGGCGGCGGCCGCCATCTTGAATTCAGTTTATCACCCATAGCTCGCTTGTTATTGCGTATATTTGCACGAAATTTGGCACGTCCCGCACGTGGACTCATTTATGGTCCTACGTAAGAATTGACTATAATATTGAACAAAAATTAAATCTAAGATGGTGGCGGCCGCCATCTTAAATTCAGTTTATCGCCCATAGCTCGCTTGTTATTGCGTATATTTGCACGAAATTTGGCACGTGGACTCACTTTATGGTCCTACGCACGAATTGACTATGATACTGAACAAAAATTAAATCCAAGATGGCGTCGGCTGCCATCTTAAATTTTTGCACAAACACTAATAACTCAGCTGCCGTTTGAGTTAAATTAATGAAATTTACAGGAGTGTAGCCGTACCGGCCTGCGTGGTTAGAGTTAAGGCAAAACGCGTTCACCTGCATTGTGTGCCAGACAACACTGTGTAATCTCATGTGGCAGGTGACGCTCCACAGCGCTGAGATAAATTACCATGAATAGCCATAAACAACCTTTAAACTTTTATATACACTATTTATGCACCACATACAGATATAATTTGCTTCAAATTCCAAGCCGAGCGAATCGCAGTGACTAAGGTTCATCTCTGTGTGGCTATTGGCTACTACTACAAGTATACTACTACAGCTACTACTACACCAGTACCTCTGCGTGGCAAGAGATCTCAAAGAATTCCACTTGTTCTTAAGTTGATCGAGCATTCCAGACAAGACGTCTCTTTCAGGGTCCACCTTTGTACAACGGTCCTTCAAGTTACGTCCAAGTCTCAATGTGGACGAATACTCCACGTGTTTTACCGTCATCTCTTGCTATACACGCAGTAGTAGGAGTAGTAATAATCAATACATCTTGCGCTGCACAGTTAGGGGTTATGCACCGCTCTAAGGTAAACTTAGTATATGGCGGAAAGGAGAGGCCAACTCTCGATACTTCTGCTCAAGTGGTCGAAAGTGCATTTTGCGCCTACTGAAACTGGCCTGGAAAATGGACTATTGTACTTTGTCCATATCTTTGCTAAATATTGACCAATTTTCACAATTATTTTACCAGTAAACTCTGTATAAAATTTGCTAATCAGTGGCTTTCACATCACACCTGTTATTTGCTACACTACCTTGTAAAACACAAATAACGAAAGCAGCAGAAAAATGAATTAACTTCCAGAAGACAATGTACCTAAATAAACTGGCAGCTTGTCTGCCTGTTTTTCAACGCAAATCATTCATCAAAGTATATCATACAATGGGATTCATGCCGCACCTGAAGTTGATCAAGATGTTGTTTGAGCTGTGCGTTGTTTGTTGACAACTGTCCGTCTTGCAGTTTCTGTTCCTCAGCTTCCAGCCAATCACAGAGCCACTTCCATGAGTCAGCAAACTACAAAACAACATTCAGATAGAAATGCAGACATTTGCACAATGCCACTACAGCCAAAATGTAACTGATAATCCAGTGATGTAAACAAAATATTTTTCAAAATTAAAACCAAAAACCAAGAATTCTTATTTCAAGAGTAAGATTAAGACTAAGATTTTTTCTCAAAATCAAAACCAGAATTTTTTTCAAGATCAAGACTAACACCTTTTGTGTAGGATCAAATGTTGTAACGTAAAATGTACAGCTGTCAAATTAACGCATTAATGAATGCATTAATGTGTTAGTAAATTAACGTGCATTAAAAAATTAACGTGCATCAAAATAATTAATGCACATGCGTAAATTTATGTTAATTAACTAAATTCCATGAAGCAAAAGTTCCAATATTCCGTTAAACTGCGGTTATTTGACAATCGAATGACTTCAAGAAACTAAACTGTAATTGCCGTTCTATCACTACTGTAAATAAAAAATTATTTTGATGACAGGCTAATAGATTTCTATGCTAGCTATAACGTCAGTTATTGTTGATTGATGATTACATGTTTAAAATGTGCTTTTAACTTTCTATATTTTACAGGTGGGGCCCCCAAACGTCGCGAGACCCGGGGTAACTTACCCCCTACTCTTCCTCTCAACGGGTCTGGGTGCGTTAATAAAGTATATCATTGTCAGTAAATGTCAACGTGTAGTTATACACACATCTTTATTCACCGTATTCGGTAGACAAAAAAATAAACAAGTAATAAACAATGAAAATAATAAAACTTAACTAGAACTTAACTAAGACTTAACTAAAATGTAATATAACGTCCATAGTTAAAACTCAATTGACGCAGCAAGACAGCAGAGATGACATAAAAAGTTATTACACTGGCTGAACTGTGACAGAAAATTTCTTTTAGTCTAAATACTACATCAGCTACAGGTAAGCACTTGAACATATCCATACATTCAGCAATAATGTCATCAGACCTAGTTATATCACTGTACTGTAGTATATGACTTTGTACAGTGAATATTTTGAGTTGAATTTTCATCTTGCAAGCATAAGATCACACAACAGCTGATCTGATATATTCTGGAGTGAAGAATGATGTAAAAGCCACCATGGCTTAAGAGTTAAGACTTATAGTTCCAGTGGTGCCAAGGTATATGTGTTGTGCAAAGAAAGAAAACTATAGGCTATATATTAGACATTACATAAAGTATGCAATAAATGCTCCTGAATGCCAGTTGAGGGCAAACAAAGAAACCACAATAATATTATTTAACTTGATAACTAGTTAATCGCTGTTAAAAAATACTACACAACTCACCCTCTTATCTTCGCGGTAAGCCTGCAACAGTGAACGTCCCTTATCATCAACTCTCTTGACAAGTTTTTTCCACCTCAGCTTGGTGGTCACCAACAGGGTGCGGACGTGGACGGAATCCTGGCGTCTAGCCAAGTATCTCAGGTACGTCCCAGCTCTTTCCAGTCGAGCCAGCACTTCCGCATGTCCCAGCACTGACTCGCGGAATTGCTGCAGACCACCAGACAACAATTTCTACTCCCAAATATAATCTGCTCATCTTCTGACTACAACCAAAAAACCTCCACTGCATGGTTAAAAACCCAGTTTTTTAATTTCTAAAAGAATTCAAACAGCTATACCTTGGCAACCGGTCATCCTATCCACCTGCAATTTGCTCATAACCTTGGGCGTTTGGGACGGTGGATTGAATGGCACTACTAAGTTCTGGTTGCGGTTTTCAGTATCAACACATAACGCGCGAAATGTACATCAGATTGACCACAAGCATGAAATATTGCTTGTTAACCTAATAATACAAATATTTAAAAACAGTTTAGTAGTGTGCAAAAGTAGTCCAACCAACACAAACCAAATACGGGAACAAAAAGTTGTAGTTTTTCAACACAGTGCTGCAAATCTCAGACAAAGAAAATTATGGGTGCTCAAACTTCCAACTTTGCCAGTAAATTATACCAAAACTAGAAATTTAATTAGGGCAAAGCCAAACGTGAGTCCGCCCGGCGCCGTAAGTCCGATTGGGGGAAAATTTAAGGAATTGAAATTCCATCGGCAGCAAAGTCACGTGGCCTGAACTCAAATGCATTAGCATACGCAGAACGTGCACAGTAGACTTAGAGTATGTAAACATTAGCCATGTGATCTCTGGTGTTGGCGGACCAGAGTTCACCAAATGTTTTTTTGTTCGATGCGGGGTTAATTGTGCTTGATAACGCCGTTTACCGCTTGTCGACATCTCTATTCATTCCTGAAATATTCACAGTCAAAGCCAAAATTTGTCGCAAGATATGCTAAATTTTGTATGTTTCTTGCCTCCCAAATTTTAAGGGGAGGAAGGGGTGCCCCCAAAAAGTTGTACCCATGTCATCACCCCTACCTAGCAGCACGCCACTTGGCAAAGGTTCATGAGGCTACTCAACCTGGCTCCAAAGTTATTGCGGCTAATATGCTGAATTTTAAGCCAATTTTTGACTACCATTTGAAAATAACTGTAAGGGGAACCCCCGTCCCCAATGGGAAGTGTGCTATAAAGATTTGGTCATTCTCTAGCGCGTGTAAAATTTTGGGGCCGCAGCACCCCCTAGGGGCCAAAATATGGTTTTTCAAAAAAGATTCAAAAAGGCACTTTGGGTGCATACAATTTGACCTTCAAGTCTCGTGGTTACTGGACCAACGTTTACCAGACTTTTTTCGTTGAACGCGAGAGAAACCGCGGTCAATCAAGTTCTTGTCCGATTCTGAATATCTGTATTCGTTTCAGAGATATTTGCCATCAAAATTGGAAGTCGTCCAAAATCGAGCCAAATTTTGCATGTTTTTGGCCCCTAATTTTTTTTAACCCCCCCCAAAAAAAAAAATTGGACGGGCATTATAGAAACCAACCTACTACTGATCATCGTGCAAAATTTTGCGCCGATCGGCCTACGGAGCTCGGAGATCTCGCAATTGAAATGAATAAAAAAAATAAAAAATAAAACATCTGCAGTAAAAACATAAGTCCGCTCCAAAATCTATCGCTTCTGGGCGGACTAATGAGAAATTTTTAGCCTCAAATTTAGTATTTGTGAAAGAAAATAATTACAACAAAAAATTTCCCGACAGGCTAGAATTAGAGGCAACTGTCCCCACCCCGCTGCCACGGCGCCCGTGTGGAACCGACCTTATGTTCGCTGATCTGCTGGCAGACACGGTCGACCAGTTTGCTTGGGTGTTTGAATGACGTCATCGTCTGTTCCGCGGCGATCAGCCAATCAGAATGCGCCGCCAGCGCCGACTGAAAGTCCTCAACATTAGCCACGTGATCGTACATTCTGTGCTGTAAACACACCACATACGCGTCAGCTCAGCCTCCTACCCTCCGCAGAATGGGAACTGAAAAAAAGTTAGAGCGGTCATGTCCGAACTCTCCCTGGAAACAAGCACGTCAAATTTAACAGTTTAAAGCAATATGAGGGGTGACAATGCAATAATGTAATTTAATTACGACTGCGACGTCACACAGAACGACAGGCAGAATAAAGTGAAAACATTATGTCTGCCAAGTTCGCTACGTTTACATAGTAGAAATAAAAAAAGTAACTTTAAAAAACAGGGACCTTATGTTTGTCGGCTTTTGCGCGTACGTCGTCCAGTAGTTTATCTAGTCTGTCAAGACGTGCTCTTAACTCAGCAGCCGTATCATCCGAAAACTCGCCATGGTTCTGTGTGTGGGTGTCGGATTCACTGATTAGTTGATCCGTGGTCAACTTCAGTGCCTTAAGCTCTTCCGCTTTTGCTTCTAGTTCGCCGTAACCTTCCTGCACTCACCGCACAACGCTGTCGTAGTAGTCTAGTAGTAGTACAACTACAACTACAACTACTAGCATTACTACTATTATGATAACGACAACAAAAAATTACTCGTACCACAAATTGTTGTACTATTGTTGTTGTTGCAGAGAACTTGAAGCAGCAAAAGATATGAACAACAACAACTAATTACTATTACTACCTTAACAACAACAACAATAAAACAAAACAACTATTACTACTACTACTACGAAAATTACAATGGAGTGATCCATGCCATAAACTGCATGCACTGTTGCTACATTACATCAGAAGCAAGTTGACAGCAAATAAACATTTGAGCAGCAGCAACAAATTTTACGGACGTAAAGTTCTTAATGAAAACTTATGTCTGCACTATCTGCTGAAGCCAAATAAATGTTCAAAAGATATAATTAGTCGACTGTGGTCATCACAAACTTTCGAACATTATCTTGCATGAATTGAAAAATTCAAATAGTCTTTCATTCCGTTTTTCTGTAAATAATCATCATTAGCCTCAATAACATTTCATTTTTGTATATTGATCGTTGATTGCATTTTTTGGCGAACATTTTATGACATCTTTATGTGACATTTATATAATATTGCATTCTATATGTATTGACGTAATCCAGCCGTTTGACTGCAACACTAATAAACGTTCATTCATTCATTCATCAAAATCTGATAATCCACTTTCAACTACAACTAAAAAAACTACTACTTCTACAGGCAACTACTACAACAGCTACAACTACAAACACATCATCATCATCATATATTCGTTTAATGTAAAGTTGACAAGCGCAACTTTCAACAATGCAAGCACAAGATACATAATACGTCCAAAAGCATGCAAGCAGAAACGTCTCATAGTTTGTCTGAAAGCTAAAAACACAACTACAGCAGAGTGGACTGTACCGTAAACTGTGCGAGTTGTTGCTGCATGACATCAGGCAGCGAACTAAGAGCGGACGAAGATTTGAGCTGATCACGATAACTTGACAACCAGCCAGACAGGTCATCGGCATCACACACGACTGATTTCACCTGCACAACAACAACAAATACTACTACAGTCTACTACATTATACACATTTCACCAGCGGCGTCATAAGTTGAAAAAAGTTGGAAACAAACACAAAGTTGCAATTTTTCGACAAAGCAAAAGACAAGTAAAAGATAACTAAAAATTTGGGGCAAGGCCCAACGTGAAGCCGCCCAGCGCTTTAAGTCTGACTGGAAAAAATCTAAACCTCTTAACGGATCTCGCAAAAATTTGCCTTAAATTTTTCTAGGTAAGTATTGGCCTTTCCCCTAATTTCCCCCTAGTTCTTTTCTCCTGGAGAAAGTTCCGAAAAAGTCCAGTAAAAATTTCATAACTCACTAGAAATACGATCTGTGGAACGAGGTAGCTGTCCCATTGTCATGCTATATAGCCTAACAGCTGCGTATAAAATGGTTACGTGCAAACAGGGCGCAATTATTTTTCACAGGGGCCGAGTTGTAGTCAATTTTGTCGCAAAATTCGTTGCCATGGCAACAGCGGTCGGCAGACGAGAAATTTAAATGACACCATCGGATAGCCCGGGCCCGAATATAGGGGTGTATGTGCAGTGGCGTATTTAAGGGGGCCACGGTGCGATGCCCCCCTTATGCACGACCATGAAAATTTTTTTACAGGCGACTTCATATGAAAAGATGCGTTTTTTGTCATTTTCCAGCAAGAATTGCAAAATTCAACAATGTTTGATGATCTTTTTTCATACCAATACAATATGCGATTAAACTCGCCATGTGAGATTGCATCTGATATGACGCCGGCGTCGCCAAACGCTTTTGAAAACCAGCTACAAGCCGTATAGACCTATAATATTTCGCGGCGGCCGGGTTTAGTGTCCATGGGTGAGTGACACGGCACTATATGAAACCAACAGCAAGGCAGTCGGCGGCTGGCTAGCGCACGCCATGGGCGGTGGTTAATTAATATTTGAAAATGTCAGATATGAGTTCAACCCAAGATGAACCCGCCACAACTTGCATGGGCTACAACAAATAAGATATAAGTCTATCCAAATGAGATATGCCTATTATTGCATGTAACGCGACTATGACAGCGCTCTTAAGATGCGTTCCTTTGTCCTGGCGACTGTGACACGCCATATTCTCAGATAACACAAGCTGCAGCGGCATCGCAGCGTGCCAGTGATCATAGATCCTAATGTGCGACGTTATCAGAACTGAGAATCCCAGGAACCAAGCTCCGTATGCCAGTGTCATGATATCATAATGTCATTAAGTGACGAAGAGCCCTATTTCACTAAAGAGATAGACATTGAACACGCCGCCTGCCCGCTGTCTTGTACAGCATTTGCTGCCAGCCAGCCCACCACTCGCACACGGAACAGCTAGAAGTCAAAGAAGGGATAGACAAAACGTAACTGTGAGCTCTAGCTTAGTGATTAGCGAGTGGAGACAACAATGGCAAAGCGTCAGACTGCATACTTTTTACGATGTCAAACGCCAAAGACACGGCGACTGCTTGCAAGCAACAACATCGGTGATGATCAACGGATCAAGCATTCTGATGACGACAGACCGGGGTTGACACGGCCCATTTATTATTGTACTGTAGGCCTACTGTGCCTATTGTGAAGTTTATTACCTTTTTATAACTCACATTAATCTGTGAGGACGTTTTGCAGCTTGCTAAACTCTATTTTTTGCTAAAACAACGCAAATATCTGTGATTTTCTGCGTTTCCAAATTTCAGAAAAATGGGCGAATTTGCAGTGGCTTCCATTGAACGTTCAAACGCAAAAAGTGTTTCAGCTACAGGGGGCTTCGCCCCCTGACCCCCAGACCAGGAGCTCTGCCCTGGACCCTGCTAGAGGATCCGCCCCCAGATCCCCGTTATAGGCTCGCGCTCTGCGCGCTCGTCATGGCCCCCTTTTGCCAAATCCTAAATACACCACTGTCACTGTGTATGTGAAAACAGTGTGCAATTATTTTGCACGAGGGCCAAGTTATAGTCAATTTTTGTTTCAAAATTCGTTGCAATGGCAACAGGGTTGTCAGGGTAAAAATTCAAATAACACCATCAAATAGCACGGGCCCAAAAATAGAAGGGTAGGTGAAAACAGCTAGCAATTATCTTTCACGGGGGCTGAGTTATAGTTAATTTTGTCCCAAAATTCGTTGCCATGACAACAGGGGTCGGCAGGAGAAAAATTTAAATGACACCATCGGATAGCCCGGGCCCAAAAATAGGAGGGTAGGTGCAAACAGAGCGCAATTATCTTCTACGGGGAGCGAGTTCAATCGCTTTGAAATCTCCATTGGCTATAATGCAAAATTTTGCAACTTTTGAATGGTCGCTATCACTGGGTAGCCATAGGGCGGGCACTGGGGCACGTGCCCCCCTGGGAGCCTACACAGTTACTCAAAATAATGCCAAAAATGCACCAAAACACGTCATTCTCACACCAAAAATCCAAAAATTTTCTGGGGCTGTGCAGACCCCTTCCCTGTGGGGAGGGGACACCCCTCCCTATACCTCACCCCTCAAGTGCCCCACTACAACTAGATCCTGGCTACGCCACTGGTTGCTATGGCAACAGGGGTCATTGGGGGGGGTAAATTTAAATGACACTGTTAGATTGCCCAACCCCAAAAATAGGGGGTAGTGCGCAATTAGGCCTATTTTTTATGGTGACCGAGTTATACCGCTTTCAAGTCCCCATAGGCCATAATGCAAATTTTTAGAAATTGAGTTAAAATAGGGGAAGGAGTTATCAGATTTTTATCCCAAACAAACTCGATCTTACTTTTTGAACCCCGAATGACTGTGCAAAATTTCATCAAACTCGAATCAAAACTGCGGCCGTTAAAGTGTTTACAGATGTGTTTACAGACAGAATGACAGAAGTGATTTTATAATCTGTCCCTTGCTATGCTATACCAATGGGACAGATAACAAGCATACACGACGATGTGATAAACAGACAGACAAACCTGTCGGTATCTGTCCCTGAGCATGTGTGCCTGGTCACGTGCAAGGACTTGTACAACTGAGTACAAATCGTTCATTTCACGCCGCTTGTTTACGAGTGGCCCTGACTGCGCATGCCCGGCCCCTCCCACCAAGCTGCTCTCCCCACCAATCACAGCGTCCACTGCTTCGTTCAGCTCGTGAATCGCCGGCTCCTGATTGGTCAGATCTCGTGACGTCAGCTGTGACATCATACATACAAACAAATATAGTGGGTCACTTCACTTTTTGACTTAGACTTTCGCCGAGTCTTTTCGCTGAGCGAAAGCTAAAGCTGAACGCTAAAGTCTGTACTTAGACCATAGTTCAACTAAACTTTGGTCTAAGTCTACTGACTTAGATCAAAACGATTAAAAATGGCGGAAAAACAGGTAAACCTAATGGAAATAAATCAACCATTTACGCTTGGACTTGCTTATTTAATTGCGCCACGCGCGCAAATAACGTAATTACGTAACATCTGACGTCACTGCATATTTATTACGCCGTTTATTTTTGTACCAGACTGCTTTAATTTACTAAACTATCCGTACGTATAGGTCTGTAAATAGTCGCCATGTTTTCGCTCAGCTAAAGTCAAAAGTTGAAGTGGATTCAGACTCAGCGAAAGTTAAGCCCTAAGGGCTAAAGCTATCTCTTCCATGCAAATCGAACCGACTTTGTCAGGTTAGTTCGGCTCAGCTTTGGTCTAAGTAGGTACTTTTGGACTCAGTGAATCGCTGAGACTTTTCGCTGAGTCCAAACTTCGGTCTAAGTAGGTACTTTAGGCTCAGCGAAAGGCTCAGCGAAAGTCTAAGTCAAAAAGTGAAGTCGCCCATTGTATAGAAGTTGACAAGTAGTTAAGTAACCCACATAATTGCCGGCTTCATTCAAAAAGTATGTGCAACAGTAGTGTATTGCAGCAGTAGTAGCCTATAGGCTTATTGTATTAGGCATAATGCATGTCAGTTGGTACGGAGGTATATGTTTAATTAACACATCTATGTGCACATTGTCTTCTTTAAAGCTGCGTTTTTCATGCTTAACATGTTAGGCATTGTTCATAGATAAGTATATTACAAATATTATAATTAGATACTTTATGCTGGAGCACAAAAAAACAAATTTACTAGTATATTGCCTCAATACTGCAAAACAAAACTCTTTCGAATTTTTCGTTTGCCATGCCGTCAGCAGAAATTAAAACTAGTAGCTAAAAGTATTAAAACAATTTAAAGTATTATTATCATTAGCATATTTATAATATATTTATCTATGGTACACCTAACTCGTACTCACGTACTCGTCTGTGGTAGCCGCTAACGTACATTGTTGTTGTCTGACGAAAAGTTGTAGCGGCTAGCGCAGCAGCTGCCAGCCGCTCGCAGCGGCTAAGTTACCGGACGCGCCTCTAGTCATACTCATTATGCAAAATCATACTCATTCTAGGCCTACAGATTTTTACTACTGCTACTACTACAGACCTGAACCTGCTTGATATGTCTCTCAATAATATGTGGATCGCCGTAGACGTCGTCTAAATGTTGCAGGTCTGCCTCAGTCTGTTGCAGGCAACCAATCGTATCGTCCAGAGAATGTTCCAAGTCGCCCAGATCTAATAGACGGCTCTTCAACTCACGCTAGAACAAATCGACATCAAATCAGACCACAAAGGGCAAAAGGGGGCAATCTCGTACTTGAGGGCTATCAGAATCAGAAGCGTTGTAGCTATGGGGCAGCTTTTACCCCTAAATTTTGGGCTGCCAAAAATTGTCGGAAATCTTCTTATTGTCAAACCATTTTCGTCAAAAAATGCTAAATTTGAAGCTGGAAAACTTCCACGTTGAGAAGAATTAAGGGCATATTAAAACTTTGAGCATCCATGAATCCCACCTCAAACAAAAAAAAACGTAATGAAACACAGCGGTGTCTACACCGACTGAATACTGATTATTAGATTAGTGCTACTTACGAGAAGTTTGTAACCAATTTTCAAAATTCTTTCCCCATCAGAATCAGAAAAAAAAAATTAGCAATAACACTATCACTATAGATCCCAACACACCTCATGTGTGTCGTTACACTACCTTGTGAAACTG
>Ga0209367_1010556_pt1 | contig 12368 bp, 4 predicted proteins | sample WorMetLIZISLAND2_FD_187412 | JGI IMG/M metagenome (GOLD analysis project Ga0209367, IMG submission 187412) | Marine gutless worms symbiont microbial communities from Max Planck institute for Marine Microbiology, Germany - Olavius geniculatus... ... | reverse complement strand
CTCTCTCTCTCTCTCTCTCTCTCTCTCTCTCTCTCTCTGCAGCATTCCGGTGCATCGCCGTGCATCGCTCCACTGCGTCGGAATAGAGATGCGCCGAATTCGATTTTTACGCGCGACAGCTATGCTTCGCGCGTCTTAGCCATGGTCTGGGCGTCCGTCTGTCTGTCCGTGTGTCCGTCACACCCTTGAGCCCTATCAAAACGGTGAAAGCTAAGATCACAAAATTTTCACCGTGGGCTACCTGAACGACTGTAGTTTTTAGTGACAAAATTTTGTGCTCCTGGGTGAGAAGGTTCCCCTCGAACGAGAGCATCAAAAAGAGATACCCCCACAAAAAGTCATTATTTTGCCACTATTGGGTCGTATAGTGTAAAAATGGTTGCAAATAGGTACTGACTTGCTGCATATCATAACAAGCACTGGTGACGGGATTTTTTTGATTTATCAACATCAATGACCTCGAACGACCTTGAACCCTCAAAATAAGCTTAAGGGTTTTTAGTGAATTTTTCCCTATTTTGACTTGCGACACACATTTTAAAAGTGAATTGCGCCGAAACGGCTGGAGTTAAACTAAAACAACCTGCTTATGAAATTTTCAGCATTAAACGTAGATTTTAGCAGTCTAAACGCCGATCCTTAAGGTTCAAGTAGGCCTGCGCAGGCGGGCGTAAAATAGGGGTACCCCCACCTCAAAAAGTGGTTATTTTATCGCTATTGGCTTGAAATAGCGTGAAAACGGGTGCACATAGGTACAGACATGCTGCTTATCATAACAGACACTAGTGACGAGCTTCTTAATGGTGTCAACATTGATGACCTTGAGTGACCTTGAATCTTTAAAATAAGGGGTTATGATGCTTTTTTGCGATTTTCGGCTGCGGTGCACACTTTAAGAGTAAATTGCGACGAAATAAATGGAGATAGTGTAAGAATACAGTATAGCGAACGTCGATAGATGAACTTGAGGAGTGATAGTCCGCGTAAATGATACAAATGTGTTCCAACACGCTGCCGGTCCGTACGAGACGCGATCAACGAATAAAGCCTGAAACTGGTATGAACAATTGATTAATCTTCCACCAAGACTAGGCCAACCTGCCAACAGAAATTGCTATCGGCTGTCTCGCTTCTCATGAGCTTTGCTCAAGTTACTTGTTAGAATAGAATTACCGCACGGTCGTAGTAATCGCATGGTCGCATGTTCGACTCCCGGCAGGTTCACTGCCACGCAACAACTCCGGGCAATTTGTTCACACACATTGTGTCTCTGTTCACCAAGCAGTATAATTTGATACCGGTTAAAAAACGGTGACGGGAAGGTAAACGTAGGTCTGGCGTCACACTGGCACGGTCATCAGTGGTTTATCCACCTACGGGCTCAACGACCAACGTCTGGAATATAAGCACCCCAACCTCTTCGAAGTACAACCCTTTCACCTAGTGATTGAGTGCGCAAAAGTTTTAACACTTTAATACTATTAACACCAGGCTGTTCAGAACAAAAAATGCTTTGTGTAGACTTCTACCGTTACTGTGTTGTTGCGGTACTTGGTAGTTTGTTTTTGTAGTACTCTGTGTTTATGTGTATTTTGTGTTTATTGTGTCTGTCTTTTTCGTTTTGTCTATCTCATATGGCCTTGTTCCGAAAATAAAAAATAAAACTATTGATTGATTATTGGTTAGCATGCACGATTCATAATAATTCCGTTAGGCTGTACTTGAACTGAATTTGAATTATTGTCGTGACCAAAACGTTACTTTAATATCCCACCCGATGTCTAATACGAAAAAGTTATTTCGGACACAAATTATCTAGGGATCCGACTGCACTGTTACGGACAACCAGTAATGTTAGCGAGATAACTGCTTAATTGATGTACTGAGCGAAACTACTGCAGTCTTACTGTATATTTGTTAAAGCTGATTGACGGTAATTGTATGTCACACTTGTTGAGTTAAACCGTTTCAACCACTGACGAGTTGCATGTCAATAAATATGATTATATCTTTGCACTATATAAAGATTATTTATGACATCATAGTATTATCTCGATGTCAGTAGAACGCGCATCACTAAACATATATGCATGAGAGCTAGATGGCGGCAAACACGAAGTCGTGCCGCCTGTCATTGGTCACAGCATCGCTGCACGTCTGTCACCTTGCGGCTGCGTGCAGCAGCAGCAGCAACAGAGTGAACAGACGGGTCCTAAAATCTGTGCCTTTAAATTTTATACTCTTATATCATCATTGAATATAGGCCGACTTTCAACATTCTATTAGTCACCACATAGTGCCAGTGGTGAACTTTAAATACTTTAACTACCACGTCCTAGTATAATCAGCTTTTGTTTTACAATATACGCTATTAAATTTAAAGCTGCGATACTGACCACTGACCCTACAACTCAGTTATGCTAAACTTGACTATATTTTACAAACGTAACGATACGTTTAGAGCAAGATGAGATCTTTAATGACTGCAAATTTACTAGAATGCATATCGGCGAAATAATTTCAAAATAGCTCAGTATTTGATGCAGTTTTGACAATAACGCAAAAAGGTTACTCTTCTGGGTCACTTCGGATAGTTTGCGTTTAATGAACAAAATTAAGCTTCTAATTACTACATTTTCAAACGTTTCCAATCCACAATTACAACACTGCAGTACCATGCAAGAAAACCGTGCTGTCGCAAGGAAACCGAAAGAAAACCTCTCCATTGTTTGTCCACACTTTGAACCCCGAATCAGAAGAGCTGATCAATTGTTTCTCTAGGTTGGTCGACAGAACGGCGACATCGAAGCCAGTTGTCAATCAAGCATGCCACCCACATTGATGCCTCTCAGTAAAGGCGGAACGGCTGAACAGTGAATGAAGCAGCCAGGTGTCCCGACCACTTCTAGGCTCTCAGTCACTCACTAGTAAAGCGCTGAGGCGTTCGCAATGAAGACTCATTTTGTCGCTGACTCAAATCCGCAAAAATGTGAGAATTTGTTCACGAAGCTATCACAGTAGTCTATTTTGCTTATATTTGTACACGCTTTTTACAGTAAAGTCTGCATAGCTCAGAGGAAAAATATTCTCGACAAAACTTAGTAATTTTTATATTATTTAACCAATAACCATATAAGTCAACATGATTCATAGTTTAAGTTTACATTATACTGAGCTTAAGCACATTCAGGTAAATTTTAGGTGGTTTAGAGATTGAACACATTACGCTGAGATACAAATGTCCACCAGGTAATGAGACATACAAAACAGACAGTTCGGTGCGAAATACCACAGACGTGGATCAAGTTAATATAACTGCAGCGGGCTAGCAGCGGACCGAATTTTTAACCTCCTTGCACCGTTGGTCTTACTATTTCTGTGCGGTATCGTATTCCAGGAGAATGCAAACTGGCAAGCTGTCAGTCATAAGTCGTTTGCAGTTCTATCGCCGCTGTCAGTCGTCGTGCTTCTGAAGTTCTGACAGAAAGGGGGTCGCACTGTTCAGTGATCCACATGTGGATTTTTACCTGCCACTAATTGTGATGTCGGATGTGAATTCTATGCAAGAAAGTTTGTGGACGTAAATTTACTGATTGCAAATACAAAAAAATTGCGACTAAAACCATATCCACACAGAGCGCACTTTGAACTTAATTCGATGTCAATCAAAGACTTCTGCAAGTCGTAAACAATTTTAGTATAAAATATTTGTTATAGTTTCTAGCGTTTTTGATGTCACGACCTAACGGCGCTGCACGAATTTGATTACTATTATAATAAGTTTTTATGTTAAAAATTACATTTGCAGTCATGTTTTACCTTGCACGTAACCACCGCCAAATTTTTTGGTAACCGCGGCGTTCGCTGTAGCTCCTAAGCTAAGCTCTACGCGTAACTATAGGCCTACTAACTAGGTCTCCAGTGACCATGTTACACGAGAAATTTATGTATTTTATCGCATGTTTACTGGCCTCCTGTTTACACCGGCATGTCGAGTCATTATGGCGATTGGTCTGACAGACTGCTGTAGAAGTGTGCAGACAGTATTTTCGCTTCACGCCCATCTCAACATCTGCGCACAGTAAGACCAAAGTAGGTGCAAAAATATTTGAAGACATTTGCTCCATTTAAATATCACCAAGCTACGGAATAGTTTATTAGTTGCTGTTACAACCTATATGAGTTAATTTCAAGGTACACGAAACGGTGTTTGTTGAGCATTACGAATTTATCGAAGTATAGGTATAAAGCCATTATTTAGTACTAATTATTGCCTTAGTTATAACGATTTCTATCGATGATTCGAGACTGGGAGGGTCGTACGAACTTTCTCTTGACAAATCTATCGCAGCAGCGGTATCTAAAAGCAAACAAAAATCGTTCCGAGAAAGACAATAGCGGTTGCCCAAACGCCAAATGGCGGTTGTAATTTGATTTTTATAGTTTATAAATTGTTTGCTACAATTTTGAAATAATCTTTTTTGAGACTTCCCGTAATTCGGCGTTATATTAGCGATTAGCGGCGCATTTCTCAATACTGCGGTGACGGCGTCTATGGGGCCATTATTAGCGGAACTGAGGCTGGTCAGTGGACCAATGTTCCGGCTCCGCACACCACTCCGGCTACTGAGCCTGCGGAGACTTAGCTGTCTCTGTGGTTGCTATCATGGAAGGGCGGAGTTAATGACGTAGCGAAATAAACAAATCGTGACGAGCAGCACGTTATGTTACACTGGCTGACCGAGGCTATGTCTTCCGGCTGTTTTGTTGTGTCGGCTGGTTGCCACCCACGACGTTTCCAGCACGTGGGTGGCCGATTAAACCATTTTCATTTTGATCTTCACCGGGCTCAGTAGTGACCTATCACTTGGCACACAAGAAAGGTCGAACAGTTCTTTCCTTCCGTCACTGTAAGACGATGTCAGCAGATCGGTTAAAGATTCGTGGAAGGATAAGGTCGAATTAGGGTATATCTGTCATCAGTAGTTGAAATTTACTTTCCCGCTAACGATGAAAACGTTATAAAGTATTTTGATGAATTTTTGGATGTGTCTTTTGAATGGCCGTTGATGACGGATCCGAAAATGAAAACTTTCTGCGGATGCTTGTGCTTTGCGAGTACTATAAATTAATATTACTAGGTTTTGGCTTTACTTTAATCAGACTGTTCAGTAGGATGACCCACCGTACTGGGACATTTCGTCAGCTGAAATTGTTTTTAAGGCGTTATAATGTAACATCAATGGCAACTGGTTATGAAGTCCACTCTGTCAGTTATTGGCTTAGACTACACCAACTGACACTGCAGACAGAACAAGTAAGTGTTTTGTGCTCGTGTGGATGGGCGGTGAGGAATGACCGCACGTGTTTAGTACTTCCGGTTCCTGTTTAACGCCGACATCAAAGAACACAGAACTGCACTGACTTCACCGACCGTTCGCTTCGTCAAGTACTGACCTATTTTCAATATTCTTTTACCGATAGGGTCTAGAGGCTACTGTGCAGTGTGCAGTCAAGTTTGCATTCAAGCAATGATTAAACACTCCATCACACCCAAACCACTTCGCTACACTACCTTGTGAAACAGATTACAGTCAGCTTTAGAATAAGTCAGTTAAGTCTACAAGAAAACTTTCAGTACCACTATACTAAAGCTGGTTATATATTCACGAGATGTATAGGATGTGATGTCATCTTTAACCTTTTGTGTTTTTAAAGTTTATCACTTGATTTTTTTTCCAGTGAAAGAATTGTAAAAATTGGTTAATATTCTGTTCTGATAAAATTATGGATGTATGGAATGAAATATAGCCTATGAAAGCTTACTTTTATGGACCATCGTGAAGACGCCTAATGTGATTAATAAAACACCACACTAACTGGCTGACTTGACCGTGACGCTTCTGCCGTTGCTGCTGCAATCGTCTTGGTAACAGAGAATGAGATGTGCGGACGCAGTCGCGGATGCGGACCCAATATTCCAGGATCCGCACATTTCTGTTTGGTAACGCAGTTCAGTAATTACAGTAGTATAGCATAACAGTCGACGCTTCATCAGCCAAAAACAGTCCATAGCCGACATTCCAGGGGCGTAACTTAACAGCAAACAAATCATAGTCGAAGTTATGGCTGTAAACGCTGACAACTGAGGTCAGTCGCAGTTGAGAACAACCGCATAATACATCGTAGATGTGCGAAAGTTCTATGTGCAGCGTAAACAGTCCGAGAAAGCAGAACGAAGTGTGAAGAACTATGACGGGTGTTGGTGTGGCTTGGTAGTCTAGTGGTTGGCGTGTCGGACCCAATGACCGCGAGGTCGTGTGTTCGATCCCTAACCACTACACTCTCAAGTAACAACCTTGGGCAAGTTGTTTACACACCACAGCCCGTCGGTGCGATGCCCCAGTTTGGGGGCCCTGCCGACTAAATATCCAAATCCAAATCCAAAAAAATCCTCCCTAGTTCGACACCTAGCCTCCTAGCCTACGTCATCAGCAGCAGCATACGGATAGCTGCATCTTGTTGTTCGCTTCGTGGAAATTCGCAGGCGTTTGCTTAAACAGTCAATTGGGCAAAAAGCACAAATGCAAAATTTAATGCTAGTTCTACTTTTCCATACGAGTATCCTTGATGTCAAATGGAATCTCAGTCCAATAATTAGCAGGGTCACGGTGCGCGATTGTGACAGACACAGGCTAGGCTACAGATGGCCAGATCTGAAGGCAAACGCTGAAGAGAGTAGCGGTAACAGCGAAAGGCAGTTGTTGAGGCGAAAAACGAAATTTAATGCAAATCCATTTCTGACAAAGACCAAGTGACTTGGCACATTTATCTGTTGACTGCCTAAAGTTAAACCCGTGATCCATCTTACGACTTGATAATCTACTTGTCCGTCCGAACCCAACAAACAGGCGGTGTACGTAAACATACTATCGTAATATCTGTATTCAGTATCCACCGTGCATATGGCCTGCCTATGAAGTTATTTGAGTAGTGTGCTGTGCTGAGGTAACATTTCTTGTAGTTTGAGTTGACGGACTAACTGATGGTTATAAATGTAAAATAATAAAAGAGATGACAATGAAAAAACAAAAAGTCCAACAGTCGCTAGGGTTGCCGACTGTACTGATTGTCTGTGACCTTCAAGGTCATTCAAGGTCAATGATTTCCATCTAATCTGACAAGACGTATGCCACTTTCTATTAGTGATTAACAGTAACCTAAGCCGTATCTCTTACCGTTTCCGAGATATGAGCTATGGCCAGTTTTCCCCTGCCATAGTGCATTATATATGACGCTTCAAGATCATCAAAGATCATCGATTTAAACGTCATTTGAAAGCCATTATGCGACTTTCTATTAGTGATCAATAGCAACGTAGGCCCTATCTCGCACCGTTTAGCCACGGTACATCCGTAACGGACAGTCGGACAGATGGACGGACGGAGGACAACCATGACAACAGCTCGACCGTTACTTAAGTACGGTCGGCTAAACAATATGCGCCCATAGTATAGTGCTGCCACGTGGCGAACACAGCAGACTCAAAACAGCAGCTGTGGATAATCTGGATTTGCTGGTCGAAGTGTTGGTAGAATGTTATATATAGGCTACGCGTTGTGGTAAGTATACAAAGGACATAGATTAAAATAATGGACGTGTACAATATTGAGTCAGCCATAATTGTGTGCTGTAAGAAAATGCCCTTTATCAGTCAAGTAAAGGAATCAATCAGTTAAAAAAAAGAGTTGCACTAAGTTTCTGCAACTGTTGCAGCAACGTTGCATCAGTCATTTCGTATTGAATTGAAATAAATAAATAAATAAAACTTTATATTAATAGTAAACTCACATTAATCGCTGTCGTCGTTAACTCGTTACTAAAAATTCATAATGTGTTATGCATTTTTGTAGGCCTATATACAAGAAATTTGAGCTAAGGCTCACGAGGTACGTGCGAAAGCATATATAGCAGTTCCTGTTCGCAAACTGTCAGTCTATTTCCAGCTGTTTTCACGAAGACTGGCCAACAACGGTGAAATAACGACTTTTACGGGGGTACCGCTCTTTGATGCCTTCGTACGCAGGTTTCCTTGAACCTAGCAAATCGAGACTTGGACCGTCGAAATCTACGTTCAATGCTGAAAATTTCATACGCAGCTTCTCCATGTCTATCTCAATTGGTTTCAGCGCTATTCGCTCTTGAAAAGTGTCCTGCAGTCCAAAATCGCCAAAAAATCCATAAAACCCTTAGCGTTCAAGATCATCCAAGGTCATTAAATTCGGTGGCAATCGAGAGCCAGTGTACGATTTCCTATTAGTGATTAATAGCAACCTAAGCCCTCTCTCGCACCGTTATTGAGATACAGCGACTTATTGGCCAAAAATCGCAAACTTTTTCCACGCCCTCTCATTTAGCGCCTTCGATCGGGGTGACCCCCTTTGAATTTATAAAAAACTTTACGGTTCCTGAAACTAGAGTCTTCCCAGCAGCCGACGGTGAAAATTTGGTAATTCTACCTTTCACAGTTTTTGATTGATCCACCCGTGTAACGAACAGACAGACGGACGGACGGACAGAATTGCGATGACTAAGACGCGATGAAAGCAGTAGCTGCTTTCGTGCCTAAAAACTAAGCTAAGAGTAGGCCTAGACATGTAGGCCTACGGTGAAACAGGACAGCAGCTCTTCAGTTTGTAGCAAAATTATTCAGGCAGATATTATGTCTGCTATTTTAACTGCGAAAGCCAAACAAAAAAAATTAATTGTCGTCTAGCATTCACGATCGTCAACGTTTAGTTTGTTAATATGACTTCACTGTGGCTGGATTGTTTTAATTTTTTTTATGTCTCTAGCACCCACTTTGCTTTCAGTATGGCTTATGGGTCTAGGCCTAGGCCTATAATTAAAATCAAGATGAATCACTACACAGGGCCTTAATTAACATTTAGGCCTACACGTCCATTTATACCCCAGTTACACCGAGCTGCGACTTACGGCGACCACGGCGACTTTAAATCGCCGAAGGTCGCCGTAAAGGTGCGGTCACACTAGCGGTCCGGACTGGCGTCCGAACGGCTGGTGTTTTTGACGACCGTTCGAACGTCCGAAAGGCCGTTCAAACGACCGTTCAAACGGTCGTTAAGAACTCCAATGCGAATCGTCCGACTGTACTAAGACTCCACAGCGAGTATACTGCGACTGTAGAGCGATTTAAGGAGACAGACTGCGACTGCGTTCGCAGTACGGTCGCTCATTGTCGCAGTTCGCTCGTTTTGTGGTCGCAGTTGGGACAGCATAGTCGCAGTGCAGTCGAAGTACACTCGCGCGACCGCAGATCGAGTGCAGACCGAGTGCCGTAGCAGCGCGACCATGGACGATCGTACTGCGACCACATTACGAGCTGTGCGAGCGCAGACCGACAGCAGACCGATCGCACTGCGATCGAAAAGTCGCCGCAAGGAATTTTGAACAGTTCAAAATTTCTCAGCGACCGTATGGCGACCGGTGCGACTGACCACAACCACACTGCGACCATACTAGGACCTTACTGCGATCTGCCTCGATTTGGTCCAAAAACTGATCACAGTACGACCGCAGCCTCGGTGTGACAGGGGTATTAACCTATGCCCCAAGCTTTGTATATTGACACAACACGTATATAGAACACTCTACAGGTTATAGAACACTGTCACTCACTGTTAGGCCAAGCATCATTACCTCCGCCAAGGAGGTTATGTTTTTGAGACTTTGTTTGTCTGTCTGTCTGTGTGTCAGCAAGATAACTCAAAAAGTTATGGACGGATTTTTTGAAATTTTCTGGAAATGTCGGGAATGGCAAAAACTACCAGTGATTTAATTTTGGGGGTGATCCGGAAGGAATCCTGGATTCTGGATTACTTTGAAATTTTCGTTAACATTGCTTTCAATGGGGCATACGGGAAACCGCTGCCAAACCGAATATGGTGCTGTCACCTGGCGAACAACATGGCCTAGGCGGAGGTCTGCGGGCTCTGACTGCTTTCGAGTTATTTTTTATTGCCGGTAGGCCTATTATTACAGACAACTTTTAGAACCCAACGCTGGGTATGAATGAGAACTTTTTATAGTTCTTTTATTGCATAGCGCTAAAAATAGGCCTATATAATCTAGGCGACTTTTAATAGCGTTTTGCACATGGGCGGGGCCGTATAAGCCGTGTTTTATAGACCTGTGCGTACGATGCCCTCGTACGGGTCTATGGAGTCTAGGCCTATAGGCCTACTCTGGTGCATATGCATGCGTAGACACGGTTGAGTGCGTTGTGTGTGGCCAAAGCATTGCTGGCAAGTTCTTACTGGCCGTGGTGTCTGTTAGCCGTGTGGCCGCTAGGCCTGTCACTTACGCTCCACTTCATTGAATTGCAGTCGACTTGTTAAAAAGTGCTATACAACTTTCGTTGGTGACTTATCTCAGAGCTGCGAAGAATCACCTGTCATTTTGTTACCTGCCACTCGTCACAGGTTGCTCGTCAGCGTTGCTGCTGGTACTCGATTTACCTGTGGGATAAAAGGCTTGGTGGTTGGTTGGCCGAAATGCTTCACCTGTCCGCAGACCTATCTAGGTAGTCATTGAATGTCGATCCGCCGGTTCTTGGTATTAAGATCATATGTTTTAACTATGGTCATAAGCTACGCTTTGCATTCTGTTAGCCATTTATGTCAATGAGGTATCTGTTTTTAACTTTTAATTACTTTGTCTCGATATAGTTAATTCTGATGTAATATAAAAATAAGTAAGTAATACAATAATAAATCTATAGCAGATCGAAGTACTACAACATAGTGGAGTCTGTGCTTGTGAGTGCACGTTTGCTAGACGAGGTCGGTGTCACGCTGCCAGTTGACTTGATATTTGCCGCGTGTGCCTGTGTCTGCTCTGTATAGCCTATGCCATTATTATGTCGTTATCATCTACCATTACTATGCAGTAATGTTAACTTGTTAGACTAAGAAAAAAAGACAAAAAGTTGGGACACGAAACAAGGAGATTTATGTTTAGGACGATCAGGTAAGTACTTAACTAATAAAGCTAACATAATGTATTTGAGAGTTTTAAGTTTCCACTCACAAGTTGAATGTTGCCGAAATTTGTTGTCATATAAACAGTTAAATTGTATTTATCTCACTTTGAGACTCGTACTGCCTATACCATACGGTCTATAGTGAGATGTGAGATAGGGCCTAACGTGTCAATAACCCACCGTTCAATCATGCGTGACCAAACAAACGACAGTGTCGGCCACACGACTAACTGTCGGCCAGCGTGGAGTAAACCACTGCCTCCAAAGTCTGTTATAGGGTGTTTACACTATGAAGCAAACATCATGAAGCAAATGCATTGAATATACACGTGCACAGCGTGTGCTTCAAGTTTGCTTCACGTTTGCTTCGTCGTGTAAACACCCCATTAAACACTCTATTTTCATACACAGTTTATAGGTTATAAGCGGCATCGCTAAAGTATTGCGACGGATGTTTTCGTAGCGTGGTCTGTCTGTCTGTCACATTCTTGCACCCTGCTAAAGCCGTCGGAAGGAATGAGATGCTATTTGGCAGGGACATTTGTGTGGCCCCAAGTAACATTCTGTTAGACAGCATCGTTACTTTCTGAACAAAATGAAGACATTTGGAGTCGAAATTTCCAAGTCAAATTTGCACTGTGAGTTGCGGCCAAACCGACTTGCGAAACGCAACGATACCGCGCTTAATGCAGAATTATTATGGCCTTTGTTTCTATTATATTTTTAATCGATTTTAATAGGCTTATTCTGATTATAATTTTTCATCTGAAAGTTTGTTATGCGTCGCTAATTTGTAACAATACTATAGCTGTTCACGTTTGCTAGCGGCATTATTATATGCCACCGTATTACTAGCGACAGCTAATACGTGTCGAATTTATAGGCCTATTTCATCTGCATCAGCCGTTACTTGTTCGTAATTTCACTCAAGTGTATTTTGCGTCGTCTGATGTAATTAATTTTGTTAATGACGGTATTTCTAGTTACTGGTTTTATTAGCTAGCTTTTCAGTAATATCATTTTATAATAAATGTACATTATATGTAATTAATTTGTGTCATCAGAATCGGCAGAGATGACGCGGCTAGGGCGCGGCTACGTCATGCAGTCGAATGAATGAACTAGTGCGGCGTGACAGCAGTCAGCGAACGAAGCATGGCGAGGGCTTGTGGATATCGTCTACTTCGCTTCATCGTCGTCTGTGTCATCATTGCACTCATCTCACTGCTCATTCTGCCGTCACGCTGGTCGACCCCACACGAAGCCATCACATGGGTGGCCGGCCCAGCCCCCCGGGCTGCGGGGG
>Ga0209367_1010555_pt1 | contig 12368 bp, 7 predicted proteins | sample WorMetLIZISLAND2_FD_187412 | JGI IMG/M metagenome (GOLD analysis project Ga0209367, IMG submission 187412) | Marine gutless worms symbiont microbial communities from Max Planck institute for Marine Microbiology, Germany - Olavius geniculatus... ... | reverse complement strand
TTGGCGACCGGGGCTCCGCTTTGAAGTTCGCTTGGAGAGCTTAATTACAGCGTTTCCCAGACATAAATTTTGGAGAAAAAAACAAAGAAGAAAAGAAACAGGCGAAAATGGAAGGAGGAGAAAAAAGGAGAGGATGGAAGGAAAGGAGGAGATAAAGAAGGGAGATCGATCTCGATCTCACACGTTTTGGTTTCCGAACCTTGGCAGCAGCCTTGTTAGACTTTCACTGAGCTAAAGTTCAGTCTAAGTGCTTAATTTTTCGTCTGCTTCTAATTGATTTTCGTAAAGTCTATGCACTTAGACCAATGTTTAGTAGAACTTAAAAACCCAATAACCCGCCTCCTTCCAACAAAATCCACCGGTTGGGTTTTTGAAAAACGTCATTTTTAGTGTCTTGTTACAATAATATTGAAATGTTTTGCTACTGTTAAGTTTTTTACAACTTTATTTCTATGAATTTGTTGGCGGTTGTTGAAAATGTTTGAAATTGAAATCTTCTAGTAACAGGAGATGAACTGGTCTGTGGAATTTACAAAACAACTGAACCGAATCGTTCATTCAGTTACATTGCGTGGTCTGTACAGAACGGTGTCCTGACAAAAACCTGGACACAGTGATATAGGCTTAGGTTTAGGAAATAAGATCAAGGATAGGGTTAGGGATAGGGTTGGTATCAGGGATTCTGGATTAGTAACAGGAATGAAGTTAGGGTTAGGGTTCGTGTAGTAGGCTAGTTTTGACGGCCTGGGTTTCGACAGGAAACCAACCATACGGAACAAACGAACTCAACTGCAGAGTTGCAAGTTTAGTTGAGTTCAATTTATTTGTGTTGCTTTTAACATGTCTTTAGAATAGAATACCCCGCACTTGTTCTTATTCTGCGAGAATGATTCGAGGAGGCACAGAGCAGAAACGTCAAAGACCTGGAATATTCTCTGAACCTGGTCAACTCGAGGAATTATCAGGGAATTCCGTGCAACCTTGTGGAAAAATTGCAGCAAATAGAGGTGCACTGGGACCATATATCAAATCGTATCCAGGTTGGCTGGATCCTGAATTATACGATCCATATCTCGTTGGTTTCAGAATCTGTGGTTTCGGCTGGATCCAAAGTTGGCGGATCCACTTTGGATTTGGATCTGGTCGGATCCAAACATTCTGGATCCGGTCCTCCTCTAACAATGAACAAAATAGTGTCAGCAGATGTGGCTTTTGCAGTGCAGAAAATACTCTCAAATACGTTTCAACAGCCGGAGTTCAACTGTCTTGAACCCTGCTTCCCCAGATTACCATTGTTACAGTTACTTTTTGTGGTGAACCTAGATGAAAAAGTAAGATAATGTCTCTGGAACAGCATCAAAAATTTGAGAATTTTATTTCTTGTACTTTGTGGCCATGCCGCCTAGGGTCGTGCTGATTTGATTTTTGGGTTGGTGGCGTGGTGTAGCGGTAACTATTTGTATCCGATCAACAAAGTTGCTCTACACTGGGCCGGGTTAGTACTTGGATGGGTGACTGCCTGCAAGCAGCTAAACTGTCTCTGTATGTAACCTACACCAAGGTCAACTCAGCCTTTCATCCTTCTGGGGTAGGTAAATCGAGTACCAGCTTGTCTGGCTGGGGTTATGGCGGGACCTGTTCACTTGTGTCGAATGGCAAGTAACACGATGTGATCCCATATGGCAGGTGACGCTCTGTAGATTATCTTAATTTACAATTTCTGGTGTGTACAGGTCCGGAATCTTCACTCTTGCATCAAGGCAGCGGAGGATTTCGTTTCTCCTGAGAATTTGTCTCACTGCTTCAAACTCACTCAGGAGTTTCGCCTCCTCTCCGACACTCACACCAACCACGAGGATAAGCTCCAGGTTTGAAAATAAATTTCCCGAGGGAAGATTGTCATCAAAATCTAACCGTCTGACTTTCTCATATCTAGCAGTGTCATGGGTTGCAAAAAATGCGGGTTTTTTTTAAAAAAGCCCAGCCCGGCAAATTACAGACTCAACAGAAATGTCAGTGAGTCGTTGTTATAATGCAGAATTGAGTGTTATTGTGGAAGAGTCATTGGTAGTGTTATGACTAGTCGTATACCGCGGCGTAGACAAGGGGAGGGGTCCAGAATACCCAGCCCTGCTGTCTGTTCTCAGATTTTGTTAACAATAGTTATTACGGACTTGGGAAATATTTTAAAATAATTAAAATTGTTGCTACCAGTTCTCATAGTTGCATCCATCGTATTTGATTTTGGCCGCAGACCCCACGGACACTGCTCCCCTAGACCCTCTAGCTGAATTTTGGAGTTTTACTTTTAAGAGGAGGGGGGATATTGAGAGGAGTGAAGTGGAGGGGAGAGAAAAAAGGAAGGGAAGGAGACGGTTAAGTAAGTAAGATGAGGCCCATCGTCTCAATTCACATTTCTCGTTATGCCACTGTTCCCAACATTTCCGATATGGTTTCCGTAGGAGGCTACTATGTTGTGTACATGAAAAAGGTGTGTTGGGAATTCAAAACAGCAACCACTCTGTAGTAAGCCTAGTCCCAAAAACAGGATTCCGGGATCCCGGGATTACGAATTTCTTAATAATTTCAGATCCCGGGGTTGAGATTGCAATGACTAGAGTCATAGATGATGAGGCTTGGTTATGACGTGTTAGGTGAAGAATATAATCTTCCACACGGTGAAGGACGCCATTGCAGTGCTGGATACCGACGACCACTCGAACAAACGAGACAGCTGAATCCAGACCAACGAACACAACGGCTGAATCCTCTCACTGATGTGTCACGTCTTTTGTACAGTAGGCTCGATTCACAGACACTGGCATCAGATCGATCTAGGGATGTATCTTAAAAGCATGCTAAGGAAAAAGTTAGGATTTCCTGGATTCTTCTTGTTATTTTATTTACAACATGCAAATTGCCTCAAGACGCCAAAAGTGATTTCAAGATTTTGTCCTAGGCATGGTTTCCACATCTCCCGGAATTTCTTTCCAGGACTTGCAAAGTCTTGGAAAATGAAAATCAACGGCAGTTGATCAATTTTTCTCAGGTTCAAAATAAACAACACGTAATACTACTAGCATAGCATATCACTTACTTCCTGAAATACGGTGGTGGATGGGATAAATTTGGAATTATTTGTCATTTTATACATTTGCTCTCAACTTAGTGAATGTTAAATGTTCGTGTGCTCTGAGAAGGTCTTGGAAAACGTTTTGACAGTCCCGGAAAGTCCGCAAAATTTTTGTCTGTAAAAATGTGCGAACCCTGACTAAGATATATGTTGCAAGCATTCTGCGAATTAGCTTATCGACCCAAGATGGCTGCACGTGTGAAAAAATTTCCTGAAATTGTTCAAAGTGTGTTTGTGAATTGGGTCGTGCATTCTTTCTGCATTGGACACTGGCTGCTCGCTGCTAAGTTGTCAGACCGTTTAGTTTGTTGATTTTGTTCTGAACCGAGTGGAAATGAGGATGGGTTGTTTTTTTGTACAATACGGTTGTATAGTTTATGTCAGTACTTTCTGTTCTGTTCTTCGATCAAAGAACTGAACACCCTTTTGTTGCATTTCTAGATTGTTTAAATTTGTTCATGTATAGTGCTAAAATGTTTGAGACGGTGAGTGTATGTTACCGTTGTAAATGGAGATCGGTTGCTTTTTGTACAGTGTTACTTACTTACTGTAGGCCTACAGCTCGTTGAAATCCTTTCTTCTGCGTGCTTTCACCCGTAAGATGGACCGCGCTAAAAGCTGCACCAAAAAATGTGGTTTACCAGCCATCTTGTTTTTAAAATCCCACAAAGGATGGTAAGATTTTATCTTAAGACATGTTCTTAGCGTTCCGGGAATTATTTCGTTTATTCTCCTAAGATGGAGTAAAAGATGTAGTTTGGCACAGAAAATACAATATTTGTTCAATATTTCTGATGTCTTTGTTGATCTTTAAAACGTGATTAAAAGCCATCATCATGTCTCTCCATAATTTTTCATTTGGGAACCTGGCTTAACAGACTAGAGTAAATGAATAGTGTCAAAACTTTACAATTGGTTAGTATCGTCTGTCGTAGAAACAGTGGTTGGTTTTGTGCGAGTGTTTTGTGGTCGATTTTGCTCTGATGCTACCAATGTTGACTGACAGTTGCGGACGCCGGAAGGTGGCGGTTATATAAATGGTGCAATGTCGTTAGATTTCTGTAGAATACAGCTGGTTGAACGTGGTTCCTACGGCAAGGGAAAGTCAGCGAAAACTCGGGGGATGCAAAAGAACCACGGTGCAAAAGTTAACAAAGATGCACAGCAAATTTTGAACTGTACTGTGCAGTGTGTGTATAACAGTTTAAAATTATTTGTAGCTCCACTTTTAAATTTGTTCCGTTGGTTTCGTTTTCTAGTGTGATTGCAAGTGATTGAAAACCGACATTGGTATTTCACGTGAACAAATTAGTCTGGGAAAACGATTTAATTTGTCCTGCAAAGTCAGGGAAATGAATTCTGCAGAGCAATAGGAACCATGTTGAATTTGTGTGAACTGTAGCCGTGCTTACGTGGCCATTTTTGTTAGAGCTGTAAATAATAGTGGATTCAACTGTTCGGCCCAATGCAAATATTCGACCGTTATCTGCACTCTATAAGAATACCATAAAGCATGAACAACTGAAAGCCTGCTGCTAATGTAGAAAAAATTATGCAAATATTTTTAATCAGAGGGGTCTCAAAAAGTTTTTATGTACTTTTTTACTGTACGGAATAAAATGTGAATTAACTATTCCACTTTTTCAGAGCTTCAGCGATCACTGATACATACAGCTTTGTGAACGATAAAAATGTGCAATCATGCAGTATTTATATTTGAACTGTTCATATTTATACGAATACGAAACTTCAGATACAAGCCAGTATTCGGCCGAATACAAATGCAGATTGTGGTTTATATGACAGTCGGTCGTGTTGCCTGTGCTAGTTGCTGATAGTCATGGGAAGCTGCCGCTGTACATCTCAGGGTAAACTAATTACGTCATAACTTCTATAATATGTTCCGATGTCTTTTAAACATGTCATCTGTGCAGTGGCTTCTATTCCTGTACAACGTGGTGGGCAGACCTTGCACCCGGTGAAAGAATAGAGGTGGGGGGTGGGGGCCCGAGGGAATCTCGTTAAGGGTGTAGATCAAAACTTTTCCTTTTTTTCACTCGGCAATCTACACCTTTAACAAAACTCCCCCCAAGAGAGAGAAAAGAGCCCATAAAGGGGAGGGGTATGAGTTCGAAAGTTGGGGCCTGGAGTAGGGGGGAACTTAAGCCTGAAAGTGGGGGGAAGTGGCATCCGATTTCGATTCCAGATTTGGGGGATTTGAGGGGAGGGTAGAAGCCGCTGCGTCTGTGACTTTGTTAATTCTGCCAGATTACTCTGCAAGAACTGTGAATAGTCTTTTACTTGTAATGGCTCACACGTAATCATCTTGCCCAAATCTTGGCGTCTTTGGGTGTTTGGTGCCCGTTTTGTGAGTTGTAATGTTTTTGATGTGTGGCGCACGAGGCGCCAGTGTGTACTCTCAATTCTGTCGTTTGATCCGCTGTTTTTATTCATTTCGAAATCATTTATTTCTTCTTTCTTCAGTTTGCAGTTATTTTGAATGTCGTTTTTTCCAGTTCTATTTCTGTCCCATGAGGGCCAATGTTATTCATTTTTTGTCGAGAAAATAATGCCAGTGAATTGTTTTTTTTCTTCATGCAGATAATGCTCGTGAATATCCCGATGGTTTACTTTAAGGGCAACCTGTGCGTTGTGACTCTGGCCGTTAAAGAAAGAAATTGTTGAGTTGTCTGTAGTGTTGTTTTCCCATCAGCAGGCGTAGTGTACATTGCGCAGTTACACTTACTTTTGACATTGACTTTTGCTGAGCCTAAACTTCGGTCTAAGTAGGTACTTAGAAAGTTATGATCCAAGTCTGTTTCAAAATCGCTTTACTTTTTGACTAAAATATGGACTTAATCTGAAAAGAGGCTCAGCGAAAGTCTTAACTCATAAAGTAAAGTTGCCCAGTGTATGTGTGTAAATTGTTGTTATGTTTCCTACAAAAAGTCAATTAGTTGGTGAGGTCTTGAATAGACTCATACGTTGAAACGTAACTTTATAGGTTATGAAAAATTTGTTGTTCGATTCACCATGCTTCATTTGATTATTAGATAAGTCGTGTATTTTGAAGAACTTTTTGGTCAAGATTTCCTGCTCTAGAGAACTGTTGATACAATGTTACATGGAATCAGTGCTTAATGGCAGTATTTTCTGTTTGTTTCCTATTGTTAATTTATGAGAAAATGTGCAATATTTAGTGCATGAAAGCTGATTGTGAGATGACTAATTACGAATGAGCATCTAACAGGAATATGAGAATCCTGTTTTCTAAGTTTTCCCGGTGTCCAGTTGTGTGCTATGGTGCATAACATAGTTTTCTTCTGTGCATAATTTTCAGTTGAATTTGTGTTGCGAGTTCGGCATGTTTTGACCGGTTTAATTTGAGTTGTTACTGGACTTTCTCGATGTATTAATCTAGTTGTAGATTGTGTGTAAATGGTGGGTTGTAACAGGCTTACCCAAATCAAGGTGTCCTGACAAAAACCTGGACACAGTGATTTAAGGCTTAAGTTTAGGAATTGGTTAAGGTTAGGGTTAGGGTTAGGGACTTTGGCTTTGTGATGGGATAGGGTTAGTGTTAAGGTTAGGGTTCGTGTAGTGGGCTACTTTTGTTGCTCCAATATTTGGGCAAATGCTCTGTAAATTGTGCTGTCTGCTGGGTACAAGTTAGTCGTATTATTCAGAACGTGGTTGAACGAGTCTGGGCCTGGAAGCACTCGTGGCATGGTGCTCTAAAAAAGATGCAGGCCGGAAATTGCAATTCTTAGGAATTCACGTGGATGCAAATTTCAGACAGAGGAGATATCAGATTATGTTCACTCAAAGTTCCAGTTTTGCACAGAATATTAGATTTCTAGCCCAAAATTTTGAATTTTTTACTCACATTCCAACAAAAATTTTCCGACAGGCTGAAATTTAAGTGATTATAGCCCCCTTGCCACCAGGATGGATTGTTATAGTCTCACCAATGAGTCCGGGTGGACCCCCCAACTGGGTGACCACAGGTTCTTTGTTCACAGTTCTTGAAAAATATTTTTTCCAGCTCCAGGAACTTTGTTGAAAGCCAAACTGGGTGTTGAAAATTTTCGAATTTGATGTCACAGACGGTGTTGGAAGTCCTTGAATTTCAGTCGTTAAAAGTCATCGTGACCGCGATGTGAGAATTTTTCACATGGTGCCGGAAACGTCTGATGTGATGTGGTAGAATGTTGTGGGAATTGACCTGGAAAAAGTACGAAAGTCCTTGAGAAGTTTTTTTTAGTCTAGTTTTTCTTTCACCAAGAACTGTGGCCATTCTGCCTTAAACCAAGATTACCAATCATTGATTGGACACTCTTAGTGACATCGTTGTTTTACTCTACAGCTGTGGAAAATGTTTTGGGATGTTGGCAACTTAAAGAAATAGGGGGATTTGTCTCACATGTCTCACTAATATTTGCACCAGTGGCACTGTGTCATATGCCCAGCCCAGCTTATTACTTATTATTATTACCGTACTTACTTATTGGTGTTATAGTCTTTAAAAATGAATTGTGCGCATGTGTGTGTGTGAATTTCTGTGCTTCCGGTTGCAGTTGGCAAAAAGTACAGATGGGGATGGTGAAATATTTTTTCATATCGTGACATGGCATTTCATCATATTACATGTCAAATCATGAAAACAGACCAACACTAAGCAGTAGCCATGAGAACTTAAGCGCAGTTACTTTTGCATTGTAGAGGTGCAAACAGTTTTTTGTCCAGTATAACTTTGAAAACGAGCTAAAAACCTGTTGGTGGTGTGGCGTGGCATTAATGCGTTGTGTCCAATCAACGAAGTTGCTCTACACCGGGTTGGGTTAGTACTTGGATGGGTGACTCCTGCAGGTAGGTAAACTATCTCGGTATGTAACCAGCCACCTGGGTCAACTCAGCCTTCCATCCCTCCGGGGTAGGTAAATCGAGTACCAAGCTATCTGGTTTGGGTTAAGGCAGGGCGCATTCACCTGTGTTGGGTGGCAGATAGCACTGTGTGATCCCATACGGCAGGTGACGCTCCGTGGCTCTGGAATGGCTTCCATTAAAAGCTATAACACTACCCTTAAGCTTTGAATATTTTTAAAGGTCCAACAAAAAGTATTCAGACGTCAGTCTTTTCTGTTGACTCAGGAGACCAGAAGCACCGGAATTTCTTTAGTGCTCAGTTGGATTTTGGTTGCCATTGCACCGTGTACAGTTTTCTGGCGCCGGATTAATTTGCGTTGTTTTCTGTTGAGTGAAGTCATAGTTGTATTTCATATGTGAAGGCAGAGAGAGAACTGTAGAGTGTGTTAATTGTTGTTGCACTTTGTCGAATATCGATTGACTGCTTTTCAATGACTGTAGACGTTAGCTACTGCGTCGGTTTAAAATAAGAACTGCACGCCAACCGTTCGTCTGGACATGTTCATCTGGGGATTTGACATTTGTCGGGTCACAAGTCACAAATTTATTAACTGGTGAAACCGTCAGTTCTCTGTCAAAATCCGTAGGCCTAGCCTCTTCTTTTTCTTCATCTTGTCCCGTGGTTTATATAACAAGCGTTGGAGCCAAACACAATCTTCTACCATATCTCAATCTTGCAATAGTCTCACAGCTTCACACAGGGTCAACTCGGTCCATTCGGTGATGTTGTCTGTCCATTTCTTCGAAGGTCTTCCTCTCCGCCATACACCATCAGCTGAGCCAGGCAGCACTTTCTTTGCCAATCGGTCATCTGGCATGCGACAAATATGGCCGAAAAGCAGTAGTTTTCTTCGTCGAATAATGTCCATAACTGTCTCTTTTTCTGCGCACACTTTCTCTGATGCTTTCATTTGTCTTTCTCTTGCCAACCTTAATACACCGAGCATGTTTCTGGATCATCTCATTTCGTAGTGTGGAAGACTCTGCGGAAGTGTGGCCCGCACAGTGCTAATCTAACCCAAACCGTAGCCACTACCTGGAAACAACTGCTACCATAAACATAACCCTCTCCATGTTTTCTGAACCAAACCGAACAGTGAGTCTGTGACCCCTGTTTCTCGCGTTCCTGATTTTTGACACTACACCATGTGGAGTAGATTATGATCGGACGTAAAAAATTTTTGACGTTTCCGGTTGCAGTCTGGTGAAAACGTAGGTACAGGGGCAGAAATATTTTTTTTTAATTTCGTGCCATGTTATGTAATATTTCATACCAACTCATAATGAAAAATAATTGACACACTGAATAGTACCCATGAAAATTGAAGTACAGATACAGCCGTATGACGCACTAGATGCAAGCAGTTTTTTCAGTGAAACTTCGAAAGCAGACGAAAACTCCACCGATGTTTTTGAGGGTCCGATAAAAATGTTGGGTGGGGGATGTAGGTTTTTTCTGTATGGACGACAACCGTAAGCATACATGCCTCTGAGGCTAACTGTTGCTACATATTCACGTAGGCCACTTTCCTCAGTTGTGCAATGACAGCTTAACGCCATAGTAACTCCGTATTAACTGAGTGACCACTTCTCTGGAAAACCTGGTTAATGGACGGTCAGGTCAGAAATCATCTCGTAGAAACAGAATTTAGGCCTATTCTTAGCTTAGTTTGGGCACGTCGTTGCTTATTAACATAGTGTTAGCTCGTAATGTCTGATAATGCTCGTTCTGGCACATTACATTGCATTACTAGACTGTTGTTACTGTTACAGAACACGCCGCAGGCCTATGATTATTACAGGTTTACTTACTGTCAGTATGCGTGACACAGGTGGGCGGGCACCAGTGGCTTCTATACCTGGTGGGCGCAGCTTGCGCCCAGTGAAAAATAGGGGGAAGTTTTGTTAAAGGCGTAGGTCAAAACTGTCCTCTTATTTTTCAGTTTGCGATCTACACTGTTAACAAAATTTCCCGCTATTTTTCACTGTACATTTTTAACGAAACTTCCCCCCTAACTCGAAAGGGGGGACTGGGAAACGTGAGTTCGAAAACGGAATCCCAAAAGTGGTGGGTAAGTTGCGCCCCACTTTGACTCCATATTTGGGTGTTAGAAGCCACTGGTATATAGGCTCTACTTGCAAAGTGGTTAACTAAGGGCGCGTTGCACCAACGTCCTTCAACTTTGAACCCGGGTCAAATCTGAATTTGAACCTAGTTCAGCCGTGAATTGCGTTGCACCAAAGCGGTTCAAGCTTTGAACTGCCAGGGAAATGAGGACGGCGACTTTAGGAAGTTATATAGAAACAGCAAGCAACAGCCTAAGCCTACTTTATGTCCCTGTTCTCTTTGGTTCGTCAGGGAACTTTCTTTTTTTCTGGTTATGTACAGAGGGTGGGCCAAAAAACGTGCCACCTTAAACCTTTGTCCATATCTTCGCCAATTATTGACCGATTTTCAAAATTCTTTCACTGTCACACTCTACAGACAATTTGCGATAATGTGATTATTATAGACCCCACCACACCGTAAATGTGTCTCTACACTACCTTGTGAAATATCAATGAAATATGCACATATAACGATAATAACAAACAAATATTTTAACTTCATAACAACATTGCTGTGAATGGTCTGCATGATACTAGACTGTGTGGGTCTAACACAGTCTAGTGTGAAATGGATCATTCACTGCAACGTTGGTCTGAAACGTTTTTTTACATTTACCTAAATTTTTATTATTATCGTTAGTTTTTGCTTACATTTATATTTTGCAAGGTAGTGTAGAAATGCATTTACCGTGTGGTGGTATATATAATAACCACATTATCGCAAATTGTCTGCAGAGTGTGCTGGTGAAAGAATTTTGTAAATCAGTCAATAATTGGCAAAGATATGGACAAAAGTAAAGTGGCACGTTTTTTATGGCCCACGGCGTAGACTAGAATAATAGGGCATTAACAAGTGAGACAGAAATCGATGATGAGTTTAATATACAACTCTCACAGATTAAACTCTCACAACTACAGCAAAGATTCATCCATTCAACAGATACAGTCAATATACGTGTAGCTGTTCTGTATCATCATTATAAGCAGAGAAAGTTGCAAGATTTTGCTTTACAAAGCCCTGCGACGGCGACGAAATTAGTCGTAATAATTAAGCAGAAATATGAACGTCTAAAACGCTACGCAATAAACAGAAGCCTTCACAGCAAAGTATACAGCAACAGCGGCATACAAACTAATATGTATAACTGAATAATAAAACCAACGCCAAACAAAATAAAATAATAAAATACACGTACACATCAAAGAGTAGGAAGTACTAAGGAATATAAGACTACTGTTAATATTCGATGAAACGTTCTTTTTTGCAAATACAGGCCTGCATATGCTGTTCAATACATGCAGTATGTTCAGTTTATTTGTTAAACTTTATGTTTTGTGCTCTACTAAAGGCGTTAGCCCTACTCATATTTACAGCAAGGAGTAGAACCGAATATACAGGAAATTTTTTATTGCAAATTTGAAAATAATTGATGTAAAACCAGATATACGTTCTAGAGCATACTCATTCGCGCAAATAGCAGTGAATTCAACTAAAAGCTGGTGCAAACCATAAAATGTGCTGGAATCAACCCTTCGGGCAGCCCTGGGAAAAACCCAGCAAAATTCAGCGACGCAATCTGAGCTTTTGAGGTGTAATTTTAGGGAGACATCTTTCTGTAAACGAGCAAAAATCGCGTCATATTTACACAACGACAAATGACAATCATTAACACACTAAACGCAGTTCTAGCGGCTGTAAGCATTCTACAAAGCAAGCGGATGTTTTAATCCCAATAAACGAGGCCTCTACACAGGAGTGACAGCAGAAAAAAAAACAGAAAAATAACTGCAAAGTGTCGACAACAATACAGGCTACTGAAAAACACAATTCGCGACGTTCTACAATAATACTGCACAAGCAAAAACGAGAAAGGAAAAAAATAACATACTTATAATAATACTCAAGTTAAACCACTATACTACACTACGGCAAAACATGCAAGCCCGTGTACCGAACACAATCGCTCGCGGTGGTCGTTAAACTTATCATCGCATCAAAACGAATCGAACACAACATCGAAATAATCAGAACCGAAACTGATACTGAAAAGGCACAGCTCTTCGCGAAAGAAACTCTACACCGCACCTAATCAAGTTTCTCTTTTAAGAATCACTACAGTGTCGTACAGTGTTTAATACTTCCTTTCCTCCTTGTACTGATTTTCTAAGCCGGTTTTGTGCTGGCTAACCATATCACCCC
>Ga0209367_1010554_pt1 | contig 12368 bp, 12 predicted proteins | sample WorMetLIZISLAND2_FD_187412 | JGI IMG/M metagenome (GOLD analysis project Ga0209367, IMG submission 187412) | Marine gutless worms symbiont microbial communities from Max Planck institute for Marine Microbiology, Germany - Olavius geniculatus... ... | reverse complement strand
ATATATATATATATATATATTTATATTTATTATGAACATCGTACATAAAGTACAAACAAAAGTGCAAAGCCAAAATGATGTCGCCGATATTAGCTGTGCTATTAATAATTAATTAATTAATAATTAAATAGGACTCAAGTAACTCTATTGGTTATAACACTGTCTGTTGCCGTAACGCCATTGAAATAGTACGCAGTTCGTACAGATTGTTGCTGATGAAGAAGTAACAGTCACTTTTGATTACATAAATTATTGGTTTTTGCTGATCTCCAATTCATACTGGCATTGGGCCGGGTCGGGTAGGGTCCTATAAATGTGACCCAAGTCCAACTGTCTGGTGGAATCTGATATAATATGAATCGTGTTGTTGTTGTTGGCGTGCAGATGTATGACGTCAGTTCGGGCAAGTCGTATCAAGCCGGTTACTTGTCGCTCAACGGTCACGATTCCTTCGCGGTCAGTCACAGCGCTTACATACATGCATGACTTGTTTTCTCAACTGATTCTCATATATAAGCATTGAACTGATGCAAAGACACAGGAATGATGACTGTCTTAGACAATCTGCGTCCCCCTTTAGAGATTATTAGATATTGTGTATATACGACTTATTGACAGTATTTTTGTAGCGATAGACTTTTTCTGAAGAAACATTTACGGTTTACCCTAATCTTTCCAGTTTCGCTACGATAAATGTTTACTGAATCAAATTTCTAAGACACTGCTTGACAGTTTTCGGTGAGGGGCCATCTGTAAAGCAAATGGTATCCCTATTTATGGTGCTGGGGGCATGCACCCATGTCCAATGTCCCCAGTCATCATTGTGTGCCAGTCATGTCTGCCTCTGTCCTTGTCCGTGTCTTGGTCATCGTCGGCGTGGTTAGTCGCCCGGTCAGTCCGACATCATCATCATCATGGCGCTGCTGTAGGTGGGTCAGTCGATATAGGCAGTGGCGTCATTTCAGAAAATCAGTCTACGCGTAACATATTGTTTTTCAGCAGTGTCACTGTTTCAAAGGTACCACTTACAGAGAAAAAAAATTAAAATTTTAAATTCTTGGGGGAGGGATCCTTAGGTCCTTAGTCCCTGTTTATAAGCGTCATTACGGACGCCGTCAGTCAATGCGGGCAATGAGCAAGCGAAGCGCGTCTCGTCTCCATCTGCGTTCGTCGATAGTTCTTAAGTGCAAAACGTGTCCCCATGCTCTCATGCCATGTCCGATCAGCTTATTCCGTTTGTCGCGACGTATGGTCGATAACGCGCAAACAACTAGATGATGGCTTAAGGCAGCTGTTAGGCGCATCTCAGATAAAACTTCTCAAACTCAGTGGCGCAATCACTGCAGCGTGGGAGGGGTATACGGGACAAGTCCCCTAACTTTTTGTAGAACCCCAGACTCCATATCTGCAGTCGGGAGAGGAAGGGAATGGACCAAAGAGAAAGGGAGTAAAAGGGAAGTGCGAGGAAAGGAAAAAGAAAGTAAAGATGCGTACAGAGCGACAGAAATAAAACGAAATGAAAGCCGGAGCATGGGGCTTTCGTTCGGTTAGCGGATCGTAGTCCGCAGCCGGTGAATCCGCTGTCCACGCACGTACCTCTCTTCGAGGCTCCCACGCGCGTCTGCTGACTGTCAAAACACCTGAACACTTTAGCAGCCGGAGCGATTTGATATGATGTATTCTCGTCTATCGATTAACCGCTTCTCGCTGTCTCTACAGCCGGTACTGAGACGATTCGTGCTCCGTTCCGATCTTAATGCCACCTTGTGCGAAATAGGCAAATGCAGAATATATGTTGTAGGCTTGGACTTGGTACTAGCATACGTTGCCAGTGAGTTCTAGCAGGTCTTCAACCGTCACTCTACCCCTAATATCAGACATCGAGTCCCATCCTGTGGTCCGCCTTACATCAAGACGTCCAGTATGGCTCGAGGAACCACAACAGGAAGAAGTGTCACCATGACAGAAATGAACTGAAGAGTGGGCTGCTTTAGATGCTATCTCATCGTGGACCCTTTCATTGCACCTCCTGGATTCGATTTACGTCGACGCTTGTGGTCAACGTTGAACCACTTTCGCATTGGCCAGGGTCGATGTGCAGCCAACCTCGTCCGCTGGAATCAGGCTTCAGATCCATCCTGTTCTTGTGGCGCACCTTCACAAACTATGTCACACATTGCGAACGATTGTCCAGATACTAAATTTCCCGGTGGTCTGTCAGCCTTACATTTGGCTGATGAGGAGGCTATTGCATGGCTCGGCATGCAGAGCATACGCTAAGAAGAAGAAAGCGCTGTCTGCGCAGGCCTATAGTTAGTTTACTTTGCACTTCTGATTTTGTTGGCCGCAAAAATTAACTGATAAAAACAGCACCTGTACCATTCACTTTTCTGGCCTCCCCGCACCCAGTACGCAAATCGTCCCGTAATCCTACAGCCGCCGATGTTGAAGAACGTGAGTCGTATTATATGCGCCGTGGCTCGAAAAAACGAAAACAAGTAGACTACAGTCTACATAATTATATTAAGCTTCTGTCACTTTCAGAGTTTCAGAATTATTTTAGTGGCATTCTGTAAAATTTGCAACTAAGAAGTCATTAAAAATCCCATTCGCGGCCCGCCGCACCTGAAACGCGTCGCTACCCTACCCTGCAAAATGTGAATGTTACGGTAACTCATTTCAAAGATTCTGAACAGTCCAGGTCACTGCTGTTCACATTGTCACGTTCGTTGTTCAGAACGTTCATTTTTCGCTCGCACGCAAGCGCCCATAGCGCGTGCTAACTTTCCGTCGTTCTCAAGGTAGTGTAGCGACGCTTTTTCATGTGTGGTGGGATTATTAATAGTGTCTATATTGCAAATTTTCACGACAGTGTGCCACTTTAAGAATTTTTACGATCGATCAAAGTTTGGCAAAGTTTTTTGGTGTCTTTTTTGACTTGACGTGTAGCCTGTGCTTATATTCGTGGACCACGTCGGATAAGCTGTGGAATTTATCCACGGAATCCTCAGCCAGATAGTTAAGTATAGGGCTACATTACACTCTCTCCGGTGCGCGGTTCAGCGTGCGATTTCCGAAGGTATTCGATCAGGAGGACGCTTCTTGGTTGAAGGTCGAGTTTCAGAAACATAGATAGTCGCTTTGTCGATCGTCATTCAGTGATGCATAATACTGCGTCATACAGTTGCCACTGTGGGAGTGAGTGAGTAGTTTCTTAACGGCACATCAGCACAAAATAGGCCATTCAGTGCCATAAGTGGCTAAAATTAGTGGGCGCACAGTGAGATATACAGTAGGCCCGTCTGTTCTTTCTGCCTGGTGGGTCATTTCTGCACCAAAGGCCGCAAAAACCCTTGCGTTTTTCAGCCCCCCTCCCAAGCGGTAAGCGGTAAGCGGAAAAGCGAACGAAGCGAAAAGTTTAAAGAGTTTAGTCAGTTTACGACTTGCAATGATCTGACTCATGGATGGATCCGAACCGTGTCCAACTTTGCGGTCCCGTTTACAAAATTTCTTTTGTCCAGCCTTCAAAAACTTAGGATGAGTAAAATCAGACTTCCAAAAATCTTTCCTGAAAATGCGATTTACGAAAAAAATTGCAAGAAAATTTAACTTGCTGACTGTAGGCAAAGGGAAGAAGTAGGTCTAAATCGCTTAGATTTGAGGTTAAAATTTCTGTAAGAACTGAGAAGTTTTGCAGATGAAATCCCCTGAGTTGTAATACTTTCGTGACAACTCGGGCTTTCAATGTTCCTGGTCCAGTCTGCTGAAACACTCTACCGGACTATTTTAAGTCTCCAGACATTATTTGACTGTTTCAGGCAACAGTTAAAACATTATTGTTTTGCAGATAATGACGTGATTTGTAACGTTGTAGGTACGCTATACAAATGTATATTTTTGAATCTGATTCTGATTCTTTGACAGTCATAAGGATGATAAGGATGTGTATGATGATGCTACCGTGTTGCAGGGAACGCGTTACCTGGTGTCAAATGGAGCACCCGCCGCCGGCTACACACCCTACTACGCCGCCGCCACACCTTACACAACCCCCGGGGCCACTGCGTCAGCCCCTACCGGCACCCCAGTCTACCCGGCCTTGGCCGCACCACCGCCACCCACTGCCGCCACCATTCAGTACTCTATGCCGACGACCATCGAGAACGGTTGCTGCGCTCAGCCGCAGATGGTCTTCGTTGGAGGAGCCAACAACGGGGGCGCTTCCACTGCGCCGACGAACGACAGGCTGAACGACGTACGTATACACCGTGTCTCAAAAAACATCCCGGACATTTTCGATTCTAACGTAAACAAAAATTCTCAGATTCTCATACTTTTTGGTGCGAATATTCCCGACACAACTTGACATTAAATGGCCGTTCAGTTTTTCACCTCACCCAATGTCTGCTTCTGCACTACGTCGTGAAATCAGACCAAGCAAAATACGTGTTGAAATGATAAAAAGACGTCGATAAATTCCGTCTATCCTGGCCCCTCGGAGCCAGTCGATTACAAAATTTGACTGCCATGCAGCAGTATGTCTATCATATGACGTTACAGAATGTTCATGAATTCAAGAAGTGACTGATGAAGTCTGGATTAGTTTGGAGCATAATCTTATCGATACTGCTGTCAATGAATGGAGAAATCGTCTCCATGTTTGTGATTGCACAATTGGCCATGATTTCGATCAGTTTTATTCGAGGCAGTCAGCCAAAGTGTCAAAAATGTAAACAAAATGTGTTTTTGTGCGTTATTTACATTTAGTACTAATACCACTTTAGGTAAAAATGCAATATTTTGTTGGCTCTGATTTCCTCAGGTAGTGCAGAAACATACGATGGTTGAGGTGGGAAACTACATAATGATTTGATGGCCAGCTGTCTCAGGAATATTCTTACCAAAAATTATCAGAATCCGATAATCCTTCTTCAAGTTACAATCGAAAATGTTCGGGATGTTTTTTTGAGACACAGTGTATGTCAGTTTAGACCTGAAAAAATCTTGTTTTTTTTTCTGGTTGCAGCCGACGAAGAAATAGGGACGGAGGCGATAAACTTTTTGTTATAAAATTTTTAGTTTTATATCGTGGCATGTCGTGTAATTTTGCAAACAACTCATAAAAGCAAGTTGACACGCTGAATGGTACCGGCAGCCATGAGAACTAAAGCGGAGTTACTGCAACATAACGGAATAGATGCAGATACAGTTTTTTGCTCAGTAAAGCTTTGAAAACAAACTAAATACTGCAAAAACTGCGAAAAATGTTTTAGAAAATCTAATAAAAATTTTATCTATGCAGGGTCTTTTAGGGACGGACGGAAAGTGGAAGCACAGGCTAATTATTTATCCGGTCAAATAATTTTATGAATACGGCCAGTTATAGGGTGTTTACACGATCCAGCAAACGTCCAGCAAACGCAAATGTATTCAAAATACACGTGAATTGCTGGACGTTTGTTGGATCGTGTAAACACCCCATTAAAGCTCGCGTATACATGAATTCTGAGTTACTAATACCCCGTTTACACGATCAAGCAATCATCGAGCAAACATCGAGCCAGCTCGTCGAGCCAGCTTCATCGTTTAAACGGGGTATAACGTAGGCCTACCGGCGGCCTAACGAATGCTAACGAAGGCGGCCTACGTGATGCTGTGTGCAGCTACAGAACGGTGGCGTGGTGCTGAACGGGTGTGTGAGCAGTTGTCAGACTGTGGTCAATGGAGGTCCCCCGACGTCACCGCAGTGGACGTCAGCTGCACCAACTTCACCCACGACAATGATCGCTGTCGATTCCAACGGACCCGCAGCCGCAGCCGGCTACAGTCCACCACTATACTACCAGGTAGCTTACACAGTCGTCCGTATCAACTTCGTAGCAAATGCTCCAGTGTTTATAGCTCTGTGGGAGACCCATCCCAGACCTACGGAGCGTCGTCTGCCATATGGGATCACACGGTGTTATGTGCCACCCGACACAGGTCAACGAGCGCCCGCTTCATCTTTACTGCAGACAAGCAGGCCGCTCAGTTTACCTATTCCAGAGGGATGCAAGGCTGAGCTCACCTTGGTGTTGATTATATATCAAGACAGCTTACCTGTCTGCAGGCAGTCAGTCATTCAAGTAGTAACCGGGAGTTGAACTCATGATTTTGCGATCCGACACCCTGTCCCACTAAGCCACTTAGAGAAATGTTTTCATACAGTTTATGACGTCGAAATGTAACAGGTCTCTAGAGGTTGTCGAGCACCATGTCTGCACATGTACCGTTACGCTTTATCTAAAATTTTAAATAAGTAGTTTCTTTGGTTGTTTTATTTTATTTCATGCCATTATATTGCATATTTGTTGCATGTTGATAATTTACTGTGTGCTCAGGCCAACTCAGCCTTCTACCCTCCGTGGGATGGGAAATGAGTAGTAGCTTACGGGCTACGGGGTAGAGGCCTGGTGTGGCTGATTGGGGCGGTGGTATGTCTGCTTGCTGCAAACCGCGGGTTTAGTTGTTCGCTGACGAGGGCAATGGACGGCCGCATAGTGCGCTGCGGTATCATTAGCTCACGCCAATCAGCTGCAACTTCCAAGATCGTAAAGCGCTACTGTCTACCAGACCGTCTCATGTAACAAGCGCTATAGCAAGTTCCGGACTTTAATTTACCATCTTTTTATTTTGACTGTACGTAGACAACTAACGGCGTTGTTCCGGTGTTGAAACCCCCATCTGTTGATGGCAAGTGCGGGGCAGCTGCGGCGGCGCCGGCAGGTACAGCATTACCGGTCTACCAGCCGGCTGCTGTCACTTATCAACAGATGGCACTAGCTGGCATCCAGCCCACCACATACGTACCAATCACCAGTCAGTATTATTATCATCTCATTATTTAATTTGCCGAATTAAAATGTCACAACTTCAATTTCATCGCAAAAGTAATATGACAGACTGCGTAGCCAGTCTGTCGTTGTCGTTTCAACGTACTTGTGACACTTGAAAACACCACTACTGTATTCCAGCAAGCGTTCTATCTCCCATTTAACTTTTAAAAATTTGCACCATATTCTTAGGTTTTTGCCTTAGTTTCTAGGTACATATTGTACACCATTGGTTATTGTTGTAAGTGCGTATTATTTTTTGATTGATATATTGCTGGATGTGTACAGTTGCAGCGCCGGCGTCTGTTGAACCGCGGTACTAATAGCACTCACTAATTGATGCAACAATTCTCCTATCTTCTCCTGGGTCAGTACTTATATATATTATTAGTCCCTTTCATTCTGTCTATTTTATGGAAGTCTTTTGTACCCAATCGTCTGATTTTTTGGACGTTTTTAAAAGTTTTTTTTTGTTAATTTTCTGTTCCGGCTACATGCTGTAGACTAAGCAGAGGCTACAATATGCAGTGTTCTGTCGGCTTTGATACTGGCTGGCCGCTGCGGTTAAAGTGTGTGTCGGATGCCAGGCAGCACTGTGTGATCCCATATGGCATGTGACGCTCCGTAGCTCTGGGAAGATGGGTTCCGGTGAAGAGCTACGGAGTGGCATGTTCAACCTTGTAGTGTCGTATTGCTGTGTTTTTTTTTCTCTGCCTTATTTTGTCTGTCTTGGGTGTTTGAGCTGCTGCCGTCTTGGCGAATAAAGATTTTTTTATACATAAAGTAATGTCGATGTGATTTTTTTCGCTTTTTGCCACCAATTGTACGAACGCTTTGCGCATGATTTGCAGGGCTGGAGAGAATCGTGTATTTTGACTGATCCATTGACTATCATCATCTGTCGGCGACTTATTGTGATGTGGAAGACACGTGCATGGGATGCTAAGCGTTTGACACTGTCAGCCATCAGTCGCCCTCATCCGTTCAGATTGCAGTCACACCAGCCTGTCTGCCTAGTGGTCATTTGTTTCCATTAGCCATTGGTTGGTTATAGCGTGCCCCCCCGTAATCATCAAACATTCGAAGCTGAATGATTATCTCGTGTGTCTTCGAGCGACTGGGGGGGATTGGAGCGGTTAGAAAATCTTTATTTACCATAAAATTGAAAAGCTTTATTCACCATCACTGGTAGCACAACAAAGTAATTAAAGAAAAAAAATAAAAATAAACGTATACAATAATACGACAAAGTCAGTCACATGACCATTGATAGGCAACATAATTTTAACTACCTAAGCTTGTAGCACGCAATCAAAAAAGAGAATAATTTAACTAAACTTCACTAACACCACTAGTTGGCCTATATTTTTTAGTCCGTTTATCAACAATGATGCTTGCTGAGTCAAAATTAGAATGCGATTGTATTGAAGAGAAAAACGAAACGGATGTAACGTCGAAAATTAAACAGTCGTCGATTAAAATTGAAATCATATTCGATAAAATTTTACTTTTATTTTCGATTCGTGCGTAAATGCACGTTTGTACGGTGGAATAATAAATCATTTTTTTTGCGATTTTGAAGAAACTTTCACGGAATACCGCGAAATACCGAATACCAGTCGGTATATTGGTGTTTTGAGGTCGGATTTATTAATGTTATATTATCACGGGATATAAATTGTCTTGATTAGGGCGCGCCGCTCTGCTGGTTTAAAACAGTGCTGCAGTAATTTCATACGAACGGTCGATCGGTGAGATGAGACTACATACATGGTGCGTGCAAATGTAGCCGCGTTACTTACACCCTGTATCTACGTGTAATGTATACTATTATATTGATAACGTTACTATAGAATATTACCAGATATTATGCGATAATCGCCGTTTAATTACGCGTGCTGTTTGCGCCCTATGGTTGCCGACTGTAACAGAACGAATGTTGGTTCTCCACTGTGTCCGGAAAAAAACATCTCGAACATTATTGATTGTCACTTGAAGAAGGGATATCAATTTTTAATAATTTTTTGGTGTGAATATTTTTGCCACAGCTGGCCATCAAATGATCGTTCGATATTCTACTTCACCCATTGTCTGTTTTTGCAATGGAATAAAAATGCAATATTTCGTTGGTTTTGTTTCCCCAGGTAGTGCAAAAGCAGACAGTGGGTGCGGTGAAAAATTGGACAGTCATTTGATCGCCAGTTGTCAGATATATAGGTGTCAAAAATTATAAAAAATGTGATAATTCTTTTTAAAGTTACAATCGAAAATGTCCGGCATGTTTTTTCGGACACGGTGTAGCCTACACGTATTTGCTGATGTCGATTTTTTGTGTCCAGTTTTGCGCGCGTGCAAACATTTGTTGGGCGTGGCCGTACTGGATTTTTAGCGTTTGACGGACAATTTTGACGCCGATTTTTCCCCATTAATAGCTAAAGTGCTGATTCGATAACTTGTACGATTTCTTGACGAAGAACTGGAAAGTTGTGTAATAATTTGTGTAAATAGTGTTTCGGTGTAAGAGAGATGTTATGATAGGCTCTAATAATTGTATATATGTATTGCTGTTGATTATTTTTTTTGGTTTATTTCGACCAGCGTACCTATTGGTCGTTTTCGAATAAATACTTTGTTGTACGTGAAATTCGGATGCACCGATAATCGCGGTAAGTTAAATGCCTATACGCGAGGACATATCAATAGGCCTATCGTTATTGTGTTATTTCAGCTTGCATAGAAAAGAGGATAAAATGCCGCTTAACTGCATGTGTGATAGATAGTGTTATGTTGCATACATGGTGATGCATAAAAATCTGACGGTTTGCGTGTGGCTGTGAACCTCGCTATATATTAAGATTTTACGTGGGTAAAACACTTCAAATTTATGGCCAGTTTACACCTATGACGACGTCGCGAGTCAACTCAACTGTCGGTGACAGTCGCCGACAGTTGAGTTGACTTGCGACGGCGTCTACATACGAATTGGCCATTAATTGCGACAATGTTTGCTTTTTTCGGTTGATTTTTGAAAATCTCTTTTCGCCATTACCGGTAGATACATGATGTGAAGAATATAAAATTTTGAAACAACGCTTTGGTGACAAAATATTTCTCAAACGTGTAGATTTGCAGCATGCGATCATTTCAGTTGCAGTTGTAATAATTGTTTTGCGCTCTCGGTAAGTCTTTACGCTGTCGTGATTATACGCTACTCAATATTCATTCATATTCATATTTATAAGAATGCGTTTATATTCTTTGTTGGAAGTAGACGATTTTCTCCATTATTGGTCTTCCAGTGACCCAACCCACTTTGTCGTGTAATCAGCGGCATGATATTGCGTACTTTTGTGAACGTTATTATATTCGTATAGTTTAGCCGATAACAATGCACTTTTCTGCTTCCAGTTTTATTCTATTTCTGGCCTAGTTCTTCGCCTGGGAAATACTTTATCAAATTCTGCATTTATTTTAAGAGATTACGTCGTTATTTGCGTTATATTGAAGGAAAACTAATTTTTAAGAACCCAGTGTTCAATCTCAGTAGTGCCTTTTAATTTTCGTCATTTGGTCGGTGGTATCTCTACAGTTCATTATACAAAATCGTTTTACGGTATTGTTTGTAAATTTTGGAGTAGCGTAGCTAGAAATGTGACTTAGGGGTCTTGCCTCCCTTTTTCTTTTTTCTTTTCTTTTTCTTCCCTTTCCGTTCCCTGTTTTTTGCTCTTTTTTCTTTCCTTTTCCCCCTCTTCCCTTTATACGTAGAGCTCATAAATTTCAGCTATGGGTCTGGGGGAGCCTTGTGAGCTCCCCCAGTGGGATCTGGGGTGGAGCCCGAGCCGAAGTCGAATTTGGTGCATTACAGGCTTAAAATATGAATTCTGGCGGCAACAATAATTTTAGCTATTTTCCGGAGTTTCTTGTATTTATTTTTAACCAAAAAAGTTGAGATTGGGAGCTGCGTCCTTTGGGCATTTTTACTTAGTATTTCACGTTAATCCAGTTATATTGTCTGCAACACGGAATAAACATGTGACACATCATGTGTCTGTAATTTTATACCAGTCAACCTTTAATTCTTGAACCCGTTGCTGGCATTTCTGTTCTTGTTGTTGTTTTTGATTGTATTCTGTACGGTTGATCATCCCAGCTGCTGCAGTCGGTGCGGTGCAGAGAGCAGACACCGTGTCCCAAAATTAGCGATAATAACTCTCGCTTGAAAACACACTTAGGCTAATATCAGTTAGTAGTTCGTCATGGATTTCAACGAAATATCAAACACTGCACTATCTTACTATTGTTTACCGCCACCACATCTATGAAGACCGCGTCTTACCGTGTGTGCTGTGCAGTGTGACGTCATTATGACGTCAGAGTTTGTTTATATTGGGGTTACGTTGTTGTTGACAAGGCGATCAAGCAGTAGAGCACCTGTCTAAGAGCTTGAGTCGAGGCCAAAGCTGGTTACTTTGCGCTCAAAAATTTTAAGACTTGTTTAGAATGATTGTCTCCATCAATGTTAAAAATTTTATTTTAAAAAATCTCTCAGGATTATCAGTAATTTTGGCACACGATGTACATGTAGCAGAATGGCGTAGTTTTTTTGGCGCCACCGAGTCGTTGGTCATGTACATAGATACGTTGATTATGTACATAGATATTTTTCTCGTTGTCGTTGATTGGACAAGTAGAGTTGGAGTACATTCGCAACCAGTTAATTCACGTTGCGATTATGGTAATGTTGTAAATACTTTTTTGTCGGGGATGGAAAATTCATGCGAAAAACCCAGGTTTTAAAAAAAATATAAATTTTAAAACCTCAAAAGTCTAGTTTTTAGTTTTTTCCGCTTCTTTCTAAAAATTTGATGTGCAGGTTAGTACAAGTGATATTTTGTTTTACTTCATATTTTAATCGTAACCTTTCGAGTTCTGACGTCACGTCATTCAATTAGTATAAAACAATTTGACATGGAGAATGGTATATAGGATATTCTTTTTTGGATCGTAAAATGTGTGTCTTTTTTGTACACAAAAACCAAAAAAACTTCTAAAAACTTAAAAACCCTAAAACTTTATCTAAAGACTAAAACCCCTAAAACTATTTTAAAGCTTTTCAAAATTATTAAAACGTAAAAACTAAAACTTTTCCCAAAAAGCTAGCTAGCTTTTCCATCCCTAGTTTGTATGCATAATAGCATAATTACATCGTGTTTGTGTGTCTGTTCTTATGTCTGTCTGTCTGTCCGTACGTCTGTGTACGCTGGTTCGTGTATTACCATTATATTCTAAGCGACGACGCGTTGAATCATTGTACGATATGCGAACTTATTTTCAGCATGTGATATATAATCAGACCTTAAATACGTTTTCTCGTTCATTATTTGTGATATATATGCAACGGTCGGTCGGACGGCCAACGGTGGTGCCGCCATTTTGGTTCCGCGGCAAGTGCATACTTTTGAAGTACGCCGGTGGGACGCGGGGGGGGGTTACTTG
>Ga0209367_1010552_pt1 | contig 12369 bp, 7 predicted proteins | sample WorMetLIZISLAND2_FD_187412 | JGI IMG/M metagenome (GOLD analysis project Ga0209367, IMG submission 187412) | Marine gutless worms symbiont microbial communities from Max Planck institute for Marine Microbiology, Germany - Olavius geniculatus... ... | reverse complement strand
GGTGAGTGTCTGAAAAAAGGTATATAGCTAGAAAAATTTTTGCGTATATTTCACCCATTTGCCGGGAAGCCCCCTTTGGAGGGATTTGCATAAAAATTTGTATGACGAGTCCCCTCACCGACATAATTAACCTTGCCAAATTTGATCTCAATCGGGTCAGGGATTTTGATTCTGTGGGGGGTCGAATTTTTGGCTTTCCCATAAGAAAGAGAAGTCGCCGTTAACACAGGGCTTGAACTACCGTTCAGCCTGTGATATAGCCTACACCAAAATCGTTTTTCGGCTGGTCACTTGATAAAAAGTAAAAGGTGCCGGGCACTCGTGGATAGACGGACCACTTAAGTCCGTGAAAATCAGTGACGCATATGGCTGGTGCGATGCTTGACCTACAGTTACCTTCCCAGCTGGAAAGCGTCGCAAACCTTTAGCTGGTAAGCCTAGCAAATTCTAAGCTCAATTATTACCAGGTCTTGATAGGTGATAGGGTGACGCAAAATTCGCACCGGCTCTAGGTGGCCTTGGGGTCAGCTTCAGTCTACGTGAAAACTTGTTAAAAGTGTCGGAAATTGTCAAGTCTAAAATGACTTAAATTCGCTCGTATTTTAGCGTTCAACTTGGATTTTTTTATTTGGGAAACCGCAGAAATCTTTATGCGACGCCACTGCTTATAGGGCTAACGTTCGTGTCCATAATGTATCGTAATGTACCGCATTATCACCGCTCACGCGACCATTGTCATCAGTATGGCATTGTGCACTGTATTTAAAGGTGCGTAGAGAGCGGCGTAACTGAAATGAACTGGCATGGTTTTATTTTTGACGAACTGATTAATGGGCAAGCAGTAATTCATTACAGTGAGCTCCGTTTAACGGCGTCGGTGGCCTATGCTATACGCTCACGTACGCGTCAAATAATGCCTAACGGTTCCACCATTGCTCAGTTCATCAAAAATTAATCTGTGTCAGTTCAGTTCAGTTCAATCACATCGCTCCGTACGCGCCTTAGCGTTCAGAATAATTACACATCACTTTACAAAACGTTTGCAACGTCGTTTTGTATATGAAAATAATTTATAAAGTTCGAAAACTTTGACTAACCTTGACTCTCTTCAGAAATCAGGATTTGTGTTCAGTTTGTTGCGTATATATGTTGTAGAATAAAATTTTTTTAAACGTTTTAGTTACTAAATTTTGAATTTATATTCAGTTTTGATAGATCACATCGGTATTTGCTATTTTAATTTTTTCGGGTTTAAATTTATAATAAATGTATTTTTACACCACGGTGTTCAGTGATATAATTATTCAGTAGCCTAGTCGACTTAATTTTGTGCAAACAGCGAACTTATAACTTTCTAACCCCGACACTACTTTGCCTAAGTAAAAAATTTGCAAACGCGTTTTCTTATAAAAGCAAACAAATGTGAAACGTTTATTTTGTGACTGCTTTTGTTAGGTATCGGTTTGTTGGACCTACATGTATGTTTGGTACTATGCGGTGAATACTGTGGTTAGCCTAAGCAATAGCGTTCGTTCTGTCGGCGTATTTGTTTGTTTTACACGTGTCGTTCACGTAAGGTGTATCAGTTGAGTATAATCCAGTCTGCTTGTACCACCCGTAATAGCCACAATCGCCCTGAATAATTTCACATATTTATCTGATCCCGAATATTGCAAATATCGCCACTGACGCTGTAGTGACCGGAGATGTAATATGCGGCTGTAACAGGCATGATAGGCACACAGGGCTTGCCGTTTGAAAATGAGAGGCGATTGAAAAATTGATCGCGCCGCACGTGGTATTCGATCGCTTATGACGGGAACATTATAGTCACTGTAGAGTGTACAGGGTGCGGCAAAAAAAGTAGCCCCCTAAAGTTTTTCGCTGTTTTCTCAGCAACCATTTAGCATTTTAATCTGAAAATTTACAGATTTATTTATTAAATTGCTCTACGGCTAAATGCCAAATAAAATTTGATTTCATTGAAAAATGACGAAGTTATAGATTTTTTAACATGACTGCTTACCGATTTTTCACCGTGAAAAAATGCTCAATCTACAACACCAGTTTAATAACATCGTTGAAACAAGTCAAACAAAACAGTTAACTAATGATCAGATGCCAAAATTCCATTGTCACTGTGAATGTTCGAAGTGTCCACCAACAGCTCCAAGCTCCAACACAAGCCTTCAGTCGCTTAATTTGAGAAGTCTTTCACAGTTTTGTCGATCGGTCCTTGTGGTAGGTTGCTCCAGATAACCTGAAGCGATTCTTTGAGTTCCGCGATTGTTTTTGGCTTTGTTTTAAGCTTGCAGTAAGCTCCAACATTGCACACCACACGTGATAGTCCGCCGAGTTTGCATTCGGCGAATTTAGAGGCCATTGGTCTTTTCTGATGAAATCTGGACAGTTGGCCCGCAGTCAGTTACCTGCTCTGCGCGCTGTGTGTGCTGGTGCGCTGTCCTGCTGGAAGATGAATCCGGTGGGCAGCCGGCGATTGCTTGAAAAAAACGACAATTTAGTGATTTTTATAAACAAAATAAATTACTGTTTGTCAAAGCGTCACTGTGACGTCATCGGCAGTAACGTGGTAACTGGTTTTTGAAAATTAAATACGCATTTTTAGCTTAAACATTTTTAATGCTAAAAAATCGGTAGGCAGTCATGTTCAGAAGTCTATAATTTCGTCGTTTTTCAACAGAATCATATTTCGCTCAGCAGTTAAATGTAGAACGTTTTTGTAAATAAACCTGTAAAATTTCATGTTAAAATTCTAAGCGGTTGCTGAGAAAACGGCAAAAAACTTTAGGGGGTTACTTTTTTTGCCGCACCCTGTAGACGCTATATGTTCAAAAACGTCCAATGTCGTCCGTCCCCCCAGTGTCAGGCAGTAACCGCCCCAGGTCATACCATTTCCTTTTCTTTTTCTTTTCTTTCCCAGCTTTTCCAATTTTTGTTTTCTTTTTTCTTTTTCTTATTTTTTCCTTCTCCTTTTACTTTTTTTCTATTTTTTTAAAAAAGATTTAGCTAGTGTTTTGCATCCGCTGCTCCGCCTCAGATGCAAATTCATTTTCTCTGATTGTCGGACTTTTGAAACGCGCACGCCATGGCAACATTATTAAGTCGTTGGTGCTGAATGCAAAAATTCTCCCAGTTTAGTCCCAACTTTTTTCACCTTTCAATGGAAATGACGCCCACGGCTAAGACTAAAGCCCACTGACGTCACTCTTTACGCCCAGAGACAAGAGAAAAAAAACAGACAAATCATGTATAACAGAGCAGCAATGCAACACATGAAATTTTAAAACGTAATGACCGAAAAAATTGTAGAAAACGAATATCTTTCTAAAGAGTTCTCGTATTGTCTACGTGTGCTAAAGTTTGCTTCTTAATTACCAAACGATGGCACAGTGAGAAATGACCGATAGCAAATTTGCGTCAATCCAATGACTAAAAATCACTGAGCGTGGGGATCGAAAACTCGATCGCCTGGCGGGCGTTTAGGCCATCGATTTAGGCGATCGACCGATCGATCGACTCAAACGGCAGGCCCTGTAGGCACATCTTAGTTTTGTTTACTGGCGTTGAAACAACGATTATCATGATCATCAAACAGCTTCGACGACGCGTTTACAACTATTTTCTGAAAACACAGAAACGCTTTTCGCAACCAGTCTTTCAACGCATAATTTGATAGTGCAATTACTTATTCTAATTTTCTACGGATATTTTGAATACTATAGGCTACGAACTCATTTCTGTGAATTAAAATTGTGAGCGATAAACTGGTAGCGACTGTGCATGCTGTTTATGAACGCGGATTGGTTACTAACTTTTGACCCCACTCACTTAATCCCGCCGTGCTCGCAAAACTGACGTAGCAGCGTATACGTTCAGAAATAAGCGGTGTGTAGGCCTAGTTTAGCATATTGTTGTGTGATGTTTTTGAGATATCGACTGTGACGCTTTGTATAGGCCTGCAGCTGATGTAATCGTATTATGATTGTGTTGGGCAACATTGCGTTAATATATTGTAGGCTGTGCACTCATTAGTGTAAACATACACACGATGATAAGGTATGCTATCTTAACGCCTTAAGAGTTTCATGCCAAAATTCTTGGAGGATCGAGTTTAGATTTAATGTGGGTTAGCTCAAAGTCTAGTTGGACTTACGGTCGTTTTTTGCGGGGCCACGGTTCTCTATCTCCACAGGGGCTTATTGAAGCATGGCTTGTAGGCCCTATACTCGTATTAACCCTGTCCATGATTCTTTCGAGAAGAAAATTATATCAAGAAAAAAATGTCTGGACGGTTGAATGAGGCCCATATTTAAACTGAGAAAAGGCAACTTGGCATGCAAGAAAAATATATGACGGGTGTTAAAATTAAAACCCAGTAAAAAGGGGCAAAATATTTCTGTTCGTTTGCTAAATTAGGGGCCTAGTTCCCAGCTTCCCCAAGCCAAAAACCCGACTATGCCGCTACATCACTGTTAACATAGCTTACCTGGTACCCAGACAGTCGCTCTATGACAACCTGTCTTCACGGACCGAAGTACAGGGCGAGTTTTGAGCAATGCTGTAGACCTATTAGCCTACGTCGTGTCGTCGGTGACTGCTATAATTCTATCGACATATCCTAGCTTTGTGCTTGCGGCTGTCTGCATGTGTGTAATTTGCCAGAGCGCTCGTCGTTTATTTTCGCGCCACCGTATATATTTTGTAGAAGACACGAGCCTGACAGCAGCGAATGCGACGCAGTGGACTGGTAGCCGTTGTTGTAACTAGCCTATAGATAGAACTATGGTAGCTGTTAGCCTGTTACATTTAAGTTAACAACAACAGCAACAACAGCGAAACAGTAAGTTTATGAGAGATTTTTGCATAGGCCTAACTATTGTGAATCGTCGGATATCCGCAATTTGGCGGCATATTTGACCAGCTGTAAATTTATTGACCAACGTGTGACGCGCAGCTAGGTTCCTCTTTTAACCACGTTTTTGTTTACCCACGACTGCAAGGTGCTGTATAGGCCTAGTGCATGGCATTATGCGATTCTAACGCTGTTAAATATTTTGTAATCGACTACGCTTAGCGACGTGTTTTTGTTAACTATTTTGGTTACGAACTTAGGCATATATAGTTTCAAAAACGACCGAAGCATATAATGAATCTATCTGTTATACAAAATGATTAGGCTTTAGTAGCTAGCGGTTTATACCTGCTACTTAGAACTGTACTGAGTAGGCTTATGTGCGTATTGTAATTGACTGTCTAGTGTGTTGGCCCCCATATAATAGCAGCAGTTATATTCTGAAAGTAGTACAGAAACAGTCATAGAGCCGGACAAATGTCTCCTCCGGGAAAAATTTGTACAGGAACAGAGCCTCCTGGGGAGACATTTCAAGGGGGCGGCCATATAGTACACCGGCTTATTCATGTGTCGACAATGATGGACATAAATTTTGTGAGCCGTAAAACTTGCAATCCATGAAATCCATTGTTGTACTAAAGCACCACTGTAAAAATTGACCTTTATTGTAATTCGTATTAAACTGGTCATGTAATAATGTATGAATCACAATTTTTCTGACACACACTGTAGGTTTATATCAGAGATAGACACTAGTCACTTTTTTGGACCCGAATCCGACCCGAACCACAAGCATTCAACCCGCGACCCGACCCGACTCGATGCAAATGCAATGCGTTACATTACACTCGTACCAAAAATTGCCTAAATCTGACAATGATTTTCAAGTTACAGTCGAAAAAGTCAGAGATGTTTTTTGAGACACAGTGTACATTTCCACAACAAAAAGCAGCGCTGTGCAAAGTACAGAACATGAGTGCTTCAAAGTAACAGTTTTTGCCACTTTTTACTTAAATAAAAGTAACAAGAAACTCAGCCGTCGCTAAGATAGCCGGCCGTACTGGTCATCCAAGGTCGATGATTTTTACGCGCGAAAGCAGCTACTGCTATCAGCGCGTCTTAGCCATCGCAATTCTGTCCGTCTTGTTTGTCTGTCTGTCCGTCTGTCACACGGGTGGATCAGTCAAAAACGGTGCAAGCTAGGATCGCCAAATCTTTACCTACGGCTGCCTGGAAGACTTTAGGTTCAGGATCCGTAAAGCTTTTCTATAAATTCGAAGGGGGTCACCCCGAACGAGGGCGCTAAATGAGACGTGGTGGGCAAAATTTGCGATTTTTGGCCTATAAGTCGCTGTATCTCAGTAACGGTGCGAGATAGGGCCTAGGTTACTATTAATCACTAACAGGAAGTCGTACACTAGCTTTCGATTGGCGCCCAATTCAATGACCTTGAATGACCGTGAACGCCAAAATAGGGGGTTTTATGGATTTTTGGCGATTTCGGGCTGCGACACAAGTCTATATCATTCACAAGGTGGCGCCATGTTACCTACTATCGTTGTGCAGTCCAGATAGAGAATTTGATATTTGTATATTAACTTAGCGTAAACCGAAACTGCTATGGGCTTTCGCGCGTCTCGTGAGCATTAGCTCAAATTTCTTGTCATTATTTAAAAACCAATATGCCACTTCTTATTAGTGATTAGTAGTAATTTTTACCGTATATTTCACCGTGTCCGATATATGGCCAGATTTCCTGTGAAAAACGCACATTTTTCCTACTTCCCGTCCATTCAACCCCGAATTTAAAAATGTTTCCCTTGCATTTTATCGCTGAAACTTCGCTTGCCTAAGTTTAACACACAGGGTTAATTATTCGTGTAAAAAAGTTTTCCCCTGCGACCTAAAGCTCAGCCGCAGTATATCCGTTATAAACGGACAAACAGACAGACGACAACCATGCCAATAGCTTGACCGTTACTTAAGCACAGTCGGCTAAAAAGTTGAATTACAAAATAAATGCGCATTTTTTTCAATAACTACGGGTATTATTTTTTTTTATCCCGGGTACTATTAGGCCTAATATTGTACGGTTTAGTTTAAGGTGCCGTAAAGTTACAACGTAACTGCAAAACACCCAACAAACTGAACGAAATGGAAAATTAAACAGAATGTTTGCGTATAAGCGTAAGATGACATAAAACTACAAAAAATATTTCAGTTTTGAGGCGTTGTCTGAAAATTTCAAGCGATGGTGCCGATACGACAGATGATGGCAAATTAAATTACTAAAGCATAAGCATAACCTGACAAAAAGTAACGTTTTGGCATAAGTTCAATATTTAATTGTTAACGTCATTGTGGCAACTTTGTCCGTTACATGGTTGAATTAACTTTGCTTAACGTTTATCATAAGATAGAGTCATAAGTCAAACATTTTCTACAGTACAGGGGCTTCAGCGGCTTGTTCTTCTTGAGGATGACCAAGTTTTCAAATAGTTCGTTCAGTTTGCTTCCTGCTGATGCTTTAGACTGGCGTCTACCAATCGTTTCACACTTCAAACGCGTTGTATAGGCCTACGAATTACTATTTAATCGTCTGGCTGGCAGAGCTATAGTACAATGAATACTCGTTACGCGGTCTCCTGCTGGGTGTTTTCCGGGTTCCCTGAAGTTGGTGTCATGTTGTCGGCTGGCATTGTTAGTAGTCCCTGGAACCGTTTGCTATAGGGCTTTAGCGGCTGGTCTGAAGCCTTAGCGGCTGGCTTAGCTGTTTAAATCGCTAAGCCGTTGAGCTAGCGGCGGTCCGGACCGCTAAGCCTTAGCGGTGGCTTAGCGGTCCAGACCGCTAAGACGTCTGTCAAAGGCCCGACGAGAAAGAGGAAGGGTAAGAGGTAAGTTACCCCAGCCCCGCGACGTTTGCGCCCCCCGTTGTCGCTCAAAAATATAAAGTGCACCAGAATGCGCCGTTTTAAAAGGCAAAAAATTAAAATTTTCTCCTTAAATGGGCCTCGCGAGAATGTTTTCTTCCTCGGGCCCAGCTGTGGCTGCCGACGTCCCTGGTCACTGGTAGTATTTCTGGGACCCAAAAGCAACAGCCTTTACATGATTTGTAGGCCTAACGACATAAAATAAACTACCGTTTTCCCATGGAGTCACACTAGTAACTCGTATATCACACTGCAGAAATGAGCGCAGCAGGCCTACAATCGTGCTATTATGTAAAAAAAGTTTTACAACACATACTAAGGATCCGAGACATATCTCTAATACAAGTTAGATCATAGGGCCTAGCCCATTTTGACTCAAATTTCGTTGTCATAACAACTTCGGTAGGTTAGGGTAATGATTGCCAGCATTCGCAGAAGCCAATCACGGACTTCGCTACGCTTCGCTGGTCGCGCCACACCCAGCGGTGACACTACCGTCACTTTGCGCCTCAGGCAGAGTAACACTAACATCACATCATCCGGGCAACACCCCAGAAAATTTTTTGAGATGTTGCATTAGCTGCAAGGTTTATATGGTGTAGACGCGCCTGGCGTTATTTATTGTTTATTGTCACTAACTCTTACGTAAACGTAGCCAGAAATTGGAGTCACAAAAGGCAAACAAGGACCAGAAATTGAGGCCGAAAGCCGAGAACAAAGGTGAACTTCTTGGGTAGGGGCCGGTCGCCGGGTGCAGCCCCGGAAGCAAACGCTTTTTGGGGCTTAAAATCCCCTTAAAATGCATATATTGAGTATAAATTTTATTAGTTTTGCTGCACAAATTTATTATGCACTGCATATACAAGGCAAAAAGGACGACTTTTGGCATCTTGTGGACATGGCCTTTTTGCCCCTCCCCTAAATCCGCGTATGGCACTCATTCATGGATTAGACGTGTTTTGTCTTCATAAGTCAGCTACTTCGTTGTCTGCTATTTTCAGTGTAAAATATTTAATACCGCAGATTTATTATATCACGTGGCACTCTCTGTTGAACTGATAATGAAAAGGTGAGCAATCTGATACTGATAATCACTGTGTAATGTAACAACTTGGAGCATCTGCGTTTTACACGGTAGTGCGTTGACATAAATTAGGCGAGGTGAACAGTGAATGTACCTCACAGTCATAATTTTATCGTCTTGGCTATCTGTGTGCCAGAAATTATGAAATTTGGTGGAGTTCTCACCAAAACAAGTTGGTTCATTTTTTGGCCCATCCTGTATGTGTGCCCAAGATAATTGAAATCCAGATACGAATAAAATGTTATTCTCATTAGGCCTAAGCTATACGTTAAGTAATCAGAGTCAACACGCATTTTTATTCAGTTTTATACAATTGTATTCAGCGAATTACAAGATAAGCCTAATTAATTATCAAAACTAATGCATTCTCCACCGTGGGCCATAAAAAGTGCCACCTTACTTTTGTCTATATCTTCGCCAATTATTGACCGATTTTCAAAATTCTTTCACTGTCACATACTGTGAACTATTAGCAATAAAGCAGTTGTTAAATATCCCACCACACTTTTACTGTGTCGCTACACTACCATGTAAAACAGAAATTTTTAAAAATCACTATAATACATATACAACAAAATTCATATTCTGGGACAATTTTCACTAATTTGTATACAAAAATTAAATTACGTTTAGTTTTATGTACATTTCTGATGTGTGTAAACAAAAAGCAGATGATATTGTCGTAAATAATAATTCTTAATGCATTGAAGATATAACCGTGATGTGATGTGCTATTTAGCAGTGGAGACAAGGCTCTGATTAACAACGTGTACCGGTTCAAAAAATACAGTTTTCGGAAAATACTGGCAAAATTTTTGAAAATTAACTGCAACAGGGAAATCGTGGGAATGTTATTAAGACAGATTTTGGAAACATGCAGCACCGACCAACGGCATGAGATCGGCAGACTGAAGCATACACGTACTGAAGAGAACGTGATCACTGTGGATCAAATGGTAGGCTTGCTAAACCACAAAGGCCAGAAACACACATATCATTCAATACGCCAGATATCCATCCAAAGAAACGGATATAACAAACTGTAGCATCGTACAGACCATTCACTGCATTTTTGGTCGGAAGTGTATTTTGTTTATTAATACGCTTGCTGTCTATTATTGTTAGTTTTTCTTGCATTTTATTTCACAAGGTAGCGTAGTGACACGGTTAAAGTGTGGCAAGATATTCAATAATCATTTTATTGCTAATTGTCGACAAAATGCACAAGTAAAAGCATTTTGAAAATCGGTTAATTTTTGGCGAAGATATGGACAAAAGTAAAGTGGCACGTTTTTTGGCCCACCCTGTATATAAGATGTAAAACAGCAATAATATCTAAATCAAACTACCAAGCGTTACTATTCCTGGGTTAACCAAATTTAGCAATGCAACTAATAAACAAAAAAAATACACGGGGTATATCAAAAAAACTTTCTAACACAAAATAACTTTGGTTTTTAGCCGACCATACTTGATCGAGCTGTTGTCATGATTGTCGTCCGTCTGTCTGTCCACCTGTAACGGATGTATTGTGGCTAACGAGCAGGGAGTAGGGGAAAAGTTTTTACACGAATAATTAGCCATGGGTCTTAATTTCGGGCACGCAAAATTTCATCCATCTACTCAAGGGAAGCATTTTCAAATTGGGGGTTGAATGGGGGGTAGGAAAAATGTGCGTTTTTCAACGGAAAACTGGCCACGTCTCGGGAGTGAGTGAGCGAGTAAAGTTTAACGTCCCACCCGACACAGTATAGGTCATTTCGGGGACGGCATTTTCAGGCAGAATGCACACAAACACAATAATGGAACGGTAAGTTTAAACTTCACAATAAACAGAAAGTTTAACCTTTACAGAAACACAAAACACAAAAATGAGGTTAACCTAAAGTTGTAAGAACTCCATTATACACGCGCATATGTAATTAACATAATGGGAGTTCAAATAATCTTCCCCGTTATCCTCCAGATAGTCATCAATGTGATAATGCTATCACATGTAAAAGAATTCTGAAAATCGGTTGATTTTTGGCGAAGATATTGACAAAAGTAAAATGGCACGTTTTTTGGCCACCCTGTATATAAGATGTAAAACAGCAATAATATCTAAGTCAAACTAGAAAGCAGTCAGAGCACGCACACCTACGCCAAGGCAATGTTGTTCGCTAGGTGGCAGCACCATCTTTGGTTTTGCGGCGGTTTCCCTTATGCCCCATTGTGCATTTTTCAACGGAAAACTGGCCATGTCTCGGGGGTGAGTGAGTGAGTAGGGTTTAACGACAGGGGGATAGGAGAGAACGGTGAGAGATACGACCTAGGTTACTATTAATCACCAATAGGAAGATGCGGTCAGATAAGCCTGTCAGATTAGATGAAAATCACTGACCGTGGATGACCTTGAATGGTCATAACACACTATGCAATGCCAATCGTGCAGTATTGTGGCTAAGTGGTAAGTCGTATGGGGTCTGCGATGCTACCATTGGATAGGGCGGTGGCAACTTACTATAGGCTGTCAATAGTAATCATGCGTCCATCTGCAGCGGTTTGGCCACAATTTTGAATGGAAATGTTTAAAGCTATAAGTGGTCGTATCTCGGAAACGTATTGTAAAACGATGGATATCATTGACCTTGGATGACCGTGAAGGCCGTTATGCACTATTGCGGCTAAACGGCGCAAGATAGGGCCTAAATTGCTATTGATCACTAATAGGAAGTTGCATATTGGCTTTCAAATAACATGAAAATCATTCACCTTGAATGACCTTGAAAATCAGTACTACGGAGGGAAAGACAAAAAGTAGGGATCGAAAGAAGGGGCGGGAATAGGGAGAAAGAACCTCAGGTGTACCCGAAGCCAAGACAGATTCCTGGCTACACTTATGCAAAAACTTACTGTAATGACAACACTAGAAGCGCCGGGACAGCACAAACCTATGCTATAGTGCTGACACCAAGAGAACAAAACTGACTTGCCACAACCTGCTATAATTTCAGGGTCAACATCCGACTTGCCACCAAAATCACAGTGACCTTTAACCATGCCGCAGCTTACAAAACATTTATTATGAGAATCGGTATACAACTAGACTAATATCGTTGGCAGTTAGCAAAAATGCTCGATAAAACCAAATTCACAAGTAATACGAATCCAAGCTGAGAGACTGAAAATAAAAATCAGCTCACCTACTTGGACTTCTAGACAAAAGAATGAATTCATTGTCAAGAAAAAGCACAAAACACTACACAGACAGCAGCAGTTACAATGACGACAAGACAACGACGTAATAACTTACTGTAACTAATACTCTTAAAGTAAAGAAAACAAAAACAAATTACATTTATACATAAGAACAAGCGTGAAGATCGGTGAAAGGCACAATTTTGTTTTATTTTTGATTAAAATGAACTATTTTTTACTCCTCGCGCTACGTTCCTAACGTAGCGAAGAGGAGTATATGAGATCAGTGTAATATTGAGGAC
>Ga0209367_1010548_pt1 | contig 12373 bp, 5 predicted proteins | sample WorMetLIZISLAND2_FD_187412 | JGI IMG/M metagenome (GOLD analysis project Ga0209367, IMG submission 187412) | Marine gutless worms symbiont microbial communities from Max Planck institute for Marine Microbiology, Germany - Olavius geniculatus... ... | reverse complement strand
TTGTATTATTTAGGCTTATGGGCGGCTGTCAGTGTTGTTTCAACCTTGTCGTTCCAGTTCATTACTTGTGACCTTTAAAATGTCATGCTATGTGTCTATGAACGAAATAAAATGATGATGATGATGATCTCATCTGACAGGGCGTATATGGCAACTCCTATAAATCCTATCAGTGATTAATACTAACCTTGGCCATATCTCTCACCGTTTCCGAGATATGGCCAGTTTTCAGTTGAAAAACGCACATTTTCCCTATCCATTCCTTTCAGCACTGAATTTTAAAATGTTCCATTTGCAGTGGATCGTTGAAATTTTGCATGCCTAGGTTAATAACACAGGGCTAATTATTTTTCCCCTATCACCTACCGTTTAGTCAGGGTACATCCATTACAAACGGACGGACGGACCAGGAGCGGCGCCAGGTATTCTGAGATGGGGGGTCCAGGTCGAGTGGCCACAGGCCAAAGGGGGGTGAGGTATGGGGAGCCCTACCGGAGGTGGGGTCTGGGAAGGGGGTTGTGCCTCTCGACATAATTTTTTTCTTGCAAAATGGTGCATTTTGGCGCGTTCTGAAGGGCTTCCCGAACAATGCTCAGCTTGTGCTACAAATACCATGTTGCTGCAGCTTTTTAGACTTAAGAGTAGTAAAAAAACAGAGAAGTACCACAACAGGAACTGTATCGGCTATAGCAGGTACGTCTTCCATAGCGACAGCTGGGCTTTCTTGTTTTAAATATATGCCTAGAAAACGTTCACAGTAAAACGAAGTTAAAAACTGCACATGATGCGTTGTATGTGTTCTGCAAATAACAATAATACAAGATTTATATCTATATCCATGTTTTCAATTTGCTTCATCGTGTAAACGGGGCATTAGACCTACAGACAGTGCGTATAACACCGACAGCTTGCAGTGTGTGACGTAGTATCTCACCAAGTATTTGAACGGATTTTGATTACGGTGAGTGGAGAGGAACCACTTGAATTTTAGTGATCATCCGGTTCAGTATTTGCAGGTGTTTGTGTATTTGGAATTTTGGATGATATTACTGCAGCTGTGGTGTTGACTATCGAGTCTGTTGTGTTTGCTAAACAGCAGCACTTTTCAAATACAAATTATACAGCCAAACAGTCAACTTTCTGCCAAACAGAGTGTAAACTTATCACACGTCATGTGTGTGTGTGTATAACGTAGCCAATAATCTTGTTACATCTTGCCAGTTTTTCAGCTGCAAGTCATGTGACCTAGGCTATTATGACTAATATTTAGCATAAATGTACACATGCTTCACTGACTACATTAGCAAAGTTGTCCAAGAATGAATCATGACAAATACAAACAGTCAGCTTCTGTTACTATTCAATTTGTTTTCAATTACACTATAAATCACTTAACGATCTTACGGCCTACATTAACATGTCACAAACTTAAACAGTGTAATGCCAAAAACAATCCCCTAAAAATTGTTATATATCTGGAACTGTAGCAATTGTTATTCATTAAAATTACATAGGGAAAGGCCAGCTATCTGGCAAATTTTGTTAAAGTAGTTGGCTTAATTCAAAATTCATAACTAAATGTATTTCATCTTAAAAATCAATTTTTCAAGTGAACAAGTGAATATACTGCGACTTTGTCATCAAAATAACATCACTATCAATTTTCTCAAGATTGTTTTTGGTGCACCCTATGCAGAAAGTCAAACACAATGCTTCAGGTCACACAATGTATCTGGGAGGCATTTAAATGCATGTTTCTCTGACGACTCTAATCTACCTCTCCAGCATTCAAGCCAAGCCCAGTATGGACTGGCCATTTATTGAGAACATGAACATGCACGAACACGTTCGTCAAACTGCATGGCGTCATTAACAGACAGACAGACATTGCCATATTTCTCTCAGTCAATGTATTAACGCAACGTCTACGGATACAACACAGAAACAACAACACGCGTCATCGTTGTAGTCACTTGCTTATTACACCTGAACTAACCAACAGAACACTAAATACACCCACAGAGCTACATAACCTACGAAAACACCCCCATGCCTGCCATCTCGCTATGAGTGACATTATACCTCAAATACACATAAAAATTTCAGTAGTACGTACTACTGATGAACGTCAGTATGAATGTAGTAACTGACAACAAAACCTCAACAGGAGGCTAAAAAAAGTTGCCAATTTTAAAAACTTGATTACCCACAATACTCATTACACAAGATATCCAGTACTGTACAAGCATGCTGCATCCAGACTCGAAATAAATGCAAGCCTATGATGCACAATTAAGAACAGTGTCTAGAGAGTTGCTGCCAAACCATTAAACAGCTGCACATCAACACAGACATTCTGTACCCTCCACATCAGCTGAAAACTCCAAGTGAGTGAGTAGGGTTTAATGTCAAACCCGACACAGTACAAGTCATATCGGGGACAGCCTTTCCAGGCAGAATGCACACAAACACATAGTAATGTAACAGTAAGTTTAACCTTTACAGAAACGCATAACACAAAAAACAAGCTAAATCTAAAGTTGTAAGAACTCCATTATATGCGTGCATATGTAATTAACATAATGGTAGTTCTGATATCTTCCCTGTTATCCTCCAGACAGTCATCAATCTTATAATGCTGTCTATTGGAGGATGGGCAAAGCCAAGCCAAACAAATGCCGCAGTATCGACAGTTTCCATTGAGATCATGCGCAAACTGGGATCAGCTGTTGCGTACAAATCACAGAGTATTTGGTGTACTAACTGCAGCACACTGTGCAAATATTCATAAGCTGCACCAATAAACTGTATTATTAGACTAGCACTAAACAATTTCAGAAATTTGGAAAAAGGTTACGCAGACAACATATTAAACAACAATGCGGAAATATAAACTGTAAGTAACTAATGATAAAATGATAAAAACACCAACAACTTCATTAAAAATAATAAAATGCTGCCAGCATTTTATACAGTACGCTAAACAAGATGTATAAGGCGCTCAGATTCCAACAGAAACCAATAATTTTGATTACAAATGATTACTGGCTTTTGACACAGCCTGGCCATTGCATGCATCAGGATGTTAGAACAACAACACCTAATCAGTCATATAAAATACACCAGAATTAAAACCGACTTGACTGCCTACCAGGTCCCGTGCAGACATTACTGCAAGTTGAAATATACAAATATTCATCACAAAAAAATAGCAAAAAAACACCGTGACAATCTATCAAAATGCGAACGTTAGCGACCAAAGTCTTCACTCACTGCAAAAAAAGACAGAAAATGATGTAAAGGATTTTACGGCACAAGATTACACCATAAATCTATCACGATCTTTCTACCACAACTGACACAAGAGTGAATAGCTACCATCGTAATGCTGCTACGAAAACACAAAATACACACATGGCACCAACTTATGATGCACCATTGCTCGTTAACTTAACTAGCAGTCAGTGCATAACGAATTTCGATGCACAGAAAATCAACTTTACCAAAGGAAAAAAACAGAAAAGTTTTAAAATCTAAATAAGAACGTCGGGTGACATTAATGGTAAAGACGAACAACAACAATGGACTTCGATATATACACACGTACGTACGAGAGTCACATCGAAATGCCAACGGTCAGCACAACAGTCCAGAGTTATAATACGAGCGACGTATGGCAGTCCCGGGTAGCAGCTACGTGGCGACAAACCTACCTGACTGTTTGTAACTTCAGATGTGACGTGCATAAACTAGACGGAATTGTTTGTGGCATCGTTCTCCGTGCTCTCCGTTGCTGCAGTGGTGTTCCGCTCCGGTTCTTCCGAGCTCTTCTGTTCAGCCTGTTTCTCCTCCGCTGGTTTCTCCGCCTCTTGTTCCACTGGAGCTGGGGCCGACGGAGCTGCTTCAGGTGGTGCTGGGTCTGCAGATGCTGTGTCTCCATTGTCAGTCACCTTATCCTTATCCACGCCAGCTTCGTGCAGGTCACCTCCATTCGTTGCCTGCTCTGTGGCAGCAGTGGCACTCTCAGTATGTGAATCTTCATCCTTCACTCCATCTTCCTTCACATCGTTCTCAACCATCGTCTCCTTCTCAGCCTCCTCCTTGTTCGGAGTCTTAGACTTCCGCTGCACAATAAACACGTACACACACTCAGCATTTTTATTGTACCCGAGGCGCATCCAGCAACGTAGCAGCTATGAGCAGCTCGTAGCTGCTGATACCGGACACTCGGATTGTAGATTGTTGTCTGTCGAAAAATTGTAGCGGCTCGCAGTGTATTGCAGCCATAATCTCGTAGCCACAATGTTGCCAAATGAGCCTCTGGTGGCTTGGTTAGCGTAACCGAAGGGCTTGGACTAAGATCTCACCCATACAACGTAGATTCGACTGCTAGATGAGTTGCTATGAAGCTGTTAGGACAGGTAAACCATCTCCGATTGTATTGTAACCAACGACCCAAATCAACTCAGCCTTCCATCCTTCTGAGTTAGGCAAATCAAGTACCAACCAGCCTGCCTGCCTATCTCAGGTGGCAGATTGTTGTTGCCATGACCAGCCAATTAGATTGTGTCTACATGGTGGCAAGTAACACCATGTGATCCAATTCTGTAGACCTGAGATAGATCTCCATTACCATCTCCAGACTCATAAAATTTAGCAGTTTAAAAAGTTAAAATTAATAAAATTAGTTTAAGTTAAAATCAACTTAGCTTAAAATATAGCGGCTATTCTGTAGACAGGTCCATGAGAAAAAGGCTTATCAGTCACCATAGACAGTAAGTGCTCAGTGCTGCCACCAAGTGAATGAAAATAAATATTCATTATCCAGATCCTGAAATGGATTGCCAACACTGTTAAACAACTAGAACTTAGGCTACATCCCACCCATCCAGAAAAGATAGCTGTTGTTTTAAATTTCACATGAGGCACTATTTCTACACAATAACACAAAGGTATATCAAAGTTGTAAAATCATTTCTGGAGTAATAACTAAACCTGTTACCTAGTTGCACTTAAATAAGGAAAAGCCTGAGCTCTCCTGTAGAGACAGACACGAACAATCAACACCACAATTTTCTGCTTATTTACATACAGCATATGGTTTCCGAGCTGGAGTCTTCTTTTCAACTTTTGGAAGATCAGGTCTCTTTCTCAGCTGGCGTCCTTCAGACGGATCAATCTCATGACCACATGTTGCCGTTGCTGAAGTTTTACACAACAGTTATTGTTATTACATGGTTTTAAACACATGTTAAGTCATTTACGATAGCAAAGAACAGGAAGAATCTGCAAGTGTCATTTGCATATTTTCGGCTACATAACGTAATTTAATGCCGTATTAAAGTCACCAGTATTAGTACAGTAATACCCATATACTATATAATTACTCAAGAGAAACAATAGCATGGCATTGGTCTACATTTATATAAGAAACCCAGCTGTCACCAAGATGGCCAATCATATTGCCTGGAACACACTTGCAGCCTGCATGAACTTAGGTTTTGAATATTTTGTTGCCTGCCCCTGTAAGCCAGGAAATGCAATACAAGTTGCAGCACAACTTCCGATATAAAGATAACATATAACGATAATTTCCGATACCTCCCACACATACTTGAGTTGCAAATTGTGACCAAATCGCTGCACAGAGAGATATGGTTACTGCTGAGAGCTTATAGGACTTACCAACTGTACCATCACTGACCCTCTGTTTAGCCACAGCAGAAAATGTTACACAGAGACAGACAGGCAGACGTACGACATATCACACGCTCAATACTTTGAAGTCAGATCGTAAAATCCAGTATGGCAACAGACTACTAGGTGTAGCAGCAATGTCGTTAAAAATTAAGCAAAACAATGCAAACCCTCAGCCATCATATCCGCATCAGACTTTCTCTTTCTTCCACTGCTCCCTCGACCTTTCTTTCCCGGAGTCACCTTCGTCTCCGGTGTAGCAACCTACAAATAATAAACAAATGAACACAAATTATTTGCTGTACAATATTATTATGCCTGATAAAATATCCCAACATGAATTTAAAAACTAAGCCTTTGACAGTAAATTCCACAGTTCCAGCAGTTCTTGGAAAACAAGCTCAGCAGGCTACAAAATATCTCAATCAGAAAAACATCATCAATCATTACATTTGTAAGACAACTAATTGAGCGAGTGTGTGAGTAGGGTTTAACATCTTGTCCAACACATTTTAGGTCATTTCGGAGATGTTTAGTTGGTTACCCAGGCAATCACTTGCACTGGTGCTGACGACAAAAAAAACTAGAAATTTAGGGCAAAGCCCAACGTGAGTCCGCCTGGCGCCCTAAGTCTGACTGGGGGAAATTAGGCGGGGGGGGGGTAAAATTTCCCCGGCATCAAAGTCACGTGGCCCGAACTCAAATGCCATTATAACTTGGTTCATAAAAGACCGAAATTTACACAATTTTTTTTGTTCAACGTGGTATTTGATAACGCCGTTTACCGCTTGTCGATATCTCTATCCAGTTTAGAGATATTTGCGGTCAAACTCGAAAGTTGTAAAACGTACTAAATTTTGGACGTTTTTTGCCCTCCCAAATTTTAAGGGGGCGGTGCCCCCAAAAGATGTACTTGCGTTAACAGCCCCACCTAGAGGCACGTCAAGTGCTAAAGTTTCGTCGGGCTACACCCCCTAACTCCGAAGTTATAGTGGCTCATTTATTCCATTTTAAGCTAATTTTTGACCCCCCTTTGAAAAAAGTTTTAAGGGGGCCCCCGTCCCCGGTGGGGGTGCGCTAGTAAGATTTGGTGATTCTCTAGCACGTGTAAAAATTTGGGGGCGCAGCACCCCCTAGGGGCCGAAATATGGTCTTCCGAAAAATGCACTTTTGGTGGGTTTAATTCAACATCGAGATCTCCAAGGTTACTGGACCAAACTTCACAGGACTTGTTTCGCCTAACGCGGGAGGAATCGGTGTTGAACAAGTAACTCACCGATTTTGAATATCTTCATCCGTTCCGGAGAAAGTGGCTGCCAAACTTTGAAGTCGACCTAAATCGGGCCAAATTTTGCATGTTTTTGGCCCCTAAAAATTTTTTGGGGAGGCTCCCCCAAAATTTCGGCCCGGGATTATAAAATTGAACATACTTAGGAGCATCGTGCAAAATTTCGCAGCGATCGGCCCACGGAGCTCGGAGATTACGCGAGGGGAAAAAAAGAAAATAAACCACAGCAAAACTTAAGTCCGCTTCCGCAAGCTATCGCTTACGGGCGGACTAATTAGGCCTAATACCTCAAAGTCAAACTGTTAAGTTTTTAAAGGTTTTTTTATTTGTTGCACAATGTACAATGCAAATCTAATTTAATTTCATTTTTAATTGTGATCGTTCAGTTCTGATATCACATCATTAACTCAACAAAAACGATGTGACATGGACAAGAGACTGGTATATACACCGCGTCCCAAAAATGCACCAATTTTTAATGTCCATATCCTCGCTAATTTTTAACCAATTTTCAAAATTTTTCACCGGTTTATTCCGCGGACAATTAACAATAAAGTGATTATTGAATATCCCACCACATGCTAACTGAGTCGCTACACTACCTCGTGAAAAATAAAAGCAAGAAAAACTGACAATAATAGACAGCAAGCGTGTTGGTAAACAAAATACTCTTCCAACCTAAAATGCAGTAAATAATCCGTATGATGCTACACTGTTAGATATGTTTCTTTAAAAGTTTGGATATCTGGTGTGTTGAACGATATGTTTGTTTCTGGCCTTTGTGGTTTAGCAAGCCTACCATTTCATCCACAGTGGTCTCATTCTCTTCATTACGTGCATGCTTCATTCTGATAATTTGGCCAGTACTGCATGTTTCCCAATTCACTGTTAATAACATTACAGTCTTTCCCTGTTGCAGTTTGTCTTCAGACATTCTGCCATTAGCCTCTGAGAACTGTATTTTCGAACCAGTACAAGTTCTTACTCAGAGCCGTGTCTCCATTGCTAAAAGACACATTTCATCACCAGTATATCGTCACTGTCAAAAATTATTATTTGCCACAATATTGTCTGTTTTTGTTTAACAAACATCGGAAATGTATGTGAAACTAAAGGTAATTCAATTTCTGTATAAAAATTAGCAAAAATTTTCTCAGAAAATAATTTTTTCCATAAGTATTAGTGATTTTAGTGATTTTTAAAGATTTATGTTTCACACGGTAGTGTAGCAACAGAGTTAAAGTGTGGTGGGATATTTAACAATTACGTTATTACTAATTGTTCACAGTATCTGGAAATGAAAGAATTATGAAAATTGGTTAATATTTGGCAAAGATATGAAAAATGACAAAGTGAGACGTTTTTTTTTGGGGGGGGGACAAACCAACACAGTGTACATGCAGGATGTTCTTCCTGGGTCTTAAAATCTGTGTAGTGTCTTCTTTATACGATAAAACTTTAAAAAGTAAAAACTTTAAAAACCTACAGAATCTCCCCCCCAAACCTAAGCTTTACCAACCCTGCTTACAACATGTGGACACAGATTACAAACCACTAAAATGAGTGCGTTGCCTATCACCGACATTAATACAACGTACAATGCAGCTTGAGCTTCCAAGACACATATAAAGGGTGGGCCAGAAAAGTAAGCTAAATGCACTTTGTCCATATCTTCGCTAAATATCAATCAATTTTCCCAATTTTTTCACCAGTGGACTCTGTAAGAAATTTGCTACCCAGTGGCATGCACACCACATTTATTGTGTCACTACACTGCTTTGTAAAATATAAATATCCAAAAAAGTACAATATCTACAGATGGACAGATGGTCTAATGGTAAATTTTGAAGTATATAACTTAAATGTTAAAATATGAGTTATAGTACGTGTGAAAAACCTTGGAGGACATATTAAACATTTTTTCAAATAATTTGAACGATTTTACTGTGCACTAATTTCCAATGTACACTAATGCTGGTTGATGGCTGCAACCTTGCTCAGTTAACTGCATAAGCATACAGAACAATTTTTTAATTGTGCGGCCCTACAAGCTGTGCACTATATTTTGAAAAATGAAAACTTACTCCATAGCTACTCCTAAACCTTTTTGACACTTATTATAACTTATATTTAACATTTTAAATTACTGCAAAAATTTACCACTCGACTTTTTTTACAATCTGTAGATATTGTACGTTTTTGGATATTTAGATTTTACAATGTAAATCTTACTTTCAATCGTCAGTCCGAAGACGAATCGTTTGCTGTAAGGTTGGTATGTGGCACAGAATCTGCGAGCGAACGCAAACGGTTCCATGAGGTTGCCCATCAAGCTGATCTAAGACTGCTCGAGCGACATAATGGGTGTGGTGTGCATGCCATTGAGTAGCAAATTTCTTCGAGAGTCTACTGGTAAAAAAGTTAATGGTCAATATTTAGCAAAAATATGGAAAAAGTACAATTAACTTACTTTTTTGGCTCACACTGTAAATACTTGCACAACGTTCACGAATGTTTAGGTCGATAGAAGCAAAGCTGCAGTCCGGAGGTTAGCTTAACGATAATATCTGGCAAAGTGTCAGCTCTCTGTGCAGTCGGTATGTCACCCAGCCACGTCTCAACCTCCTGACAACGTTTGATCTCTGGCTGAAGCACATTACTGTTGACTCCGACAGCAGACATACCATACATGAGCCATGCTGAGCCAACTTTCACAAAGGACACATGACGTCCGTTTATGAGTGACACGACAGCAAACAACTCAAACATAGAATCTTCTTGTAGTTTCTGAGTTTCAGACCTGTCAGATGCAGCTGCAACTGGAAGCTTATTGTGATCCTGTCGATTAACTGCTTTGTGACTTTCATCGAAACACTCCTGACAGAACACGTAATCAGACAGCTTATAGGCATCAGTACGTTCACGCACATTCTCCGCAGTGAAACAGCTTCCACAAATACGCAAGCCTTGTCGGCCGCACTGCCTACATGGATGAACCACAAACTGCATGATGCCGGAAATGTCCAGAACTAATCCGGGATATATTCGGCCACATGTCACCAGCTTGCCAAAGTGCACTGAGTCCACATTGATGATGAAGACAGACTGTGGATGTTGTGACAGACGCCTCTCTGGGTTCTTGACAACAGAACACTCCATCATGTGCCGCAGACTTGGGACAGGGTAAGACGTTTGACTCGTTACATCAACGTCATACACATAGCTGCAGCTGTTAGAAAAAGCAATCAATGGCTCAACCTGAAGCAGGTGAGATAGCACAGTTGTGACACTACCAGACGGATCATCCGATAACGTTACGCTGGATGCTGCACAATGCACCAGCTTAGCTGACTGTATCATCTTCAGCAATTCACCAAAATTACGCATCTTGTCACTAGTGACAAAATATGATGCCCGCAGTGGATTCACAATCTGCTCAACAAGAATACTCTTTACTTCTCCGTCAAGGTTATCTCCTGGCTTTGCAAACAGCTGCTTGTCAAAATCCGAGTAGAATGCAAACAACACAAAGACAATGGCTTCCAGAAGACAACTGTCAGAATAACACTGAATACCTCGTTTGATACCACACAGCAAATCAGCATCAGCAACACTGGGAGGCTGAACTTGACCTTTGAGGTCAACAGTAGACAAAGTAGTAGTCTCATTCTGTTTCACTTTCAGAGGGCGGACATCATCTTTGTCGCTCGTCACACTGCCGGTTTTCTGCGGCATCTCAGCTGAAGGATTTTCACGATGAATGTTACTTTTTTCCAAATCTGAAGGAAGCAGCCAACTTGAAGGACATTCCACCAGATCTGTTTCTTTCATCAGACCCATGATGGGGACGAGAGACGCATGACCTCGGCAAGCTGTGAACAATGTTTGTCCATGATAGCGACCAGTCCCGCTACCCACTGGGTTGTCAAACTCTACACCAACTGTCAGCTGATGTTCATCTCTGGGTGCAGAAGCATCTGGTAGAACTCCTATCCACCGTACTGTGCCAGACTCCGGCCCACTGTCACTCATCCAGACAACCCGATCATTGACAACAAGCGGACAAGCTTGCACTAACTCAGCTACTGATCTTCCTCTTCGCAAAGGGCCTGAAAATAAAGCTGCAGTCTGCTGGTCAGAGATATCAGTGCTGTCATTATGATCTGAGAGAGGAGACCGCAGCTCTTCCAACTTATCTACGCTTACAAACACTGCACAGTCTTCCTTACACTCGAAGTACCTGCACTTCTTGAACACACCGTCGCATGTTCCCTTGCATTCAAACTCTGGGTCCAATTCAATCCCAAAATGTCGGCCTGCAGTATCTGGCTGTAGACATCCTACATGTCGTACGACGCCTGTGAGAGGTTCAAACTGTTCACATTCATCATTCTTGACCAGCACACCAACTCTACAGCCTGGAGATAGCTTCGCGGCCCATTTCAGTAGTCCTTGTTTATTTCTGAACAGATTTAATCGTTTTTCCTTTGTTGCCACTGCAAGCAACAAATGATAATATACTTCAGGAACTACAGCAAAACACTGTGCATAATTCCTGGCAAAAGTCTGCACCGCCTCAGTTTCATCCCCAGTTTGATGTTTTTTAAGACTACAACGCTTAAGAGTGAAGTACGACACACCAGGACTACGAGTTATGTCACAGACATGGCTGAATTCACCACTGTCTAACTGCCACAAATCACCAGCCTTACTCGTCGGATTAACTGTATCTTCCTCTTGGATAAAATACACGCCAGAAACGTTTGAAGCCATCGTGGCATACACTATAGCTACGTGTCAGTCTACAAGAACAACACTCCTGAAAATGTGACGAAGTTCTTCAACGACAGCGAAACTACGTAGTTTCTTAATCATCAAAATAACGACTATACCTAGCCGATCTACGTAAAGGTAGCTTATACAAAACGACAACAAACGTTCACACAAAATTATTCCTCTCGAAAATGCCGGAATTCCCCATTTGGAATTTCCCACAAAAGTAAAACCGTAAAACGTTCAGGCACTAGGGATGTTACGATTGTTAAAATTTGCTATACGTTGAAATGACAATCGTGTAGCACATAAATTACAAGCCAGCCTATAACGATTGTTTTTTTTAGCATAATGAACGTTATTATACACCCTACCTTTGGTGAAAAGATAGCTATAGTTATAGCATTTTTGTATGCGGTTGCGAAAGTTTTTGGTGCACCGTGTTCACGGTAGAAGCTGCGTTTTGGATGGCTGAAAACCATGAACCAAGCAAGGCCACCGGGAATTCCCGAACGGGAATTCCCGGGAATTTTTATGAATTGACATTTTTGCACTAGCCAATACTGTTTTCCCTTAGTTCTCCTCGCTGGAAGCGCCTTTCCCCTATCGGGGACG
>Ga0209367_1010547_pt1 | contig 12374 bp, 4 predicted proteins | sample WorMetLIZISLAND2_FD_187412 | JGI IMG/M metagenome (GOLD analysis project Ga0209367, IMG submission 187412) | Marine gutless worms symbiont microbial communities from Max Planck institute for Marine Microbiology, Germany - Olavius geniculatus... ... | reverse complement strand
GTCCATCGTTGTATTATGTCAGTTGTATTCACGAGCAGCATTCCATTACTGTCTCTGATTGCTCTCTGCTTTGGTTGCCATTTCCTGTTAATGTCACCGATCATCTTGTACACTTCCCTGGTCTTAAATTCTCCATAGTATTTCTCTATGTCCTCGCACTGTCTCTCCAGCCATTGGTAATACTTGCAGTATATAATATATCACATAAACATTATGTTTCTATGATGGTTCATTTAGTATAGAAAACAAAATGTTTCGACTTGCCGTAATTCCTGGTTGTCCGTCACGCCCCAGTTCTCCCTACAAATGAAGCAAATAAGTAAGCAAATTTGTATAATGCACAATGACAGCGAAAAAACCGCTGAAACTCAGAAGCAAATGAGCAGCCACGCATCAACATATCTGCAAGAACTAGGCTTATAGACATAGAAACAAATGCGTCAGACAACAGACAAACATGGTTATGCTTACAGAGTACTGACAGTTTTACTGACGGTTTCGTTGTTATTATTATTAATTAAGTTTAGTTAAGATTTTTTTTTGTTTAACTGTGCTACCATTGTATTATGGTGAACAAAGTTGTATATATATCACAGATTCGTGTGCAACGTGCTGATGCACAAGTTAACAGATTCTGTCGAATTCATTCTCCATTAAGTCGTGAAATAAAATGACTCTTTTTACTGCAGTCAACATTGATCTCCCAAGAAATAACGGCAAACGACCTACTATAAGTAATTTGAGCAAAGCTCATGAAACGCGCAAGACAGCCTTAGAAGTTCCTGTTCGCACATTGTCTTGGTCTATCTCCAGCCATTTCGACGCAATTCACCCTTGAAGTGTGCATCGCAGCCGAAAATCGCAAAAAAAAAATCACTAACATTTACTAACACCTTTTATTTTGAGGGTTCAAGGTCGATTAACGTCATCGAGGTAGATACCCCCAAAAAGCTGGTCACCAGAGCTTGTTATGGTAAGCAGCATGTCTATGCTTATCTGCAACTGTTTTAACACTAGACGAGCCAATATAGATAAAATAACCAATTTTTAGAAGGGCACTCCTCTTTAACGCTCACGTGCACAGGCCTCCTTGAACTTAGACTTGATGCTAAAAATTTCATATACAGGTTGTCTTGGTCTATCTCCAGCCATTTCATCACAACTCACTCTTTAAGTGTGCGCTGCGGCCAAAAAATGCAAAAAATTCGCCAAACACCCTTCTTTTGGGGGTTCAAAGTTCGTTCAAGGTCATCAATGTTGATAAAACTAAAAAGCTCATGCCCAGTGCTTGTTATGATAAGCCACTTGTCTGTACCTATCTGCAACCGTTTTCACACAAGACGAGCCAATAGCGGCAACATTTTTTCTAGAGGGGTACCCCTATTTGACGCCCTCGTTCGAGAGGAACCCCTCACCCAAGGGCATAAAATTTTGTCACGAAAAACTAGATCCTTGGGGCAGCCCACAGTGAAGATTTTGTGATCCTAGCTTGCACCGTTTTGATAGGGCTCAAGGGTATGACAGACAGACGGACAGACGCCCAGGCCATAGCTAAGACGCGCGAAGCATAGCTGTCGCGTGTAAAAATAAGTACCGTATGCAACTACATACACAAAAGCAAAATGCTGACTGTGTTAATTCTAAGGCAAAAATACGAACACAAAACAATTGAAGTACATGTAAATGCAACTATTAGCAGATAAAAAAAAATCCCAGTGTAGTGAAAATGATTATCAATGAAGTTTTAACCAACCTTTTGACCCTTGACCCCATCTCCGCCTCTGGATGGTTCTCCCTTCTGTCCTTTCCGGCCTGCAAAGCCAGGTTCCCCTTCTGGGCCTTGGGGCCCTGGGAGTCCTGGGAACCCGGGTTCACCCTGCAATATACCAGCCAGCACAATGGAACAGTGCGAAAATAATCATTAGCAAATAATGAAAACAGAATTGCCCTGCAAAACTGTTGTTTTGTATTTTCAGAAAAAAGTGCAACATCGTGAAATATTTATTGTAAAAGTCTTTTTAAAATTTTTATTTCAAAAATTAAAAGTGACAAACATGGTCTATACACTTTTAACTAAATGAAACTTTCACAAAACTTAAGACGAAATGGTGCAATACAAAATTTCAGTCCTATACACAGGGTCAATACGCACAGGCTGAAGAGTGCCGCTGCAATTACATTTGTACCTCGAATACCATCAGTTTACAAAACTACGAGAAAGTAACGAGTCGACACCACAAAACTATGAGAATCGTGATGAACAAAATAACACAAAATAAATGACAAAGGTTAAACGTTTCAGGTAACATCGCATTAGCTTTATCATCAGTGCGAGGCCTATGTACCTGAGTTCCGTTGCAGCCATCAAGTCCGGGCGGACCTCTGGGCCCAGGCGGCCCATGATAACCCTACACAGTGCAACACAATCAAAATAAACTCGTTTTATCGTAAACGTCAAAAAATGGCGGGCAGAATGTCCTAACTCTACAACGAAAAATTCGCTTTTTAGGTCAAGTGGTCTAGTGCGTAGTGAGAGTATTGGATTCGTAACTGCCAGGTTGCAGTTAAAATTCACCTTGTGCAAGTTGCTGACCTACTGTGTGCTGAGCTCAACTTAGCCTCCTACCCTCAGAGAAATAAGGAATGAGTAGTAACTTACAGGCTATAAAGGATAAAAGCTTAGTGTGGCTGATTGGTGCGGTGGTATGTCTGCTGATTGCTCTGCGGAGCCAACTGTTCCCTGACGCAGGCAATAGATGGCTGCATAGTGCGCTGCGGTACCATTAGCTCACGCCAATCCGCTGCCAGTTCCGCTCCTGTAAAGCGCTTCTGGTAGTCACAAGTCTGACTCATGTGGACAGCGCTCTAGCAAGTACCAGATCTTGCATTTTTATGCGCGAAAGCAGCTACTGCTTTCAGCACGTCTTAGCCATCGCAATTCTGTCCCTCTGTCCGTCCGTCTGTCACACGGGTGGATCAGGCAAAAACGGTGTAAGCTAGAATCACCAAATCTTCACCGTCGGCTCTAGTTTCAGGAACCGTAAAGCTTTTCGATAAATTCGAAGGGGGTCACCCCGAACGAGGGCGCTAAATGAGAGGGGGGTAGGCAAAATTTGCGATTTTTGGCCATTAACTTGCTGTATCTCAGTAACGGTGCGAGATAAGGCCTAGGTTACTATTAATCACTAATAGGAAATTGTATACTGGCTTTCGATTGGCGCCAAATTCAATGACCTTGGATGACCCTGAAAGCCAAAATAGGGGGTTTTATGGATTTTTTGGCGCTTTCAGCATGGACAAGTCTATATCATTCACAAGGCGGCGCCACGGTACTCGTTGGTGGCGTGGCGTAGTTGTTAACGCGTTTCGGCTGAAACGAAGTTACTCTACGCCGGGCCCGGTTAGTACTCCGATGGGTGACTGCCTGCGGGTAAGAACTGCTATAGGCTTTCGCGCGTCCCGTGAGCATTATCTCAAATTTCTTGTTTTATTTTCTTGCCAGGACCCCCAACAGCACCGAGCTATCATCGTGCATGGAAGCGACCGATCATCATAATAGTCTACAGTAGCAGACTGAGTGCACGTATTTATTGTAGAACGCGTCATTGAGCCCAGACGTGCACAGGACGCCACCACCCACACTAACAAGCTCTGTTAGCAAACACGAGTACGAATAATTAGCCAGCAGCTGTACGTTACGTTAGGTTACGCTACACAATCATTATAATAGTCAATCATTACAGTAACAGTGCCAGTGCAGACTTACCGGTACGCCGTTGGCTCCCGCGAATCCCGGAATGCCCATCTTCCCCTACAGCAATACGCCAGACAGCAGACACTGCAATTTAACAAGCATGGATTTCACTCCTAACGAAATCACGAACTCGATCTTAGTTTTCGGACCACAAACAACGAGACAAAGTTTCGTCAAAATCAAGTGAAACTGCTACCGTATTAAAGCAACCACATATCACGATTTTATGATGTGTTCGATGCTGTGCACAGCAATAAGACATATATGTGGAAGCAATAGTTGGGGGTAAATTTAACAAAGTTATGACAAAAACAATTTTTAAGATAAATGTAACAACTCGAAACGAATGTCATCGCAGTACCTACCCGATCACCTTTTGGTCCCCTTGGCCCATCGGTTCCACTGTCGCCCTTATCTCCCTTTGTTCCCTGAAGACCCTCAGGTCCAACGTTTCCTATTGGTCCTTTTGGCCCAGCTGCCCCGATCGGTCCCGGTGCACCCTAAAACAACCACAAAAGCATTTTTGTTTGATAAAGCAAACCAGATGGCTGGAATGAGTCAAAGTTAACAATTTAACAAGTTAACAAGTTAACAATGTTCACCAATCATTCAATTAGTAAATTAAAACACACTTAGAGCGCCATGTAAGCGAACGAATCACAGGCGCATAATAACAGACACTGCATTGGTGTCCATGTTTACTGAAGGCGATGTCACCTAATAGGCGCCTACGATTCGAACTTCTGTTTTGACATATGGCGCGTTACAAATGCAGACTACTTACTTACTTACTTACTTAATAGGCCGCATTACTAATTTTACCTGTATATCTGTCAGTCAGTCTGTCTTGTCCATGCAGTAAAAGCTAATAACTCAGAAGCCAAAAGCGCAGAAAAACCAAAATTGGCGTGAACGTACCACAGAATTAGAGCAACTGGTGTGCTAATTATAGCACAAAAGGTCAAAAGTGAGGGATACACGGTTATGTTGCGCAGTGCGTATAGTGTGTCGGACGACCGCATGTCATGACGGCACTGGGCCGACATCTCGCTTGTTTTATAAACAGCCTCATGCATACGATATCAAGTACGAAGCCCAGTCACACACCTAATTAGCAACTATCTGGCAAGAGGCATGACCATTGCATGCTGACTGTCTCCTGCAAGGCGAGTAAAGGAAATCGTCGTCGACACCAATCATGAGCAGAAAGTTGGGCTGCTGACATTCATAACAGCCTCGACCTTGTTTTGTGCCGTTGCCATGCAGTAGGCCCACTATCTGTGAAACGGCTAAGACTGAGCGATAACAATATGTTGCTGCATACCAACATAACAGTCGCCAGCGGTACATGGGAACTTTAGGGTACTCAAGAAACCATCGCTAACGGACGCGCGGCAACGATGATTTGCAGACTGCTGCATGCGTCCGATATGCCTACGGCTGTTTACTTTATGACGATCAGCGAACCACAAAATACGACAATATTTACGAGAAATTGTGCTTCATAAGTAATATCCCGTTTACACGATCGAGCAAACATCGAGCAAACGTCGAGCGAATGTATTCAAAATACACGTGATGAGATGAACGGCTAAACCTTAGTGTTGGTGATGTACCAAGATGGTTTACCTGGCCGTGGACAGTCACCCATCTGTGTAGTAAACACTGGAGAGCGACCCGACCGGGAGTCGAACCCACGACCTCTTGGTCGCAAGTCCAGTGCTAACCCTTAAGCAGCGGCCCCACTTACCCGGATCCCGGCCGAGATCCCGAAAGGGATCCCATTGAGTGGGGCCTGTTGCACTAACTCCAGCGTATCATTCACCGCCGGGATCCCGGTCTGAATGAACATTTTCATTCTGACCGGGATCTCGGCCGGTTTTTTTTGGTTCCAGCCAATCAAACTACAGTTATCTAGGGATAGCCAACTCCTCTGGTGCAAGTGCATTGAACATACAATGAACGAAGACAATTAAGTAAAAAAATAAAATTTTAAGACTACTCATCCTGATGTCCTTATCTGAACTTGGTTGACACGCGTCTGCCACGTATGGCTTAAAGTTTCAAGTTTTAATTTTCGTTGCCTTTTTGTTTCCGCCTATCCATGTCCATTTTCGTTAACAGGCTATAGACTTTAGCGCTAACTTGTAGATAAGCTTATATTCAGTATTTTCTGCGACCTTTTCATTTACTTAGTAACAGTCGACAAAAAACTAATACCATAACAAAATGATACAATATTGCTGCAACAGCCAACGCGTCTTTATTGTCCGCCATACTTGCATGAATGGCCCATTATTATAATAATATCAAGTGAGTGGCAGGCTTAGTGACCGCCCTCAAATTTCCCCCGCCGGGATTCCGGCGGGGATACAAAAAAAATCCCGGCCGGGCGCTGCTTTACGCCGCCAAGCCAAGGGCGTATAAAGCCGTTGTGCTATAGCGAGTACTGGTACCCCGACGTTCGATGATTGACGCGATGCGAGGCATAGTCATAAGCTTACAGTGTGACGTGAAACGTAGCGTCAACGCCAGCACACCACACCTTGCGTAATCGTTCAACACCGACCAGTCGCAGCACCGCAGCATCTCAAGGGCTTCAGCCAGCACAACTGCTGCAGCTGTGCCGGTAACGACACGAGTATACATCATCAATCGGCGAAGACATGAGGCCAACAAGCCACAGCAACAGCAGCAACAGCAGCCGGAGACTGACACGGCCAAGTTCACTCGTACAGATGAGCGCGCGGGCGTGGCGTGGCGGAGCATGTAGCCTTGACCAGACCAGGTGAGTCCGCAAGTCCCGACGGCACGGAAGATCAATCACGATGCGCACCGCAAACTGCAGTAAAACAGTCCCCAGCCGCCAGCCCGCTCTGCGCTGCGCATTCTTACCACCAGTTGGAACTGCCGAGTTTTCCGTTCCTATTACGAAATAGCCTCAAAACCGGTACTACTAGTGCGACTGCACAACATCTGCTAATATCACACGAAGTCTGACGACTTTCTCGCAGCATCCAATGACAAATCGCTCAGCGGGATCCGTCTGTGAAACTCAGTAGCATAGCATAGTTGCGTAGCAGGCGCGGCCTTGACTACTTTGAAGCGCCGTTTGTTATTGTTGTTGTTGCAGCGGCAGCGGTTAGACATCCTACACTAACTGTTATGATGCTGACATCAGCAACGTCAGTCAAGGCTGCGTCAAAGCAATTACACTTGTCATAGCTGCAGCCCGAATAACAAATACATGTAGGCCTATGCGTCTTGCACTCACGTCGCTTTTAAAATACTTCACTCTGATGTAGGCCTACTAGAAAGTTTACTTCGCCGTAAGACGGCAAAATGCATAGATAAATTGCATGACAAAACAATTTCAACGTTAATAACAAACTACCACGAAAGGTGAAAGAGTTCGACCAATATTTTGACGCATTCTGTAGGCCAAGAGAGACAGAAAGAGTTAGAAAGACTTACTCTGCTGCCTTTCTCGCCGACACACCGACACCCGCCGGCGATTGTGCAAGCGCCGCACTCAGGAATCAAACCGTTCTGCCGGTCGGTCGGATACGCTCGATCCGGCCATACTGGCTGCGCCGGCCCATACTGCTGCTGAAACACAACCACCAGAAACACGAATAATACAACGTAGTCTATAGCACGCGCCAATATTTCCGTAGCAATGCATTCAAAACACTTAGGGGGAACAAAAACGTTAAACTTCTTGTCGCAATGCAGGTCTTTACGTGAAACTCGCTGAGAAATTACGTGCACAATATTAAATATGCTCCCGTCAAAGATGCGTGAACATTCAGCGGTGGCGTATTAAGAATTTGAGAAAGGGACAAAGGGCGAGTCCTCCTCCAGAGTTCAAGCCTTTTTTTGTTAACTGATAATGGAAGTAAAAATTGTGCAATTTTTCAGCACAGAGGAGATGCCATAGAAATTGTCCCTAAATATGCTACATTGCTACTGTACGTAAACAACTTACGCATCAAAAATATACCATGGCTACACCACTGGCTATGTGATCCTACCTACTGATATGCATTATTAGCGAGGAATGGGCGCAGTCGCAGCACTCTACCAATTCATACCTCTGGCACGCCAACGGTGCAGCAGCTGCTGCTGGCGATTCAAGGTCACGCAGCAAAAAAACACTTGTAGCAAGACGACTCACAATGCACCTGCTCGTCGAGCAGAGTAACTAGAGTCTGTCAGTAAAAGGAGACTGGCGGTTTGCGATTTCTGACCAAGTGCAGCGTTACGGTCATGCGAGTGCGGCATGCTGCTGCGCGTGTCGTCATCGTTTGTCTCTGGAAAACTGCTAGATCGCCGTCCCCTGCTACAGTGCGTATTAGCCATCACAATTCTGTCCGTCCGTCCGTCCGTCTGTCTGTCCGTCACACGGGTGGATCAATCAAAAACGGCGCAAGCTAGGATCACCAAATCGTCACCGTTGGCTTCTTGGAAGACTCTATAGTTTTAGGATCCGTAAAGCTTTTCCACAAATTCAAAAGGAGCCAACACGAGCGAAGGCGCTAAATGAGACGGGGATTTAAGTCACTTTATAACCAAATAGAAATTTTGCTCAAAAATTCATTATTTCTCCATATTTTTTAAAATTTTCTGCGGAGGAAGCACCGCCCACACCTCACCCCTAACCTATTCCAAAATTCTGGATCCGCCAATGCGCTTGCCCAGTCTGACATTCCACCGCATGAGTTCTGATGGAGTATTGTAGCTCTTCCAGGGACCTAAATCGAATTTGATGTATTTTAAATGTTCCAGAACGCATTTGGTGGACGGCGAGCGACTCTTGACATCTTTGGGGCATGACCCCTTGCCATCTCCTCGCCCCGAATCCGCCTTGCTCGTCAGCGTGTTTATGAACTAGGAAATACAATAAGAGAGTGATGGAGGACGTAATAGAATGGTAATACAATCTGGGCGTGAGCGGCGGTCGCTGGTTGTCTGGAGCGCGACCAGACACTACCAGACACTACAGACGAGACAGAGACGTCGAAGCGACTCAACAGACGCGCGGCCGACAGAGTTAATCAGTCTGTCAGCAACTCCAGCAGCCTGCTGTAGTATCCTGGACTCCTGGTCACTGACGTGATGCAGTAGCCACCGAGCCAGGCATGCAGATCGACGGATCTGCATTGTAATGTTGTCGTCAGCATCGAAACCACAAACTACATATACATGTATTAGTTTTCCGTTCTAACAATAATTCCGTCTGTCACAGGCCTGCATGCCTGTACGTTAATAGTTGTAGCAGCCAGAATTCATCGTCGCCTCCCGTTCAGCTACGTCGCTGTCCCATGCAGCAGCTAGCACAAATTATCTTCACCGAACAGTTCTCCTTGCCTCGTTACCTTCCCGCTTCATTTCAACATTGTTTTCCCAAAAAGAAAACATCATATAGTGTAATTTTAGACTAACTTGATTTTTGCCTGAATCACGACTGTGGACTATTCTGGGAACATTAGCAAAAAAATTTATTACGCGGCCGTCCTGGTAGACCGCGTTATCGGTCTTGCACAATCCATCTGTCCGTCCTGTATTCAAAATAAACCAAAAACGCAGAAAAAACTAAGTTGGTGTGAACGTTTCTAGGACAGTAGTAGCCAGCTCAGAAAGTCAAAGGTCAAGGTCATCAAGAGGCGTCAAAAACCTTCAGAAAATGACGAATTCGTCATGTAATTCGTCATGTAAACGTTTGCTTACGGCTGGTGAATCGCACGCTGGTTGGTATTAGTAGTGACAGCTAAAGGAACACGAGTTGCAGCAGCAGCAGAAACAAGATACCAAAGAAGCAGCGAAAAGTGTGAAGATCATTCTGAGACTTTCAGACAATAAAACTGTCACACTCCATAAAAGGTCAACTGGTTTGATGCGTTACTCTCGCCGCGCCTGCGTTTAAGTACTACAATCCTTGATGAGCCGTGTTCTGCCGTGTGCACCGCTGACATCTGTGGTTCTAAAGCCGTGTTCATAGCGACAAACTCAACTCAACTGAACTGGCCAGTTCAGCTGGGTTGAGTTGAGTTGAGTTGGCAAAGTGTTCATAGCGAGTTTGTCGCTATGAACAAGGCTTAACGATACGACCCGGCAGGCGTTGTGTTCGTTCGCTGCAAAGACGTGTTTTGCCGCCGGCGTTCAGCGTCTAAGCTTTCGACGACCGCAGCAGCCCAGTTGCTTGTCTCGTCTCGCCTCGTCAGACGACGGTTTATAGCCGCCGAACGTTTGCTTTCAGTAAACCACGCAACGGAACGACTGCGTCAGACGGCCGATCAGACCAGACCAGACGACATGCCGTAAAGTGGACTGCCGCAGACGTAATTGAATCAACTGAAGTCTTGACTACAGAGAGCAAGACAGACTTGTTTGTATCATTACAAAGAACGCATATTAGTGGGAAAAAACGAACAATATATCTATTATCAGTGGCAGTATCCACGATGTTCCATTGTTGCTGTTCAAATTGACGTCTAGCGACTTACATTTTGCGTTAAACCAGCGACACACGACCAGGGTATCCGGCCGGGCAACCGGGCCGGGAGACAGCCCTCGTCAGCAAAGAAGTTTTAATAATTATTTTACACTTCACATATATGTAATGCAATGACGCATAAGTCACCAGTGCGTTCCTATTTCTTCCTTGGCTTTTTTCTTTATTGCAATATTTCTGTAGTCCGCGATCTTCATATCCCAGAGACAAATGTGTGATTGATACAATTCTATCAACTTTTTTACACGTTCTCGATCCTCCCATAAAGCAGCTTCTGTAGTACGTACGAAGTACGGGTACACAGAATCGGAAGACAACATAATTTTAGACGACCTGACTAGATGTAAACTAGTGCAGGCTTACAAACAAATCAAATTTCCCTCGAAGACGCACTGTTTAATTTCGTAAGTATGTAAATCGAAACAAAATTCTAAGCTGAGCCGGGCATCCGGGTCTAGCGACACACGAGCCGACTGCCCGGCTGTCGGCCAGAAAAAAGCATTGCAATGCAATGCTTTTCTCCGTCTCGTCGGGTGTCAGCGACACACGAGCAGGATGTCCGGGCCGGGTGTCCTGGCCGGGTCAAAACGGCTCGTGTGTCGCTGGCTTTAAGTCGACGTCGCGCTCAGTGAAAGGCAGTCGCGTTCCAGACACTTTCGCAGACCTCACCACGACAGTGTGCAGCATAACGTCATCCCCGGAAAGAAGCTGTCTAGCTGATTCTGAATTATGACAAAAATAAGACGCTAGACAGGGATGCATGTATTTTTGCGCTTAGCAGCTGACTTCTTCGGAGCCACGGATCGGATGTCCAGACTCAAATGTCCAGGAACGGAATTCAGATGTAAATGTCAACGCCAGTATTAGCAACGCAATTTCATAGACTATACATCATTTCTACTGCACCAAATGCAGTCTGTTGCTATAGTAACAGAATAATTCTTCAGCACCCATGCAGCGTCGATGCGGATGCCTCCCAAACCGCAATAACTCAATAAAGCCTATGATCTTAACTGACTGCACGACCTTGAAAACAGCTCATCTGACCTTGGTAAAGAACTGATGTCTGTTATATTGTCATAGGGCCTATTCCGTCAAGTCGATCAAGAGAAATAAAATCTGAAAACATATTTGACCTTGTAGCGACTTTGATCTTGACCTTTCAATCCTCAAAATTAAGTTAACTGATATTTTGATTTCAAGTACTGTATATACGTCACAGCCAAAGTTCGGTGAAATTCCTTCTACTATATAGGTTGTATCGAGCTAACGAAGTTCTTGTGACGCACTGGGGCGGTGTGGGACGGAGAATACGAAAGCCACGCTACCTCCGCTGATAGCCGCAGGCACAGACAGCATTGTCTTTACGCGGACGCCTATAGCTAATAGTACGCAATGGGTCACGGAGCGGTACGTGGGTTCCACAACGTCTCTCAAACCTTCTACAGAAATGCCGACGGCCGAATGTACTGCGTACACAGCCCGCAAGGTTCTGGCAATAATTCTCTACAGACAACGTAAGCTATAATGAGACCGATGACATCATTTGTTTCTTGTTTTACACGGGCGCATTATTTACCAACGACAACTGGACAAGACTGGAACTCTCGTGTGCTAAATATGCACTTATTAGAACGAGTTCTCAAGCTAACGAGTGGCGTCAAAGTCAATTGTACCACGACTGCAACAGCATAAGAAGAGTGAATCCATCTTTGTGGGGCATGGAACCCCGAGGCAACGAACTTGTTATGCCAAGTCAGCGCACACCTATTAATCCGTCGACGTCCTTATTTTGTACTTGTTCCAAAATAGCGGCTGGAGATGCCCTGGTTACTGTCAATCTACAGAAGGCTAAACGATATAGTACATTTACGAGATGGATTATAACCTGTAAATGGGCACAGAATTAAGCAATGAGTCACGCAAAAAAATGTTCTAAATACGGAACTGTGCTTCAAAGAAGTGCACTTTGTCGTGGCTCAAAAAACTTCGACATATTACAAGCTTTCAAAATCTTTACAGATCTATATTATTATATATGACAAGATAATGTTCATACGAACACGGAGTCTGTCCAATGCACTTCAATAGTTTACACTATATGTC
>Ga0209367_1010546_pt1 | contig 12374 bp, 3 predicted proteins | sample WorMetLIZISLAND2_FD_187412 | JGI IMG/M metagenome (GOLD analysis project Ga0209367, IMG submission 187412) | Marine gutless worms symbiont microbial communities from Max Planck institute for Marine Microbiology, Germany - Olavius geniculatus... ... | reverse complement strand
AGTTTACTAAGGTATAGTTAGGTGGAGTACAATGGGAAAGTTCAGTTACGGTGGTAGAAGGTTTGATCCAGGTTTCGGTGAGACAGACAAAATCAGGATGGTGACAGTCAATTAGGTCAGAGACAGCGGCAGAATGAAGTGGGTGTAGGATAGAACGAATATTAACACTGACCGACCGACCAACACTAGACTGAAAAAGAAATTTGCGCTAATGCTCACGAGACGCGCGAAAGCCTATAGCAGTTCCGGTTCAGTAGTTTAGCTGAAAATTGGGGTGTTCACGCTAAGTTAATATACAAATATTAAATTCTCCATCTGGATCACATAACGATAGTTCCTTGTGAATGATATAGACTTATGTCGCAGCCCGAAATCGCCAAAAAATCCATAGAACCCTCTATTTTGGCGTTCAAGGTCATTCAATGTCATTGAATTCGGCGCCAATTGAGAGCCAGTGTACGACTTCCTATTAGTGATTAATAGTAACCTAAACCCTATCTCGCACCGTTACTGAGATACAGCGACTTATTGGCCAAAAATCGCAAATTTTGCCCACCCCCTCTCATTTAGCGTCTTCGTTTGGGGTGACCCCCTTCGAATTTATGGAAGAGCTTTACGGTTCCTGAAACTAGAGAGGCTTCCAGGCAGCCGATGGAAAAGATTTGGTGATCCTATCTTGCACCGTTTTTGACTGATCCACTTGTGTGTCAGACGGACAGATGGATGGACAGAATTGCGATGGCTAAGACGCGCTGAAAGCAGTAGCTGCTTTCGCGCGTAAAAACAGCACGATTTCGTGTTAGTGGTGTCGAATGATGCTCAGGTCAGGGTGATGGTTAGGGTGACCACTTTTCAGAGCACATGAAATTTTCTGATTTTTCCAGTGGGGCAAACAAAGATTCATTGAATTTGATATACTGTTTAACGCTATGGTCGACAGCGTTGCTTCACGTTAATTGCGAGAAATTTGAGCTAATGCTCATGACTCGCGCGACAGTAACATAAACTAGAGTCCATGCTGAATAATTTTGTCGTAAGTTTTTGCGACAACTTTGGAAAATTTGTAAAAGTTCGAAAAACAAAACAACCAATGTCATTAAGATTTGTCGCTTTCAACTTCCCTACTGTTTACTGCAGGCCACCTCGAGCGAGAACTTTGGCGAATATCGATCTGCACGTAGGCCTTATATTGCCGTAAACGGGACTTCCTGGCGAATATTTCCGTCGCTGTCAATATGAGCATAAGAGTATCTTCAGTCGTTTTACACAGATGTCTCGGAAAGCAAAGCATAAAATGTATTCAAACCGACGATGAAAACAGATTTTAGCATTGAATTGCATTTCAAGGTCATTCGAGGTCAAGCGTTTTATGCATGCTGGAAAGCCGATAAAACACTTCATTATGCTGCATAATACTCGTAATACTGGCTTCAAGTCTATAGGTTTGAAAGATATTACTAAAAATTTCCGGCTCTGACCACCACACTGTGGTTTGAAGTTCCTCCACACAGAATCCCCAGAAATATCTGCAAGAGCCTTATGCCGCCTGAAACGTAATGCGTTGCGCTACATTTTTGCTGCTCACTTCCGGCGCTACCTAGTACCTTCTTTAAAAATAATGTTCGCACATAGGCCTATGGTACGAAAGCAGGTACTGCTTTCAGCGCGTCTTAGCCATCGCAATTCTGTCCGTCTGTCTGTCTGTCCGTCTGTCTGTCCGTCACATGGGTGGATCAGTCAAAACCCCCATCGAAAACGCTAAATGAGAAGGGGTGGGAAAATCTGCGATTTTCAGTCAGTAAGTCGCTGTGTCTCAGAAACGGTGCGAGATAGGGCCTAGGTTACTATTAATCACTAATAGGAAGTTGTACACTGGCTATCGATTGCCACTGAATTCAATGACCTTGGATGACCTTAAACGCCAAAATAAAGGTTTTTATGGATTTTTGGCGATTTTCGGCTGGGAGACACATTTCAAGAGCGAATTGCGCCGAAATTAATTGAAATAGACATAGAGAAGCTGCTTATGAAATTTTTAGCATTGAATTAACGTTGATTTCGATAATCTAAGTCACGATTTTCTAGATTCAAAAAAACCTGCGCACGAGGGCATCACAGAACGGTATACCCCTGCAAGAATCGTTATGCTGCCGTTGTTGGCCAGACTCTCGTGAAAACGGTTGCAGATAAGCATGGGCATGCTGCCTATTGCAACAAGCACTGGTGACGAGCTTTTTAGTTGTATCAACATCGATGACTTTGAAAGACCCTAAACTACCACAATAAGGAGTTTTTATATTGATTTTTGCGATTTTCGGCTGCAGCGCACACTCTAAGAATGAACTGCGACGAAATGGCTGAAGATAGACTGACAGTTTGCGAACAAGAACTGCTATAGGCTTTTGCGCGTCTCGTGAGCATTTTCTCAAATTTTTTGTTTAAAGTCATTAATTTCAATGGCAATCTAAATAGCTTAATGTGACTTCCTATTGGTGATTAATAGTAATCTTGGCCCTATTTTGCACCGTTTTTAAAATACAGCGACTTATTGGTTAAAAGTCGCAAAATTTTCCTACTTTCTATCATTTCGTGGCTTCGACCAAGATGATCCCCTTCGAATATCTGTAAAACTTGTACAGATCTTAAAACTTAAGTTTTTCGCGAAGCTTAGCAGTGAAAGTTTCGTAATCCTAACTTACGCCGTTTTGATACGGCGTCAAAGTGTGACAGAGAGACGGACAGACGGACGGACGAACAGAAGAACGCCTCGACGGTAGCTAAGACGCGCTATATTATAGCACTACGTGCTGTCGTGCGCAAAAATTGATTGTAAAGCAAAACTAAAGCTAGAAGTTAAATTGAGCATGCCAAACTAGAACAGAAATTAAATTAAGGATTATTTTCCGACGTTAAATAACACCTGTCGTAGCTGGTGCGCCAGATGTGACAACGCGGTTCTATTTCATTGTTTCATACAATAAGCTAAAAGTATTATTGTATAAAATTGCACTGTCACAGCTGGCACGCCACCTTGATTTGAATGTACACGCGGTCTGTCTAATAACCGTGTCGGCGAATTTCCCATTTTTGAGTTATACCTCGATTACATACAACTGGCTTCACAAGCGCTTGTCGAGCGCTCTTCGAGCACTCATAAAATTATTTTTAACTATTTGTTAATTAATTAATCACTAATTTATGCAGTCTTGTTATTGAGTGAATAGAATAGAACTAAGCATTATTAAGTAAATACAACTTGACATACAATACTGAGCAATAAAATGATGTAACAAACAATGCAAAAATATCGCAATGGTAATTGTGAGACGGACGACGTGAGTATGAAAGTATTTAGCATCATCTGACAAATACTACACTGATTAACGTTTTTTTCGGCGCACCCTGTAGACTTGTAACGAAGCTTAAAACGCTCGAAGAGAGGTATTAGAGTAGCATATCGACTGTTACCATTGCTGCAAAGACTACTACTGTTTTTCTGCAGATCAGCATCATGAAATGGTTAAGCATAATTTCCGTGCTTCTGTTAGTTTCAGTGATTCCGGTAGATGTCGGTGCCTACAAAATTCTCATGATTCCGGTACATGGAAGTAGTCACATATTCTCAATCCTCGCAGTAGCTGAAGGACTGGCTGATAAACGTCACAACGTCTGTTTATTCATTGGAAAAAATTACCCTCTAGACCTGCCTGTTGGGTTGAGAAATCGATCGGAGTTCAGCGTTGTCAGATACAGAGATCAACCCCCTGGAATGCGCCTGGACTACAACGCCGAAACGGACAACCTCAGGAAAGCAACCATTGAATCAGGCAGCAGCATGGCGGGCGAGCGATCTCCGGCCATAAGAAAAATGTACCAATACGTATATCTTTTTTTTTATTTATTATGACTAATATTTGAACAAAAAAACCGCTTGATGCTGCAATCATTTCACTGAGCCGGGAGTAAATAGTATGAAAATGCACTAAAGCATTTGGGAGAGATACACAGTAGGCCCCACATTTCTGAGATTTTCTCAGCCGCCGTTTAATTCTTTTGCTGGGTTCCGAAAAATGTGTGCATCGTGCAATAGCTCAACATAGTCGTTGATTTTGGAATCTATCGAAATTAAGAGCTTATAAATGCAACTGCTATCATTCAATAGCAATCGAAGACCTATTTTACTCTGACGGCCACCCACTCCTCTTTTTGTCGAGATTTTCGCTGTTCTTTTTCGATAGTTCGCATTCTAATGGGATTCATTATAATCGAAGTCTTCAAGCTAACCGTTTGTGTATTATAACTTTCCAAGTACCCGCAACTCATATAGCGTACGTCAAGTAAATCAGTGTTACAGATAAGCATAGGCCTACAGATTAGAGGACAGACAAACGAACGAATGAACAACGTATACCCAGTTTACACGATGAAACAAACATGAAGCAAACTCAGAGCACACGTCGTGCACGTGTATTTTAAATACGTTTGCTTCATCTTTGCTTCATGTTTGCTTCATCGTGTAAACGGAGTATCAGATAGCGATATCACGCTATTAACTACGTGCATCGCGCGCCAGTGAAAACTGCAAGCGATTTATTTGACGTTGTGTAGGCTATCCCATTGGCGTTTATACGATGAAGCTGGCTCGACGAGCGCTCGTCCGGCCAGCTTGACGAGTCCGACAAGCTAGCTCATCTCGAGCGCATCTCGAGATGAGCCGGCTCGTCGGGACAGTTTTATCGTGTAAACGGGATATAAGTGGCCCGGTGTCGCCGAACGGTTAAAACCTGCAAAAATCGCAGTAAACGGACAAGCGCGAGCTATACCGATATATACTAGCTTATGCATTTATTATTTTATCAGTAGCCAGATGTCAAACAGCTAGACTTCTTTAATGTTTGTGCTTCGTTTTGTGTCAACCGCAGGTGTTAGCCTAGCAGACGTTACATGAACGTTCAGTTTAGGCCGGATGCAAACGTTAAACTTTAATTAATGAGTAAAATAACGCTGACCACTGACCATTTGTGATGAGTAGCGTAATGTCAACGTTTTGTGTATAACTTTCTGAAAACATTGAAACACGGGTAAATAATAGCTTCTGTATATGCTCGTGTTTGATACAGTTTACGAGAACGGTCCGAGAATATTACCACTAATAACGACGACATTCTGGAGCAACTGGAGCGAGAGAAATTTGACGTTGCAGTTGTTGACGGAGTTTTTGTCTTCAAGTGGTTGTATCTCTTTCCACATCGACTGCAAATTCCTTACATCACGCTCCTTAATGCCGAATTCGATCCATTGTCACTCAGAGTACCTTGGCTTCCATCATTCGTTCCCAGCGCAATAGCGTCTTTATCCGATCAGATGAGTTTCTTCGAGAGACTGCAAAATACGGCTTATCTGTTTCTCTTCACCTTTGTACTGTCACCGTATTATTCTGACCCTAAACCGGAAGTTATGGAAAAGTTCCGACGTTATGGTTATTTCAGCTCACTGGACGAACTGATGTCGAAGTCAGTTTTGTGGTTAGTGGCCCGCGATGCTGTCGTCGACTATCCCAACCCGATGATGCCAAACATGATCAGTGTTGGTGGACTGACTGTCAAACGTGCTAGCGGAAAGCTTCCTACCGAGATCAAGAAGTTTATAAACGGCGCAAAGAAAGGAGTTATTCTCGTGACGTTTGGGGCGATGGCGTCAAGCATTCCAGCGCGTATGGTCGAGAAATTTTCTTCGGCGTTCGGTCGACTGGACGGATACAGAATAATCTGGAGATTAAACAACAAAGACAACGTAAAACTCCCGGACAATGTGATGATATCTCAGTGGCTGCCACAGAACGACATCCTTGCCCATCCGAACGTTAAGCTCTTTATCACGCACAGCGGCAGTAACGGACAGAATGAGGCTGTCTACCACGCAGTTCCTATGATCGGATTTCCACTCCTCGGCGACCAACTGTACTACGCCAAACGCCTGGATCGCAAAGGATACGGTCTGTCGATGGATTTGCACGACTTCACTGCTGATCAGCTGCTCGACAATATGCACAAGATACTAGGTGATAATTCATACAAAGAACGTGTCGCGAAGGCGTCCGAGATATTCCGGAGTCAGTTTCAGAGTCCGGTAGAACGAGCGACGTTCTGGATCGAGCACGTTTGTCGATTCGGTGGCGATCATTTACGTTCAGCCGGCAACGACTTGCCTCTGTACTCCTACCTGATGCTGGACATCCTTGCCTTCATGCTCATCATACTTCACATCCTCGTCTACCTGCTGTACAGACTGTTGAAGCTGATTGTGAATAAATGCTGTGGACGTATAACATCGAATAACACGTCGAAGAAAAACGACTGACATCACTGACCACTTCAATTAGATGTAGGCCTAAACGCGCGTTATACCTTGTTTACACGATCCAGCAAACGTCCAGCAAACTTCCGGCAAATGTATTCAAAATACACGCGCTAATTGCTCGACGTTTGCTGTAAATTTGTTGGATCGTGTAAACACTATTAGCCAATCGGACTGCTATGACTGCAAACAGCTGTCTTCAGCTCATCATGCACGCTTAGTTTGCCACTGCTGTGCTTTGATCGATGCAGTTTTTGAAAATTAATATTAGGCTATTTTGACATAGTGTAGCAACATGTTTTAATTAAGTAAAGTTCGAACTTTAATGACAGTTTTGTTGCAAATTTTATCCCAAGTCTGTCAGTGAAATAAGTAGGCCTAGTAAAATCGTTGAGGCATACTATTCAAATCTTAAAGTTGAAATGAATAGTGGAAGCGAATGTTTTACGAAACCGCGATGTAAGCCCTACATGACAGTCTTTTGTCAACAATCCCGACAGAATTTGTTTAACTAATAGAAAACCGTGAAACAGATAACTACTAACGCGATGACAATGCAATTATATTAAGGCGCTATTTCGACGCTGTGCTGTTAACGATAATCTCGATATTACCAAGTTACCGACCACCGCATCGATCAGTCAATGATATTGTATAACACATATGCCTACGTGCACAGCGTAGGCCTACAACCGAACGGAACGTGCGCGCTTATTGTTATTGCTAGCGCTCAACGCAAATATTATCCAGTAGCCTATCAATAATTGATCGCGATGACTGTACGCATCATCATTAATTGATGCAGATGCAAGAGATAAATCGTTCGGACTACATGTAACAAGACCAGCAAGCAGCTATACAACGGCAGGTGCTCTTTTTAACATTTTCACCGCTGCAGCCATACTTGTGTCTAAACGGTAGCTCCCCCACCAGAAAACTTATTACACGATTAATCAGCCCGGTGTCACGGCTCTTGGCACGCAAAATTTCAGCGATCCAGTGCAAGGGAAACATTTTCAAAATTGGGGTTGAACCAAGATGATGTAGGAAAATGTGCGTTTTTCAGCCTTTAGGCTCAAGTCTCAGAAACGGTGAGACAGGGCCAAGGTTACTATTGATCACTAATAGGAAGTCGCATAAGCCTTTTCAGATGACAGAAAACCATCGACCTTGGATGACATTGAAGAGTCATTACGCACTCTGTTTTAGTCTGATATGCCAATCATGCGGTATTGTGGTTGAACGTAGGTCGTGGGGGGTCGGCGATGGTACCGTTGGATAGGACAATAACGACTTCTTGTCAATAGTAACCATGTCTCTATCTGCAGTGGTTTGGCCGCAATTTTCAATGCAAAGTTGCTGCCGGCAGCACCCTTATGCACGCCAAATTACCGTATCGTATCCTAGCGTTAATTGTAGCGCTCGATTTATAGCAGCGACAACAGAGAGAGAGAACGTTTATTTGTCTCAGATACATTCACATAGATAAAACTAACAAAGAGAATCATGAGACAGGTAGTCAGAAAAGGCAATACTCATCAAGTCTGACTACAGGGGCGGCGGCGGGCGGGGGGGTCCACGGGTCCGGACCCCCAGCCTCCAGCAGGACGACCCATAAGATTCGCGCAAATCCGAGCTTTTTTGGATGCATGAAGGGATGGGGGTGAGGGTGGCGGCGGTAAATCGACAACCACTCGACCTGGACCCCCTAGCTCTGAAAACCTAACGCCGCCCCTGCACCATAACTACAGAAAAAAAGAAAGAAACCACAATGCCATACTGTACATCATAAACATACGCATATCATACACCATAACATACAAGACTAAAACTCTTTATTGTGTGTAAGTCTCAAGTCCCACAGCGTGTATGGGACTGCAGCACTTTGACCGGAAGTCGGACGCTGGCCTTCGGATATAGGCGGCACAGTCGGCCCACCTCAGTGACACCTGGGCTTTTTGTTTGTAATAGGCCTATATGCAACAAGTGTTATGTCCAATAGCGTCGTTGCCAGGGGCCACCTAGTCCCCTTAATTTTGGACTGTCAAAAAATTTTCGTCCAAAAAAGCAAAATCTAACCAGAAACCTCCATTTTGGGAAAAATTTAGGGACAAAGTTGTCAGAAATTTTTGATGTCTGTCGAAAAATTGCAACTTCCAGCCTCGCAGTAACGTCACTTTATTAAATCATTGAGGCGCCTCAGTCTACGTAACGTATTGTTCTTGCAGTAGTAACACTGTTTCAAAGGTATGATTTACAGGTTAAATAAAAAATCAAATCCTTGGAGAGTCCGTAGACCCCCAGCCCTCTTCACCCTAAATGACGCCCTTGCAGCCACGCTTACTTGTTTAATCCACAACGCCACTAGATATTTCATAGTTGGAAATGAAAGGTAGTCCAAACTTTAGGTTTTTTTATCTGTTGAGCAATATTCTTGATAACGAAAACCAGATTTAATTTCGTATTATAATTGTCATTAGGTCACGTCGTCCACTGAACAAAAAAATGTCGTGACAAGAAGAATGGTATATAGGATGTTCTTCCTCTGTTGTAATTTTGTGTCCAGCTGGATTTGTTCACTAACCCTCAAAAACCTAAAAATAGTTTTTCCACAAAACATACATCTTTCCAGATGTGGTGTTATTCCATCAGTGCAATGTGTGATGCAGTGGTGCCTGCTATGGTTCGTCGCCTCGCCAGATCTTAGAAATTAAAAAGAGTAAGTTACTTATGATACTTATTTTTACTTCAAATAAGTTGTTCCATCAATTTGCACCGAATACTTTCCTTTTCATGTAGAAGTTATGGGACAGTTCGTGTCCAAGCATAACCGGGTATTCACTACCAATGTCCTTCATGATGCTACCAGGGTTAAAGCATAGCAAGTGCTTGCACATCAAAATAAAATTCTAACTCACAAGCAGACAAACTCTTACATGAATATACGTATGCACAAGGAAAATAACAAATACTAAATAATAATAATAATATCAGTGGAATAATAGTCAATTTCATGCTCTCTTGGGAACAGAGTATTGAGGATCAAAAAATAAAAATAACAACAATACCAACAAGGGTCTGAGAAATATGGCAATATGCAGCTCATCATTGCAAACATGTTATCTGAAGGAAAGGGAAAGTCATACGAGGTCTGAAATGGTATCAGCCACAGCAATGGAGTTCCTACAGGCTAACAACAGCAACCATAACTGCTATCTGTAAGAGTATGACCACAATTTGCTATAAAATCTGACTACAGGTCCGAACCCCATATATCCTATTCCAACTAGAAGACTCAATCCTTGTTTAATACAATTATGCTATGGGACATGTGGGATTCCACACTAAATAATTGCATCTCATTTCACCAGAGTGCACATTGCACAAATGAAACAGACCACTCACCATGACAATGCACACTACAAACGTGCAGTAACTTCTTAACTAGTAACTTCTAAACTATCATAGTTCAACGACTGCTAGCGCTAGTGCTGTACTGATGCGTGTCAGTTTGGCTTGCGTCCACTATGAAGGTACTGCTGCGCTACACTGGACAGCACTGGAGCTACAGGTTCCGGTGGCATGAATATGTCAGCATGAATATTTCCACGTGACTGCAGCGGAACTCTGCCGACAGCCGTATTCTCACTAGCAACATGTGTGTGACCGTGAACGCCAACATTGATAGCTTGACCAGCAACACTGCCCAACATCTCTGCATACACACCGTCACACAATAGTTGCTATGTAAACCTTTACAAATATTTTTGTCTGTTCAATGCTATTGCATTAAACAGAGTATAAAATCACCTGAGCGTCCGTCCATTTGTGCGTGCATGCCTGCGTCTGTCCAACATTTGAGGCTTCATATCTCCACAACGGTGCAAGATAGATGCATGGTCACAATGGACCACCCATAGGAAGTCGACCACCGCAAGTTGATGGTCACGTGACCGATGACGTCACATGACCCCCAAAAAATCAAAGTCGTAACCCCATTATCTTTGAGGTGCCATATCTCCGTAATGGTGCAAGATAGGGGCATGGTAACAATGGACCATTTATAGTAAAGCGCTGGTGACGAATCAAATGGTCACGTGACTGGTGATTGTTTAGTCATAATAATAGCAAAGGTTGACAATAACATTGCTGCTGTAAAATTTAGAGTTTAACATTTTGATTTTTTCCTACTATTTTAAACAGCTCACTGATTACATTTGGACGGACATATGCTGTAAACTATCTAAATGCATTGGACAGACTCCATGTTCGTATGAACATTATCTTGTTCCTATTTAAAAATGTGTCTTAATGTTTATTTTTGCAAAGTTTTTAAAAAAATTAAAGAATGTTAAGCAGTTTAGATTTACTAGCTTACATGACTGCAAAAATATGCTAAGCATAAAAAGTACGTCATAAAACAGCAAAATAATAAATTCTGTCAAAACACGAATAAAAAAAGTCAATGCTTCATTCACGTAAAAACGTAACGTAAAGTCCTTCTCGAGCCTTAAGGCCCATAGGACGGCGCTGATCTCCGTTTCCTTAGCCCTCAGCCGTTTTTAAACTGCGAGACCACGAATACGAGGCCAATGCATCGCACGGTGTGCCTGTTTACATCCCAGCAATGAAGCCGGTACAATTATACTGCTTGGTGACAGAGGCACATGTGTGTGAACAACTTGCCTAAGGTCGTTACCCGGCAGTGTCCCGGTGCTAAGTCGAACCTGCGCCCCTGCATGACCTCAGGCAGTGGCTTCTATCCCTATACCTGGTGGGCGCAGTTTGTGCCCAGTGAAAAATAGGGGGAAAAGTTTTGATAAGGTTGCAGATCAATACTTTTCCCCTATTTTCACTAGGCAAACTACACCCTTAACAAAACTCCCCCTATTTTTTACTTTACCCCTATTTTTCAATCTACACCCTTAAGAGAGGGAAGAAGCCTAAAATAGAGAGAAAAACTTGAGTCAGAAATTGGGGGGGACCTCAGCCCAAAACTTGGGGAGAAAGTTGCGCCCGATTTTGATTCCAGATTTAGGGGATAGAAGCCACTGACCTCAGGATTACAAGTCCAGCATGTTACCGTGTACAAAAACATTTTTCAACATTTGCTACTTTCCGCTAAAGTTTATTACATCTGCGACACACAAAACCCATTGCTACTCACAGTCTCACGCGGACATAACCTATGCTTTGAGTTGCAGGTTTCCAGCAGAAGTTAAGAATAGACCTCCAAAGAAGAAACTTTAAGAAAATATGCTACATTTTAATGGTTCAAAGCAGAGCAAAAACAGTTACTTTAAACAAATCAGTGCTGGATATTAATTTCCTACACTATTAATACTAGTGGCCGATATGTGCACGAGCTGGATGGGACCATGGACTGGACCAATTTTGGCCTAGGAATAGACTCAGTAAACGAGCTAGGTCACACCAAAAAAAATGAACAAGATACATTATACTGATAAAAAGTTGCATCAAGAATTTGAAGTTTTCAGATGATACTCTTTAGCCAACAGGTGCATTTTAGCTTAAACATAAATGCCAACTCACAGTTTCATATATGAGATCATTCTGCAGGCTACTGCTCACGCCAGATCAGTGAGAGAAAGCCAAACTGGGCAAAAATGTAAAAGGGCTGGTCAGGTTTAAAATTTAAAAATCAATGCATTCTAATGGCTGAGACTGTGTTAAGTAGTTCAGGCCAATGCATAATTCTGATGATTACTGTAAAACTAACATAATTAAAGAATGAAGCTACGACCTAAAACAAAAAACTTAAAGATGACCATAGCAAACAGGCCTAAATAGAGTAAAATGGGCTGAATAATAATATAAGTGATACGAGAGAAAGAATTTATGAGTTTCCGGTGGTACTATAAGTTATGTAAAATAAAGTTTATAAAAAACCTTATGTTAAAAATTCAAACTAAAACTATAACTAGAAATTTGGGGCAAAGCCCAACGTGAGTCCGCCCGGCGCCCTAAGTCCGATTGGGGGAAATTAGGTGGGAGGG
>Ga0209367_1010545_pt1 | contig 12376 bp, 8 predicted proteins | sample WorMetLIZISLAND2_FD_187412 | JGI IMG/M metagenome (GOLD analysis project Ga0209367, IMG submission 187412) | Marine gutless worms symbiont microbial communities from Max Planck institute for Marine Microbiology, Germany - Olavius geniculatus... ... | reverse complement strand
ATCTCTCATTTCATTTTTCTTTTAAACAATTCAGTTCTTTTTAGTTTATGTGCTAGATTAAACTGACAGTGTGTTTGTCAGTTTTTGAGTGCAAATTTTTCATTGTATTGTATTGTATTGTATTGAACACCTGAGAAACAATTCCACAAATCCACTATTCTTTCAGTAAACTAATAATAGCAAAAATCATATTTAATCGTTTTTATTCAATTTAAAATCTCTGCATCCACACATGCAGCACACCTCAGCAGAAATCACAACTTCGTTTTGTTCTTGTACAATTAGGGCTACTATATTGCCAGGCTGGGGTGAGTTAATGTTTTATGCATCATTCATATTTCCCTAAGTAGACAACTCCAGATATATCACCCTTGTTCAGGTGCGATCAATTTTTACATGCCGATACAAGCTTAGTTGCTCTTTTATATACATTCTCAATATCCTCCATTAACAACTGCTTATAAAGCATTACGAATTATACTTCATCATCATCATGATTTATCTATGTGTTCAAAGTTTCTCTGGATTATCCCCAGAAAAAAACATACTGTAGACCATATATGTTAAAAATATTAATTTGCAAATAGAAAAAACATAAAAAACATGATTTTTCACTTTTATAAAAAACATGTAAAAACATAGGAAAAAGATTAAACTACATTTAGCACAATAACATGTTAAAACAATAACTGACCGTTTGTCAAGACTAAAGACTGGAATGTACTGAATGTTATTATGAAGGCCTAACTGTGATTGTGGTACAGACAGAAAACAGGGCTAAATGCTATTTGCCCATGAGAAACGCATCGTATTTGTAATTTTGTATGTTTATGTTTTAATAAGAAAAAACACGACATTAATAATAGGACAAAAACATTTTTAAAATTAAAAACGTTAAAAAAACATGTTTTTTAAACTGTTATAAAAAAGCATAAAAAATGTTTTTTTCACATCTATGCTGTAGACAAAATGGTATAAAAGTTGCATGTTACACGATTACCGTATTAAGGAATTACAAAGTATGCGATACCACAGAACAACTAATGCTGCATAGCAAAGAAATACTTTAATCAACAAATTAACAAAACACAATCATTTGCACAACACATAAATGAATACCACATATGTACCCATAAATATGTACCCAAGAATTGCATTTCGAAAGCCCAAAATGCATCCACGGCTGGGGTTCCACCGTGGACCACAGTTGGAAAGCGGACAACACTCCCCAGGCTCTATAGCTGCATTTTTGGGTAAGGGAAAAAAAGAGGGCAAGGAGGGGGATTTGTCCAACTTGGGGAATCTTGCACCCTGGTGCTCAAGGGGTGGACACTGACACCCTGGTGCCGATACAAATAACAAAACCTAAAACCCTGAAATATCTCGTTGAGATTATTATGTTTTCTAAAAAAATAAAGCCAGTTTTCCAGCCCTGTATGAAATGGAATACCTAGAGAGTATGACAATGACTGTACACTACGTCCATAAAATTTCACTGACAAGTCTTGAGGCAACAGCAGCAACAATGTCACACATGAAATTGTCCACAGGTTGTTTGTTCTTTGTATCAATCTCACCTCATGAAGGCCATCTAGCCCAGTTTAGCAGAACATCATTCTCTTCAATTGACTTAAAACAGCTTAATTCCATTTGAAATATTTACCACATGAACCATAGATAAACTGATTAACATCAGAGTATGATGGCGTTAAAAGTAATCTGCTGCAAATACAGTCTAAGTGCTTCAAAAAACAAACTTTGCTAATTGTTTACCAGTTGCCACTGTTGCTATATTTCTTCGCACAAATGTCACATATGAACAACATACTTTCAGTGGTTTCTATCCCCCAAATCAGTTCCGGCATTAGAGAGTTGGAGGCCCCCAAATACAAGTGTGAGGCCCCTATAATAGGGGGTCTAGGGGTGGAGACCCCAGCAGGGTCCAGGGGCAGAGCCCCTGGTCAGGGGGGCAAACTGAAACACTTTTGGCTTTTAAACGTTCACTGAAAGTCACAAACTTGCCCACTTTAAAAAAAATTGAAAATGCAAAAAATCAGATGCAGTTTGTGTTGTCTTTTCAAAAAATGACGTCTATAGGCTGCAATATGTCACAGATTGCTGTACAGTAATGAAAAGTAATAGACTTGTCCACTTTGGGTAAACTTTCCACATGTTTATTCATTTTATATTGTGAATATATCTTTCAGAAAACTAGAAATTTTTTTTCACACCTAGCATGATGCCCCTGAACATACGTGAGGTCCCCCCCGGCCGGGGAGTACGAGGGCCCTCCTCTATCTTCCTCTCCCTACCACCTCCCCTGGATCTGAGGACAGTCACCACATGGTTTGTAGTGCATTTTCAATCTAAAAACAGTGCTCCTGGTGATAGCAATTTTGCATACATCCTGAACAAAACTTCCCACCTGTTTTTCACTGGGTGCAAGCTGCGCCCACCAGGTATGTATAGGGATAGAAGCCTCATAGTGTGACTTCAGCAGAAGTGTCTAAAGGTAGTCAAAATGTGTAAAATAATCTGAACAGTGTCCGCATGAGTACGGCTTAGCACCAGTGTGAAAATGAACATGAAGCTTCAGATTATGGCCAAATTTAAACCGCTTTTTGCAGCAGGGACAGTCAAAAAAACTTCATAACGTGGAAAGCAGTCAGAACAGTGTCTTCATGCAGACATTACACCAGAGTGAGAACGAACATGACGGTTGAGATGAGAGCTCGTTTTGTACCGCTTTTCACAGTAAGGGCACTCGTAAGGTCTTCTGTTGCTGTGTGCATGACGATGGTGTATATGTACGTTCCCCATCTGACTGAAAGTTTTGTCACACAGTGGGCACTTGTACGGTTTGTCTCCCGTGTGGACTCTCATGTGAGTGTTCAAACTTGCAGCCTCACAGAATGCCTTGTCACACTCGAGACATTTGTACGGCTTCTCTTCGCTGTGAATTCTGCTGTGCTTAACAAGATGGGATGAGTGCGTAAACCTTGTACCACAAACAGCACATTCAAATGGTTTCTGTCCGGAATGAATTCGCAAATGCACCGTTAAGTCGTGTTTTTTAGCAAAACACTTCCCACATTCGGCGCACTTGTATTTACTGCTGTGAACGTTGATATGTTCCCCCAAACTGTACTGAGTCTGGAAACGTTTCTCGCACAGATAACAGGAATACAGCTTTTCTGCAGTATGTGCCTGTTCGTGACGATTCAGATTTGCTTTTGTTCTGAACCGTTTGTCACACACCATACACATATGTGCTTTTGGCTTGTCATCATGTGAATGCTCAGTGATATCATTACTATCAGCTTCTGTGTTCACTTCAAAACAACTCCCTGTACACACGAACACAATATTATACACCTCTACAAATTCCAGCAGTGCTACATTAATGCACAAATATAAAGATAAAATTTTTGTAGCAATAAACGAACAAATGAATATTGAACGAAAGAAAAAAACTGGCTAGTATTACCTATAAATCATTTTCTACAAATCAACCCATATACTTTAAATCAATACTAGATCAGTATATACAGCTACTACACTGTGAGGCATAAAAAGCACACCAAAATTTTTCGATCATAACTTGAAGGTGGATCATCAGATTTTAATAATTTTTGGCACAACTATTTCTGATACAACTGGCCATCAAATGATTATTCAAGTTTTCCCCTCACCCCACATATGCTTCTGCATTACCTAGGGAAATCAAAACACATGAAATCGGCATCAAAATGAACAAAAAAAACGCCAAAAGCCATCAGTGACATTACTCACAGTTGGAGAAGAATGATAAGGTTTTAATAATTTTTTGTATGACCATTCCTGACACAACTAGGCATCAAATGGCCATTCAGATTTCTATCTCACCTAACATATGTTTTTTTTCAGTACCCGAGGAAACAGAACAAATGCAACATGAGTTGAAATAAATGAAACAAACATCAGTAAATTTAATCATTCCAGATACGTAGCTCATAACAGCCCTGATCACAGTCCATTCGACAGTAATTTGCAGTGTTATGCAGCAGCAAGTTTGTGGGACGCTGTTTAGGAATATCAATGAACTCAAGAAGCGACTGCTGAATAACAAATATGTGTGAGATAAGGATAAAATGAGATTGTGAAAGGCAAAAGCACTAAGAACAATGGACAAAAGCAAAGCAGCTGAAACTACAAGAGATGTCAGTTTACAAATAATAACCAAACATACCAACAGTTGGCTTGTTATCCTGTGAACACTCAGTGATATTACTATCAGCTTCTGTCTTCACCTCCATACTACTTACACCTAGCAATACAAACAAACAGACATTTGATGCAAGCTAATCAACACAGTATATAATATGCTAGCTAGCAAACACATCCAGATATCAGTTTTCAATATTAATGTGCAATATTCCAGTTAGAAAAGTGCAATAAAAACTTCCCAACAGGGTTGGCAACTCGGAACATTTCTTCAAACTAATACATTGTGAAATGGATTTTTGTTCCTTTTTTCAAAGGCTGTCCAGTGTCCAACACAAACTGAGGGGTCCAGTAATTATGGCCAGCATTTGGCTCATATAGCACTATGTTAAAAAATAAACACAGCACTCACAAATATAATATCTCTCACAGTCTACATAAAGCGCTAACTTCTACCGTAGCATATACTGGGTAGTATAGCGATTTGAATATTGTGCTTTAAAATTACCCGCTCTTAGTCTAAACACAACAAAGTTCCCTAATCTGTTAGAAGGTCATAATTTTAAGCTTTCCAACACTGAAAACTGCACCAAAATCCGTACAGTAATGGCGAAGATATTAGGCATACGATTTTATCACCTTGCAGGCGCATTAACATGTGGAGCCACTATAGCGAGTGGCTATGACTTGAACGTTGGTTATGGTGTAGGGCGAGCAGGCAAAAACTACACTTTGTGCCTATATTATCGTGCCAAGTTCAGCGATGAAGATTAGGGTTGGGGTTTGGGTTAGTGTTAGCGTTTTTGAAAGATTTAAGCTATAATACGTCAAAAATAGTAGACATCAAACATTAACGTACAGTATGGGTTACATATATACAACATTGCTGCAGGCAATGAAAAAAAACTTGCCAAGCAGCTATCCTATGATAATCCATGAAAGTCATCCCAAAAGTGTCCGGCCTTGACATATTAGACAATAATATTTTCTACAATCTATACATCAGTGAAACGTACATCATTTACGAACTCTAATGAGTCGGTTGCAGATATGACGTCTTCGTAATTTATGATGTCATATAGCTCTAAACAGAAACGATTTGGACTGCTAACGTAAACAGCATAGAATCAGGCTCACTGTTGCATGACAGTTTTCCAGTCTGTAGCTAAGTTTACCAAAGTGGAGCCCAGTGGCACCTGATTTTGGGAAAGCCCTAAAGATATGCTTGTGAATTTCTCATTTGCATATTTGAATATACAATATCCTACATTTGTGCTAGCCACAAATAAGAGCATTTGAGTCAATTACAACCTCATGCAAATACTAGGGGCATTCAAAAAGTTTTGAGCCTCAATATATTGAACAACATTTTTTATTGTCTATATATCAGTAAAAAGTACCTACCTTGTGTATTCATGTGAGCAGATTGTGGAAGTGACGTCACTGTAATTTATGACGTCATAGACCATTAAACTGAAACGATTTGGTGTGCTAATGCAAGCAGCATTTGAATCAGGATTGTTGCATGAAACTTTTTCAGTCTTTAGCTGGATTTAACAAAGTGGGGCTCATTGGCATCTGATTTAACGAAAGCCCTGACATCTACGCTTATGAATTTCTCATTTGGTTCTGTGAATATACCATAGCCTAATCTGTTGTAGCTGCAAATCAAAGCACTTTAGCCAAAATATGATGCAATGCCAATATCTGATGGTATCAGAAAAATTTTATTAAAAATTTAACTGTTAATTATATCAGTTGCATTAATGAAAGACCAATCAGAATTTGTGATTAGTCACATGGGCCCCTGATGGGCAGGGGGGCTGTGAGGAGCCCGGGAGAAAGCCCTGCACAATTTTCCCAAATTCCAGCACTGCAGTCCAGTCCAAAATCTACAATTACCCAGCTGGCTGTTCACGACTATGACTTCCTACACCAAGACCACTCTGCATACAGCAACGACCTTACCTCCGGTGACTATAAACTGTTTTAAAATCTGAAATTTGATAATAATGGTGTCTGCTATCCATGATAATGAATGACTCAAGCCTCTTTCGTGGATGCTGGAAATCGGTTCTATTTAATGCTCTGTGACGTCATAAATTACAATGATGTCATATCCGCAACCGACTCATTAGAGTTCTAAAGGATGTACGTTTCACTGATGTATAGATTGTGGAAAATATTGTTGTCTAATATGTCAAGGCCGGAAACTTTTGGGATGGCCCTCGTACTTGCTAGATTCGAGGAGCTGCTTGGCTGGACTGCCGATCTGTGACGCTACGGCCAAGGTCAGGCAGTTGCTCCGATGCCGTGGGCATAGACACGGGTGGCCTTCGGCGGTATTTGTGCCCACTATCAGGCGGTTGTACAATGTACATACTGGCTAAGGCTGTTCAGGAAAGAAAGTAGTGCCCCTGCATAATTTTGGATGCTCGAAATGTTGTCAGAAATTTTTTTTGTCAGAACAAGAGTGCAAAATGTGGGGCTAAAAAGCTCCAATTTTGGCAAAAAATTAGAAACAAAATTAAAATTTTGAACATCCATAATTGCTGTTGTCTGAAGTTTGCAACTATTTGTGAGACTTCTCTCAGAAATTTGCAGTGTTTGTCGGAAAATTTCAAGTTTCTGCTTCACCCATTTTTTTCAAGTTAGTGATCTCTATTTTTCTTTTCTTATATCTTTCTTTCCCTATCCCTTATCTTCATTTTTTGCTTTCCTCCCCTTTTCTTTCTGGCCCCTCTTTCCATGCTCTTAAATCGAGATCTGAGACGTCACCTCCGAAAATATTTAGGAAATTTGACATTGCTGCAGGTGAGTTTATTAGGTATCGTATCATGTTACCAACTAGGCTCATGACGATAATGAGGAAACATTTTTAATGTACTATAAATAACCAGACTACCTCTACCGATCATAGCATAAAGAAAATAATGGATTAAACCATTTGGGCAAAATTCTTGGAGTGGGTGGGCGACTTGCCCAAGTGGGTCGGCTTTTGCCCACCTAGTTTACATGTAAAAATTGCACTGTTATCAGTCCCGGCCAGACTTATAATAGCATATACCATATACTATATAACAGCACTACCTACTTCTAATGCTTGCTGCCACTGTATACCGAAACTGCTCACAAACGTCATTAGAAAAACTTATTCGTAATCGTTAGTGCGCTACAACCGATTAAAAACCAGTTTAAACCCATTAATTTTCAATAATTAATCAAAATTGAGTGATTAATTTCGATTATTTTTTTATAAAAATCAAGAAAAAACGAAATTGCAGAATTCAACTACTGGCAGTTGTTATCTTTCACAAACTGAAAAAAAACGAAAGAGTACAAAGAGCAGACTGTGTACTGACAAAACATAGTTCGTACTTCACTGCTAATATAACTTTTAGTACAAGTTCATTTATCACTAAAAAACAAAGCAACATAAACCGGAAGCCAGCAATAATAACAAACACATTACTGCCCAAAAGCGGACTACCAATAGAAATCGAAATGTATCTTATCGTGTCAAAATAGTGGACACAGGCGTGAGCTAACTGCTGAAAGCACGGTGCTGAAAGTCAACAACACATCATTAGGCCGATGTTATTTAATTAAAATATCATTAATTTATCATATTACAATACTCCGGTTTCCAGTTCCAGTCATAGTTGCCTACTTTAAAATATTTTGCATTTTGCACATTTTCGTTGCCAAAAAATATCTAAATTTGACTCAGCTTAACGAAAGAAAAAAAATTGACTGCACCTCTTGGGCATGACATATTTTTCGAATGGCCCTTACTGCTATTTGTTGCAAAAAGTGAATGAATGAATGATGACTGCATATTATATTATATACTACCAGTATATTTTAAAGTAGGCAACTTCATAATCAGTGGCGTATTTAGGATTTGGCAAGGGGGGCATGGCGAGCGCGTGGAGCGCGAGCCTATAACGGGGGTCACTTTTTGCTTCTGAATGTTCAATGGAAACCGCAAATTCGCCCATTTTTCTGAAATTTTAAAACACAAAAGACCATCAAACATTGCTGAATTTTGCAATTCTTGCTGGAAAATGGCAAAAAACGCACCTTTTCATATAAAGTTGCCTGTAAAAAATTTTCATGGTCTGGCCAAAGGGGGGGCATCGCACCGTGGCCCCCCTAAATACGCCACTGTTCATAATGTATCACCTTCGTTCAATTCACATGACCGCTATTTTAGCCGACCGTACTTAGGTAACAGTCGAGCTTAGGCTATGGTACGGTTGGCGTCCTTCTCTAACGAATGTACCCTAGCTAACCGGTAGGTCCTATGGGCATTTTGTGTAAAAACTAGGCATGGAAAATTTTAGTGATCTAGTGCAAGAGGAAGATTTTCAAAATTGGTGTTGAATGGAATGGGATATGAAAAATGTGCGTTTTCAATGAAAAAACTGGACATATCCCGGAAACGGCGATAGCGCCAAGGCTACTAAGTGGCATACGCCCTATCAGATGAAAATGGAAATCATTGACCTTGGATAACCTTGAAGACTGGTACGGGCTATTGTGTGTAAACAGTGCAAGATCGCCATTGATTACTAATAAAAATTAATGGCACATTGGCGTTCAAATGACATGAAAATCATTAACCTTGGATGACTTTAAAGGTCACCAACAACCAGTACAATTGGCTATCCTAGCAACAGCTGGGCTTCTTGTACATCCTGGTGCCAGCTTAGTTGCTGGCTTTGTACTTTCTCAACTTAATTTATCACTAGCTTACTGCTTATGTGGTGACCAGACTGATCGGGCAAGTTTCAAATGATTTCACACTAGAAATATACATGTATAAAGCACTATGCCATTTCATCCACGTGCTTACAGTGGCTCTTGATCACTCAAGGCGTACTATATGAAAAATGGCATAAAAGTGACATTTTATATAATTATTATTACCGGGCAAGTATGTGAAACTATATATACCTATAATGACTTTACCACACAGCAAGGAAATTTTTCACTTGAAAAATCAACAACAAACAGTTATCTGCACTGTGCATAAACAAGTAAATAATATTTATGATGCTGAAATGAGATGTGTTTCGACAGCCCAAAATGCAGCAGCAGCCAGGGCTCCACCCAAACCCCAGAGGTTTACAGCATTTTCCCAGACTCTCTAGCTGAATTTCTGTGCAATGAAATAAAAAGAAGGGGGCAAAGAGGGGGGATGGACCAACTTGGAGAAAGGGAAAATAGCTTTATGGACCCTGGTGCTTATGTGGAATGCATGCCCAGTAGCCCCTGTAAACAACAAATGCTGAAAACCTAAAATCAGTATTTGAATTGCCAGGAGGCTGGGGGTTGAACCCCCCAACTGTTTTCTCAACCCCCTAACACACTGTCAAATTATGTACTGAGGGGTCAGCTATATACTTTATACAATTTATATCATAATTTTGGTTGGGCTCTGACCATCAAAAAGTTCAACCCCCAGCTAATTTTTCACAATTCAAACACTGCTTAAAATCTAGACTTCAGATTTTTCTGGCAAACAAACAACAAAACATAGGTTTTGCAAACCAGTTTTCCAGCACTGTATGAAATAAAATACCCAAAGACTGTCAGTTTTCAACAGACAATAAATGCATGCAGGATGACAGACTCTACAAAATCTCACCGACAAGTCTTAAGTCAACAGAAGCAACAACGTCCAACAAGCAATTGTCCACAGATTTTAACTGTTTGTTCTCTGTCTCAATCTGACCTCACAAAGATATTGATTTTAGAACAGTTTAGCAAAACATATTTTTCTTGAAGTGACTAATTAGAACAGCTTGCTACTGTTTGAGATATTTACCACTTAAACCGACGACAAAGCATTTACATCCAAATGTAATTATGTGGCAGCATATACTGTACAGAAAATGTTTCAAAGAACAATCGCTGCTTAATGCTACCACCACATCTAAATGTCCGTAGCCAGTAGAAGGCCCCCCGTACACCCTGTTTGAGGGGAGGGACTCACGTATGCACAAAAACCTCATGTTATGTACGAAAAAATCTAGCTTTTAAATGATTTTGAAATACGAAATAAATAAACATGTGGAAAGTTCACCCAAAATGGACAAAATCATTACTTTTCATTAATGCACAGTAATCTGAGACGTATTGCAGCACATTAAACATTATTTTTTACAAAGACGACGCAAATTTTTTATCTGATTTTTGTGTTTTCCAATTTTACAAAAGTGCGCAAATTTGCACCTTTCATTGAACGCCCAAAAGCCAAAAGTGTTTCAGCTTCAGGAAGGCTTTGCCCCATGACCTCCTGACCAGGGGCCCTGCTCATGGATCCCACTGAAGATGGAGCCACCAGACCCTCATAATCCCCATTATAAACTCACACTACCGTGCTTGCCATGGGGGCTCAAAGTTGCATTTGCATCACTGCCTCCAACTCTCTAACGCCAGCGCTGTAAATGTCTTTGCAAAAATGTCACACATAAACCAAGCACCTTCATCATGTCACCTCAGCAGATGTGTCTTGAGTTGGTCATAATGTGTAAAACAGTCTGAACAGTGTTTTCATGCATTCGACTTTGCATCGGCGTGAGTACGAACATGACGCTTCAGATCACTGCTACATTTAAACCACTTTCCACAGCAACGACACTCGTGTGGTCTTCTGCTGCTGTGTACATGGCGCTGGTGTCTCCGCAAGTCGCTGGATGTTCTGAAACTTTTGTCGCATGCTGAACACTTGTACGGTTTGGCTCCGGTGTGGATTCTCCTGTGATCAGCTAGAGATTCAGACCGACTGAATGCCATGTCACACTCAGAACATTTGTATGGCCTCTCTTCACTGTGAATTCTGCTGTGCTTGACAAGATGGGATGAGTGCGTAAACCTTGCACCACAAACAGTACACTCAAATGGTTTCTCTCCAGAATGACTCCGCAAATGCACCGTTAAATCGTTTCCTTTGGCAAAACACTTCCCGCATTCAGTGCACTTGTATTTACTGCTGTGAACGTTCATATGTTCCTTCAAACTGTACCGAGTCTGAAAACGTTTGTCACACAGATAACATGGATACAATTTCTCTCCAGTATGTATTTGTCTATGGTTATTAAAATTCCCTCTCGTTCTAAACCGTTTGTCACACACCGTACATAAATAATGTGGTTTGGGCTTGTCGTCATGTATTCGCAGATGACTCCGCAAATGTACTATTAATTCATGTTTTCTAGCAAAGCACTTACCGCAATCAGTGCACTTGTATTTACTGCTGTGGATGTTCATATGTTCCATCAAACTGTACTGAGTTTGAAAATGTTTCTCACACTCATAACACAGATACATTTTTGCAGTGTGTGCTTGTTCATGACGATTCAACTGTCCTTTTGTTGCAAACCATTTGACGCACACTGAACACAAATGTGGTTTTGATTTGTCATCGTGAATTCGTGCATGTACTGTTAAGTCGTATTTTTTAGCAAAACACTTTTCACATTCAATGCACATGTATTTACTGCTGTGAACATTCATGTGTTGCTTCAAGTAGCGCAGGGCACAGAAACGTTTCTCACACTGCATACATGAATACAATGTGTCTCCAGTATGCATGTTTTGGTGTTGATTCAAATATTGTTTCTTCGTAAACCGTTTGTCACACACTGTAAAAAAATATGGTCTTGGCTTGTCGTTATTTGAATTCTCAGTGATATCATTACTATCAGCTTCAATATTCACCCCAAAACAGCCCTCTGTGCACATAAACATATGCATCTACAAATCATAGGCAGATTTATGAGAAGAGGCATGGGGCCTGAATCCATGCCCCCAAGATGCAAAAACTCACCCTTTATTCTGCCTTGCATATGCAGTGCAATTTGTGCATTGTAAAAATAATGACAGTCATACAATATTGTGGAGCTCGGTGGCCGAGTGGTTAGAGTGTTGGACTCAGGTCAACTTCACCAGAGCGAGAGGTCCTGGGTTCGATTCCTGGACGGACCTCTCAAAAATTGCCAGGCCTCAGGACAGTCACGTGGTCACGTGGCCAGCGGTTGACCAGGAAAAACACGATTGACTAGGCCTTCTACTCCGAGCTCATCCATGGAGCTCGGTGGCCGAGTGGTTAGAGTGTTGGACTCAGGTCAACTTCACCAGAGCGAGAGGTCCTGGGTTCGATTCC
>Ga0209367_1010543_pt1 | contig 12378 bp, 7 predicted proteins | sample WorMetLIZISLAND2_FD_187412 | JGI IMG/M metagenome (GOLD analysis project Ga0209367, IMG submission 187412) | Marine gutless worms symbiont microbial communities from Max Planck institute for Marine Microbiology, Germany - Olavius geniculatus... ... | reverse complement strand
TTATAATATGCTGCAGTGTGTCTCGTTACTGAACTGAACTGAACTGTATCAGTCAATATGTCACATTCTGTGGTGATGATACATCCCAGATGTATGTAATGCGGTACAAAAAGGTTACAGGCGCTCTTAATACGACTAGGATTTCCAGAAATCACCATTTTAAACGCGAGCAGTCTTTATCGCAGTAGCCTATACGTCCACTGACCGACGTTGGGGTTCTGATATTGTCACGGCGATCAGCTTCTTCGGCCGTCAGCGCCCGGTCTTTAACATCAATCGCTGAGCAAGGAAACTGTAGTCTGTAGTCTAGTCGCAGTCCATCGCAGTCGTCGTCGTCGATATGTCGCGAGGCCCTTTGATCACTTCCAACCAACCAGATCATAATTTCCGATCCGTCAGGCGGAAAAAGGAAGCGGAGAAATCGCGGCGGCCAAGTAGCGTATCGACGTCTCGCAGACGTCGGCCTTCCGCCACGTGCTGCGACCAACTACCCTGTCATCTGAACGTCGTCTCTTTGACGGCCGACCTGCGGTCTGCATAGACCTACTTGACTGCTCTACAATTCTACGTTTGTGCTTACCCCTTTTTTGCTTAGTCGTCTGATGTTGCTTAAGGAAGAAAGTCTAAGGGAAGAAAAAATCATAAATCGAGCAAAGTAGTAAAGTACTGTGTTACGAGCACGCGGACAACTTTACTTAGGGCCTAGGTACTTCAGTTAATTTGTTGTACTAGTTTATGTAAGAATATGTAATAAATAGTTGAATTTTCAAACGTGCATTTTTTTTTATTCCAACCACTTATAATAGGCGTTCATCATACGTCTAATAGCCTATGTGCGTTAAACATTAGTCACTTACGTAGCCTACTTGCTTACTTAACGTCCGTCCGGGCAACTACCGAATTGTACTTCCATCCCAAGCTATAAATCAATGAAAACTGCCATAAGCGTACTACATCCGGCCTGGTCCACGTGGTTAAGACTAATCGGCAGCCCCAGTCAGTCGGATAGTTGCGGTCCACCAAAGACGCGAGACACAGAACGGCGCATTACCTCCCTTCCCTCCCTCCAATCTGCAACCAAAAAGCCCAAAGGACGACTTTCTCCGCCGACTGTCAACTTAGATGACGAATGGCGCTGATTAGCCGGCCACTCGCTGGATGACGTCATTGTGACGTCATTAGCAGAGATATATCAGTAAGTGAAACAAGAACGAAAACAAAAATTATTGACGTTTGTCTCCCGAGAACGTAAACTAAAATTTTTAATAAGAAAAACGAAACTTATGACAGAAAATAAACAGTACCTTTTAAGAACTACATAAGAACGAAAATTACGTCTTCTGAGAAAAATGCAACTCAGCAACTGCATGAAAACTATAATTGCATCCAGCGAAGTGTATAAAAACCAAAACTGTAACTAATATGATGACGAAAATATCTGTGGTCGTCAGTGCGGTTGCCACGGTTGGCCATCCTCCAGCGAGCAGTCAATGGCCGATGATTGTAACTGACGTCGCCAGTCTGTGGACGTTTTCTAATTATCGCTAAGTCCGGGCTGGTCGGCAGCAATTAACCCGCGACAGAGGAAGATTTACCGACAGACCACTCGTTCTTGGGGATTTATCACCGAAAGTGGATAGAGATGACGTTATCGAATGCAGAAAGTCAAGTCTTTAAGAACTCGGTTGTGTGACGTTGGACAAGAACAAATGGCAACTAACTATTCAACAACAGGCATCTGACATCATCTACGGGCTCTGAGCATACGATTAGGCTACTGATGTTTCCACTTCCATTACGTTCATACAGCACACGTGGACTCATGCGACAGGCCCTATAAATTACGGCTGCGGGATCACAGCAGATTCGAAAAAATGGTGCTTAATTCAGTTTAAATAGATTTACTTTCATGGTCTGTGTATATCTTCAACAGAGTGTCGGCCTACTAGTGTTAATACAATATTGCATTAATGTTTTATTGCTGCTTCTGTTCGTGGCTGATGGCTGTCTACAGCTGCTTGTGTTTTTGTCGCTTGCAAATGCAGCAGCATCATAAAATGACACACTAATCATTTTTTTCTGCCCGACTGTTTGGAATAGGCACCAGCTATTTTATGCACTTCTCATTAACTACATTAGCAGGCCCATTGAGAGGGGAAAAGTCTTCCCAGGCCCCGCGACGTTTGGGGGCCCCAAAATTGCTCAAAAATAATTACACCAAAATGTGCCACTTTAAAAAAAAAAATTCAAGAATTTTCTCTCGAGACGGGCACACGAGAATGTTTTTCCCGAGCCCCGCTGTGGCTCTAGACTTTCCTACAGTACATTACCGTGGCTTGGTAGCATAACAGTAGGTTGTAGGACTTACGACTCAGCAGCTGTGAGTTCGACTTCTGGTCAAGTGGTTGGAACTTGCATAGGTGCCTGTCTACAGACATGTAGTGAGTGAGTGAGTGAGTAGGGTTTAACGTCCCGCCCGACACAGTACAGGTCATTTCGGGGACGGCCTTTTCAGGCAGAATGCACACAAACACAATAATGGAACGGTAAGTTTAAACTTTACAATAGACAGAAAGTTTAACCTTTACAGAAACACAAAACACAATAATGAGGTTAACCTAAAATTGTAAAAACTCCATTATACGTGTGTATATGAAATTAACATAATGGTAGTTCTAATAATCTTCCCTGTTATCCTCCAGACAGTCATCAATGTGATAATGCTGTCTATTGGAGGACATGTAAACTATAGGTACATAACCTACACCAAGGTCAACTCAGCCTTCCATCCCGTTTGGTAAATAAATCAAGTACCAGCTAGTTCTCTGGCTGGGGTTAAAAAAAGTTTCAACTCTGTCAGAAATTGCAACTTCCGGCCCCATAATTTTGTAACCCACAACTCCATTGGCTGTTACACTGGCAAATAACTAAAAATACAGACAATACTAGTACCGGTAATCTCATAATAAACGAAAACTGCTCAGATTCGTTCCATGCCACACATACTTACACTACTTTCAGAACAATTATAAGCTAAAAACTGTACACAGTTCGGCGACATGTCACAAAACAATGTTTCAAAACACTAACAAATAGTCTACGTCATACTATCAATCGAATTCGCTATACAGGGTGGTCCAAAAAAAACGGATACCCAGTTTTATTTTTGGGATAACTTCGGTAATTCAGCACCGATTTTAACCATTCTTTCACTGTTACAAGCAGAAATTTGTGGCGCGTAAACATGAAGTTTTTCCACCCACCGCACCTTTATTGTGTGACCACATTACCTAGCAAAACAAACACTGTCAAAGCTACAGTGGTCTCGGAGAACAGGCAACACATAAAGATATCAATTTCCTAGCATAAAATAGTTAAGCTTACTGACTTATTCGCAGTAGTGCCTTGTGACGTCATTGTTACGTCATATTGTGTTTATTTACTTTGTTTATCAGTAATATTTTTTAGAATAAATCGTTTGATATGGGCAGAATAACAAAGGATGATCGCTGTTTGATCATGGGCTTACGAAATGAGAACTGTTCTGCTAGGTAATGTGGATACACAATAAAAATGCGGTGGATGGAAGAACTTCACGTTTACGCGCCATAAATTTCTGCTTGTAACAATGAAAGAATGGTTAAAATCGGTGCTGAATTACCGAAGTTATCCCAAAATAAAACTAGATATCCGTTTTTTTTGGACCACCCTGTATATCAAGCGGTTCACATCTGACATTGTTTGCCAGCTCTACTTCAATCCATCCAAGTCGACAGTAATGCCACGTCTCAAAAGCTTTCTCTTCAATGAGGTGCAGTGAAAAACGGGGTCTTCTTTGCCGACTGAGGCTGACCTTTGCCATACAGGTTGCTTCTGTGACAAAACATATTTTATTTTAAACAGAAAAAACCATAATAAAATGAATACCAACTAGAAATACCAGTGATGGGCAAATCACAAACCAAATCACAAGACCAAATCACAATTCATTTGCAAAAATGATTTAAATCAATGTCCCAAATCACAAATCATATCCTCAAATCACAAATCATTTGAAGCCCAAATCAAATCAAATCACAAATCACTTTTTATCAGAACTTGCACTTTTTAAAAATGTTTAATTTATGTAATCTAATCTGTCAAAAATCGCACCATATTTAAAATTGAGAATTTTACACCAAGCCTAAGCCAGCGAGTGCAATATGATGATGGGTATAGAGTCTACAGTTAGTCCCTTATTCTCTTTACATGTGTCCAAAAATCTAACTGTTGCAGCTGCTGCTGTGCTCACATGTCAGCAAAACAGCAGCTGCCATTGGTTAGGTCCTAAGCCCCTACTGCTTCACAAATATTCTATTTGCCAAACAAGACTAGTGAACTTTGCAACTTGTTTCACTGTTGCTTGTCAGCACAACAACTGTATCACCACTGAATGTGGTCTGTCGCTGACAATAGCATTGTGGATACCATCGAAAACTTTTGTGATTTGGAAAGATTTCAAATCAAATCATAAAATTTCAAATCAAATAAAATAAAAACACATGTTTTTTGAAAATCAAATCATTATTTTTCAAATCAAATCACTGTATGTGATTCAATTGTGATTTAAATCAAATCATGATTTGGATTTGCCCACCACTGAGAAATACGTTCTGTGGAACAAGGTATCTGTCCCATTGCTACGCTATAGAGCCTAGCAGCTGCGTATAAGGGGGTAAGTGCAAACAGGGCGCAATTATCTTTTACGGGGGCCGAGTTGTGATCAATTTTGTGCCAAAATTCGTTGCCATGGCAACAGGGGTCGGCAAAGGAGAAATTTAAATTACACCATCGAATAGCCCGGGCCCAAAATAGGGGGGTAGGTGCTAACAGTGCGCAATTATCTTTTACAGGGACCAAGTTATACCGCTTTGAAGTCCCCATAGGCCGCAATGCAAAACTTTTAAAAATTTGGGAAAAATAGGGAAAAGAGTTATCAGATTTTTATCCCAAACAAACTCGATCTTACTTTTCGGGGCCCGAATCACTGTGCAAAATTTCATCAAAATCGAATCAAAAATTGTGGCCGCAGGAGTGTTTACAGGTGGACAGACAGAATGACGTTAAGTGATTTTATAATCTGTCCCATGCTATGCTATAGCAATGGGACAGATAATAAAACTGACTAATAATAATGCCAAAGTTAATAAATGCATGAAACTAACCACTCCTCACTCAGTATACGTAAGCCTACACAAATCCAAAACTTCTGGTGAGCAACCTATCATTATGCTACATAGTGTATGTAATAAGTGACTTTCAGCTAAACTTATGATTCTAATCAAACAGTTTATTATCTAATACAATTAGCTTTTCCAGAAGCCAATTCTAATTTTAAGCAAATGGCATTTCCGATATACTAATTCTCATTCTAATTAATTAGAACTTTTTCTAAACAGTCTCAGTACTAGCACTCTAACAAATCCAACAATGTTTGCTAGCAAAAATGCTGAAAAACAGAGTTAACGTAAAATTCAAGAGACGATATTACTAGCTGCAATCTTGTCTTCATTACAATTGCGTATTTCTTAAGTATAAAACATCCAATGTCAAAGTGCGAAAAGTGTACCAGTAACTTAGTAAATTAAAACTTGCTCTGATAACAATAATCAAAAGCAACACAACCAGCAAAAAGTATCAACATGATGATAACAATCAGTTACTGTACCTCGGCGTAAACCAGCGAGATTTGTCCGGAGTCTCCAGCTCTGAAGGAGTTCCAACTGGTCCCAGCATGCTGTGTCTCACTGCCAATCAATTACATCAATCAATGATAATCCTGTAAATTCATAAAGTGTAAAACCCAATAGCATGCAGATGAACCAAAATCAGTGTCAGCATTCCCCAGGCTTCACTAACCGGTGTACCAGTTCAAAAAGGTCAAAGGCTCAATGCTCAGACAGTGCCTTATACCCCATTTACACAATCAAGCCAACATCAACCAACCATCAAGCAAATGTATTAAAAATACACATGCACGACATGTGCTATAATTACTTGATGTTTGCTTGATGATTGCTTGATCATGTAACATCAAAAATGAGAAGAAAATTTATGCATATCTTGTGCAATAGACACTTGTGCTGTGACTTAATTTAAATTTATCGTCGATGCCTGACACTTGGCAAATAAATGAACAGCATTTCAGCACTTGACACATGACATCTTTCATCAAAGTTTATTGCTGCATGTTGACGAGTTTTGAGAACTGGTCAATAATGGCTGTAATTAAAATATGAAAATTCAGTGGACACCACCTGTTAAACACCAACCTCCAGTATCTATGGCATTGTATCACTATACGGAAGTGTGAGTCTGATAGTCACAAATATCACTACCGATAACTTCATTCAGTAGAATACTAGCATACAAAAACAGAATTAACAACTGCAAGCATACATGATACCTTCCGAGAGTCTGGGAGTTCCAAAGTCACGAGTGCCGTCAGCATCAATATTAATGAACTGCGACCAATAGTCACTGGACACCGACATCAGTCTCTCCATTACCTGCACAGGATATGACCAGAATATAATGATTAATTCAGAAGATACTGCTGCATCGTTTCTACACAAGCCAACAACCATGTTATGCACGACTTGTCACATCAGAATCCTAAAACTATAGAGAACAACAGATGATGAAATGCATGTGGACAACCCATGTTCTATGACAAAGTCTGATGGCAGCATGGACTCCAAAGCACTGCCTAGCAGGTTAAGTACATCAACAACAACTACAGATACTGATAATGATGACACAGTCAACAGGTCGAAGAATAAATAAATGGACAGCACTAGCAACATGCATGAATGCATCGGCAACTATTAAAGACAGACTAAAAACACGATTTAATCATACTGGGTGCAATTTGGAAGCACAATACACCAAAGCATACTGTATCTACCAAGTTGTTGGCTAAAAATCACAAATGATTGGACTGTTAATTCCGTCCAGAAAAATTCCAATGGCTTATATATTTCACAAGGATCTGCTACTCTACAGGAACAGCAAGAACATAGTGCCAATTATCAACATCAATGATAAATTATATAACAATTGCATGCAGCAATTTTCACCAGATATTAATGTTTACATAAACATTAATATCTGGTGACAACTGTGTACCATGTACTGTGGTTTTTAAGTAACAAATGTCCAACCTTTGCCTGCTTCGACGTCTCTGCAAACATCTTCATCGGTTCTGCTTCTGTAGCGGAATAACCGACGATCGTCGGACCGAAAACTTTCGCCAGATTCGAGGCTGGCATCTTGCACTCAGCACATTCCGACACTCTAAAAAAACAAAAGTTCAAAAACACTTTTACAACATTCTCTTGCAATTACTGTTTTATCCCAAATGGTTATCTCTCCTTAAATTAGCTACTAACTATTGATCATTTCTTCTGTCAGTCAGTAGTTTGCAAGTCCAAACCAGTTCACCAAACCACAAGTTAGACAATGTGGCGGCAATGGCAGTTCATTTCCAAACACCATTACTTATTACTAAAAAAACACATATGTAACTAAACGACTAAAATTGTTGAATGATTACTTGGCAGGATAACATAAACAAAAATGAAGATTTGTCCCAGCAAAAGCTGGGATGTTAACAGGCACACTGTGTGATGCACTGGCCCTGTATCTGTGGTATCGCAGTGTAAAAACTTGTGTATGGCCGAGGGCTAAGAAAATGGAGATCAGCACCGCACAATGGCCATTAAGTGGAAATGGGAAAGAACCCTCATGGCTAGGGTTCGGTTCTGTTCGAGTTCTACTAAACATAAGGGTTCGGGTTCTTTGCAGTTACAAAAAGTAAGAGTTCGGTTCTAATATGCTGTGTTTCCAGTTCGGTTCGGTTCTATGTTCTCTAGCCTTAAGGTTCGGAAAGAACTTTGTGTTATGTTTACATACGTCCATACCTGTAATGCAACTTTGATTAATAGTCATTACAACTTAACAGTAGGCTGTTACTGTAACTGCTGGCATACTGACCTACGTGCAGTTGAAGGTGCTAAACTAAATGAATCAATGCACTGAAGCATCAGAGTGTAATTCTGTTTCTAAAAGCTTTAGCGTATGTACGATCAATTCGAAACTTGCACTTATGGGACTAATTGACTGCACTCCCCCACCACTTCATGACGGTGTGTTAAGAAAGAGCACCTGTCATGTCTATTGCACACTCACATTTCACTGCATCTAATCTTTTCTTTGATCACAAACTGACCTCTGCAAGTGGAGTATCAAGTAAGCCAAAGTGTCACGGTTTGGTTGTGGCAGCTGGCTCACTGCCTGGTATGTGTCCGTGATACTTTCAAACCTATCGCTGGTCTCTGTAACAAATCCAGCAACACAACAGTGCACACTGTGTCAAGCGGCACATGCACATAAACACACACACAATGTGTCATGATGATTCAGATAACTAGAGTGAGTACACAAGACTGACAAAGAAAGACTATCAGCTTCTGAAATGCAGGTCTGGGAGATAACAGAGAAGATTGGCTGCGTGGACAGGGTAAATAATGTAGAAGTTCGAATGAAAGTCAAAAACAGTAATATCTTTCACACAGTGCAGCAATGCAATCTCAAAAAGATAAGGATCATGGTAAGGCATGATTAACTGCTAATGGAAAAAGGATGTTTAGCAAAGCAACGAAAGAATGCAAGCACGAACAAATGACAATTGACATAAGAAGAAACAATTACGTGAATATGAAGTAAGAAGCAACTGGCAGAAGCAACTGTCAATGTCATACAACTGTTATTTGACAGAGGACGAATGCCATTTCTCACACCAAAACATGCTGAAGCATTAAATACAGTACAAATAAAAAACTAAATGCAATAAATCATTGATAAGAAATTTGAGCTAATGCTCACGAGATGTGCAAAAGCCTATAACAGTTCCTGTTCGCAAACTGCCAGTCTATCTCCAGCCATTTCGTCACAGTTCATTCTTGGAGTATGCACTGCAGCCAAAAATCGCAAAAAATCAATAAAAACCCCTTATTTTGGAAGTTAAGGGTCTTTCAAAGTCAATGATGTTGATACGACTAAAAAGATCGTCACTAGTGCTTGTTGTGATAGGCAGCATGCCCATACCTATCTGCAACCGTGTTCAGGAAAGACTGGCCAACAATAGTAAAATAACGACTTTTACGTGGGTACCGCTCTTTGATGCCCTCGTGCGCAGGTTTCCTTGAACATAAAAAACTGAGACTTGAACAGTCAAAATCTACGTTCAATGCTGAAAATTTCTTATGCTGCTTTTCTATATCTACCTCAATTGGCTTCAGTGCAATTCGCTGTTGAAATGTGTCTTGCAGCCCAAAATTGTCAAAAAATCTTAAAAAAACCCTATTTTAACGTTCAAGGTCATCCAAGGACATTGACTTTGATGGCAATCGAGAGCCAGTGTACGACTTCCTATTAGTGATTAATAGTAACCTAGGCCCTCTCTCGCACCGTTATTGAGATACAGTGACTTATTGACTAAAAATCACAAATTTTTCTCACCCCCCTTTCATTTAGCGCCCTTGTTTGGGGTGACCACCTTCAAATTTATAGAAAAGCTTTACGGTTCCTAAAACTAGAGTCTTCCAGGCAGCCACGGTAAAGATTTGATGTTCCTAGCTTGCACCGTTTTTGACTGATCCAACCGTGTGACAGACAGACGGACGGATGGACAGACAGAAAAAATTGCGATGGCTAAGATGCGCCGAAAGCACTAAGATGCGCCAAAAGCATCCTTGGATGACATTAAACATTAAAATAGGGGTTTTTAAAAGTTTTGCACGTAAAAAAAACATAATACTACGTAAAGTGTAATAAAATTATTCGATCTAAGCACAGATACAAATGCTGACCTGCAGCATTTACAAAGCTCTGCCACAGCTGGTGCGTGACCAATGGTTCCTTCAGACTACGCAGGAAATCTTTGAGGCAGCCACAGATAACATGGATGTCATCGACGTGAGCCTGACAAAAACATCAGACAGAATACAACGGAGTCATATGAACATCAGAGTGAGCAGACCATGTGATGTCTGCATCTGTAACGTCTACATGCTTCCAACTGAGATCACACTTCACACTAGTGATAAATGAGTAATGGAATTACAACGTCGGAGATGTGTACTACCCAAAATCTGGGAACATTCCCCTGCAAGAGATGGTCAATAATGGAACTCTGAGGAGCAAAGACCCTAAATTGATTATTTATGTAATCACTTTTACCATCTAAGCACTGTTAAACCGATGTGGCCATGATGTATCAACGTCACAGACAGACGGACAACTTATGATAGCAATACCACGCAGTAGACAACACGTACAACTGCATAAACAATACGATCCATCTGTCTTTCCACAGACTGGTAGACGTAACCACTAACCACAATGTCAAAGTACTACTCCTGGGCCACATTCTTAAAAATTCACCAAAACAGTTTTTTTCTGTGATTTATTCACATCAAAGTTGCATGTTGTAAACAAACTATTGACTAGAAACAACTAGGCAAAAACCTTACAACACATCAACACATTTCCAACCTGGCAACAATTAATATTTTGTAATTACAGAATGCACACGATGAACAAAGTACTGTATACACCATCCATTAAGAAACTGAAACTCACCAGATTTGGACATTTTCCGTGTAGAAACTTCTCTTTCAGGTCCTTTATGGCTTTCTCAGCACTGTGTTAAAAAACAACACACAACATGCAATGCACGGAATGATGAATACAGAAAAACCACTTACACAACGCCAATCTACTGAATGTAACACTGTACCTCTAATGAAACAAGTAGTGCAATTAACTCAAGATGGTTCATAAAATAGTCGAACATATAGCATGGTGCATAAAAAGTTGCAAACACGTATTTATGAAAATCGAGAATGTTGTGTTCATATATTCAACATGTCTACACTACACTGCAATGATCGAGGTAGATCATTTCCAAAGTTGTCTGAAAGCTCAATCTATGTGAACCACGCATACTGTGTAGCATATGTTCCACATGTTTATGTGCCACAAAGCAGACTGCAGAGACAAACTGTAGTATGGCATATTCAAACATAAGATAACTATGGTCTGTCATGGGGAAATCTGCAATTTCTAGTTTCTAATTTCTACCTAAATGGTTCTTTCCATTGCTGTTTAACATATAGTTCTATAACGGCAAACAGGAACACCTGCTGTTACGGCCACAAAAATGTCAATAATAAATAAGTCTCAGTCACACAAGTAATAACACTGATTTTATAGTTCATTACGTTTAACAGATAAAATACGGCTATCATGAACAATGGCGTAACCACTAACCACAATGTCAAAGTACTACCACATGTGCAAAACTCACACATGAAACGAATGAAAATCAACAACTGACAACATACTAACCCGCCTATTCTGTATATTCCCACTTCACCCAGACCTCTTTGTTCAACCTCTTTGACGCAATGAATCTGCACAACAAAATATTCAAATTGCAACATGTTATTTTTAAATTTACACAACATGATTAAATCACACAGTTTCAAGCTCCAATTATGTTATGCCATTATAGTACGTCATCATGACATATTCCAAGTAGGCTTGTCTATCATGAAACTTAATCGGTTCGTACAAATGTTTCTCTCAATAGAGCTCTGTCAAAACAATAATTTTTTAAAACGCATTAACGCACTGTGTTTTTATAGATATCGTGAACACATCACATAAACCCAGTCATCCACAAACTTGGACTCAGACAACACGTAAACACAGTGCGTCCACAACTATCTACAGTTAGTGGGATGAAGCATAACAGCTAGCAGATGCCTAACAAATAAAAGTCAATCAGATTTCTCTGGATCAAACAAACACCAACTCATGACTGTTTGGAATTAATGCAACAAGTGGCACGTACCACAAGAGCGGGAATCATTGGTGGATCAGCCGGTGCATAGTCAGACAGAGTCCCAGTCTACATGCAACCAGTGTCATCATGTAATTACACATATCACTCACAACATGCAGATTACATGACCAAATAATACAACACAAAAAATGATGCTTGCTTCATCACTCAGACATGAAAATGGCTAGATATGTGATCTGTGTCTCAAAAAAACTGGGACCCCATCAAAAGTGATTGTAAGTCGGATTCAAGCTCACAAAATTAAGCGAATTTTTTACAAAAAAAAATTCTAAGTTAATTCTACGTAAAAGCTGAAATTTTTAAGAAAAACCGCTGTACAGTTGCAGAGATATGCCCTTTTAAACACAAGCACCCACAAACTCGAAATTACCGAAATGAAAAACTCTCTACTTACTGATGCGCTGTCA
>Ga0209367_1010542_pt1 | contig 12379 bp, 4 predicted proteins | sample WorMetLIZISLAND2_FD_187412 | JGI IMG/M metagenome (GOLD analysis project Ga0209367, IMG submission 187412) | Marine gutless worms symbiont microbial communities from Max Planck institute for Marine Microbiology, Germany - Olavius geniculatus... ... | reverse complement strand
ACACGCGCCTATGGCCGATGTGTATTATGGTCCTGATGGGGCGAGTCCAAGTGATATGCGATTTTCGAAACTATAACTACTGAACTGGAAATGCTATAGGCTTTCGCGCGTCTCGTGAGCTTTGCTCAAATTTCTTGTTGTTTAGATTTGTTGTTTTGTTTTTCAGGTATAACAAAACAGATAGTGACTGGTGTCACTGATCATCATTGAAAATTTTTTGCCCTCAGTTTGTAAAATGTTTCCCTTGGCCTTCGGCCTTGAGGAAACATTTTATGAATTTCTGGCAAAAAATTTTCAATGATGACCTCGACGCCAGTCACTATTGTATAATGTCTTACAGCTTAATTAGCTGTCAGATTTGTCTCGGAATGAGAGGCTGATTTGTGAAGACACTTACTCGAAGACCATACTTAACAGCCCTCAACTGAAGTAGGTCATGTAGCATTGTTATACTGCTCAACTCAGATGCCCGCAGTCATACATTCTGTAGCACCTGTGCACTATTTTTTACACCATGGGCCATAAAAAATGTGGCACTTTACTTTTGTCTATATCTACATAAATTATTGACCGATTTTCAAAATTCTTTTACTGGCACACTCTGCAGACAATTTGCAATAATGTGATTATTATATATCCCTCCAAGCAATACATGCATCTCTGTGCTACCTTGTGAAATATAAATGTAAGCAAAAACTAACAATAATAACAAAAATCTAGGGAAATAAAAAACACTTCAGACCAACATTGCGATGAATGATCTGTATGACACTAGACTGTGTTAGACCCACACAGTTTAGTGTCATACAGACCATTCACTGCAATGTTGGTCTGGCGTGTTTTTTACCAAAATGTTTGTTATTATCGTTATATATGCATATTTCATTGATATTTCACAAGGTAGTGTAGTTACGCATTTATCAGGGTTCCTACAGGTCAGGGAAAAGTGGAAAATGTCAAGGAATTTGTGTTGTCAGGGAAAGTCAGGGAATTGTCAGGAAAAATATTATTTTTGAAAAGTCAGGGAAAAGTCGGGGAAAATGATATTGGATCATGCAGACTGCAGATAACTGTGATTTTTTGCATCTCCAAGTATTAAAAAGCAGGCAAATTTGCGCCTTCCATTGAACGTCCACCTGACTCCCCAGCCAGGGCCTCTGTTGTTTGCATATTGCTCTATTAATACCGTTTTATTCCTTAATACCGTTTATGACATTTGTGCGATAGGATTATTATTTCGATAATGTCAGGGAAATTGTCATTCAATGACTGGAAAAGTCTGGGAAAAGTTAGGGAATTTTGCTACAGAAAACCTGTAGGAACCCTGATTCATGGTGTGCTGGGATATGTAATAATCAGGTTATTGCAAATTGTCCGCAGAATGTGCCAGTGAAAGAATTTTGAAAATCAATCAATAACTGGCAAAGATATGAACAAAAGTAAAGTGCCACGTTTTTTGGCCCACCCTGTAGTTTAATGGTATAGTGCAGACTTTTCGTTATATGTAGTCACTATGGTGTTGTGTGTTGGGTGTTAAGCATATCTCGAGTCTTCGCTGGCTTGGAGATGCTGCTGAGTAATTCGTCAGACATCGACAGCTTGCTGGATATGCTTGGCAATGTCAGCTCACTGAGAAGTGCTTTTAACAACATGCGTGCAGTCTCTAACAGTTGTAAGTACAACTTCTGGTAAATTTTTTAGTGCATAGTTGAATTGAGATTAGCACTTTCTCTTATTGCACAGTTTGTTGCTGGATTCTGTTATGCAATAAGTTTTGAAATAATAAGACAGACAAGAAGGGATTGAATTCTAACATGCACTCAAAAACACGGAAATTCGATAAAATCTTGCATATAATCCGCACTGTTTTACTCTTAAACTTGTTCTAAAGTTTGTGGTGCATAATAGGAGTAATTTATCAAATATTTTTCAGCAGCGGTGTATAAAGATTGTAAACTCATTGTGATGACTGTTGGAGAAAAAACATGTGACAAAAACACGATCATGTAATAGGATACTGCACCAGCTGTCTGTCAGTTTATAGCCCAGCATTCCTACGAGTTACACGGCTGATATTTCAGCAACCGCAGTGTGATGTGAATGACCCAGGGTAGACTATGACAAGGAGACCAGTAGATCAGCAGGTTTGTAGTCTTCATGCCACAGGGCTACAAATAGGTTTGTTTATATAGCTTCATGCTATCCAATTCATAGCCTGTCTTACGCATTGAGAACTGCAGGTGGCTACCATGCCATCAGCCGTAGTGACAGCTATGAGATGTGTATTATACATAGGATTACAGCTTTTTTCACAGTGCAATAGCTGTGAACTAGGGGTGCGTGTTATACTCAGATGTGCATTATAGTCAAGATTTTGCGGTATTTAAAGGTGCGTGGTCACCAAAATTAATATATACATTTTATCCATTTTCCTGAAAGTGCAGAACTTTGTGATAACTTTGACGGTAATATCCGCGCCCAGCGTTCTGTCAACACGGAAAAATTTACCTTTGAAGTCGACGATCTACGAAAACGATGTAGAAAACGCGCCGCCATGATGACCTGCGGTGACGTCATGAGTTTAGCCCACAGATGTCATGAATTAATATTCATGACGTCTGTATAGGCTATGGCCTAGCCTAGAATGATGACGTCGTCGGCTAGCCATTAATATTCATGATCAATATGGGCTAGGGTCATGACGTCACTGCGGGCACTGATAGATTAGAATATTTCGCATAACGTAACGTAATGTCGCATTTCGTTTGAATTCACGCATTAATTTCATATATTTATGAAGCTCAAATCGACACATTATATATGCGAGGTTAAATGTCTAATTTAAATCTACAAAAATTGTGCGAGTGAGTTTGACCGTGGCTATGGACCTTTAAGAAGTTGAAGGAAGGGACAGAATTGGAAGCTGGAATTTCCCAACAGGCAGCTGCAAATTTTTGAGACAGGAAATTATGGATGCTCAAAATTTCAATTCCAACCCTAAATTCCCAGAAACAGGAAAATTCTAACCCCAAATTTTGTATTTATAAAAGAAAATTTTCGACCAGAAAAAAACTCTCCAACAGACTGAAATTCAGGCAGCACGACATTTAGCTAGAGTGGTGCATGCAAGAACTGACTATAGGGAGAGACGACTCTGGTGACGCCCTGGCCGGTGTGCTGGTGCATCAACGGCTTGGACTCATCCCGTGGACTGGGTCGTGCCGTGCCACGTGCTGTCTCGTTCGGTAGCACCAGCGACGAAGCATTCCGCTTCTGCTCACGATTCTTGCGAATTAATTCCCTCTACCAGACATGACAGACAGATACAGTGGCACAACAAAGGCTGGCGCAGTGGTCAAAAACTTAAGACTTCTTTCAAGATCAGAACTGTGGCTTTGTACATGCCTTTAAGAACTTCTTTTCTCAAGTGTGTAATAAACTAGGTCAACCAATCAAGTGTGCTTGATGCAAATGTCCAGTTTTGAAACTTCTTAAAAATTTTGGTAATAGCACAGGAAAAAACCTTTTTATCTTATTAGTTCTGCAGCAAAAAAACACTTCTTCCTTGGTAAAGTAAAAAAGCACAAATTTTCTTTATTTTCCTGATATTTAGCAACAACTGGCAAGTGCTGGAGTACAAAGCTGCTCACTGTTACACATATGTAAGATGCAAACATTATCCCTAAACCTAAGCTTTATTTTAATCGTGGAACTTACGACCTAAATTATTCAAAATGGCATAGTGCTACAACCAATCAGCTGCTCTGTACACTGCATAATAGTATTACACTAGACATTTCAAGTCTAAGCTGCTTACAACATGTAGCCTTGTTTCATATTATTATTACATAGTCAAGGTTAATGCTGTCCAAGATATTTTTGAGGATTTAGTGCTGCCGAAACAAAAACTGTTTTTGAAAAATGTTTAAAATCTGTTCCTAAGTTAGCTAGAAAGTTTCGAGAATGTTGCACCAAAAGCAGTAGATAAAGACAGTTATGAGATGAAAATAAAGTGATAGAATGAGGATTTGGAAGGGGAGAGAGGAATACCTGCTTGTCCATCTTTGCCTTGCGGTTGATGCCTCCGGGCACGTCACGCTGCTGCTGATCATCATCATCATCATCAACACTACACCACACACACACACACCCTCGCGGTAGGCGTGGTGTGATCCGATCAGCGAAGTTACTGTACGCCGGGCCTGGTTAATACTGCGATGGGTGACTGCTTGTGGGCAGGTAAACCATCTCGGGATGTAACCAACCGCCTAGGTCAACTCAGCCTTCCATCCCTCCAGGGTAGGTAAATCGAGTACTGGCCTATCTGGCTGGGGTTAAGGCGGGGCGTGTTCACCTCTGTCGGGTGGCAGGTAACACTGTGTGATCCCATATGACAAGTGACGCTCAGTAGCTCTGAGATGGGATCATTAAGAGCTATATGCACCTTTAACCTTTAACACACCCTGTCTTACGTAGACAAATACACACTGGTACATACAGCTGGCAAGATGCACAGCAACCAATCACCACTGTGCACATTGAGTGAGTGAGTGAGTAGTTTCTCAATGGCACATCAGCACAAAATAGGCCATTCAGCGCCCGGCCCGCCATAGTTGAGGCCTGACCCGGCCCGTTTTTAAAAATAAAAATTTCAGGCCCGGCGGCCCGCCCCGCGGGCCGCCCAGCCCGTGCACGGTTCTAGCCTCTACCTCTTGTCAGAGGGTCCCAGAGCATAGCACCACTGAAGCTGCACAGGACTAGTGACCAGTCAGCTTCACCTAAGTGCATCAAACATTCAGTGTCGGTCACTGCTGTCCCAGCCAACAGACAACACTGTGTTTGCCGACCGTGCGTTCAGCTCAACTGCACCTTGTATTTAGAACAGTTTACCAATTACCATTCGAACAGCATCCACTACCAACACTTTTCGACGACACCTCAAGACTCATCTTTTCTCCGGCAACACTGCCATCGACTAACTGTTACCATCCGCGCCTACGATTCGAACTTCTGTTTTGACATATGGCGCGTTACAAATGCAGACTACTTACTTACTTACTTAACACTTCTCTGTTCTTCCAGGGGGCAGCAAATTTTATACATGTCATGAGCCAAAAGCATCAGAGTGGTGTAACTCGTAAAGTTCCCCAGTGACAGTGAAGTCTGAGGAGACGGAGACCTGCAGCTGCTATGCAATTCTGTGATACACTGCAGTGGATAGGCCTACTGTTCGCTTTAGACAATGCTAAGCAGACATACATACCAACTAGTAAATCTGAGATAGAAGACAGATCCGACATACGATGCTGATGATGCACACATTTTACCAGTATTTCTTTTTTCACTCAAAGTCGTGGCAGCATTTGCTATTAACTACTGTCCAAGTCTGTACAGTTGGGATAGCAACTACTGACCAATAGTGACCTGAGGATGTATATGATAACGAACTCCGTAGACAGACAGACAGATGACAGACACTGAACTGAGACTGTTGCACACAATACATGGCAGGCACGCATAATAATTTAGCCAGCAGCATCATGGGTTTAAAAAAGTTAGTGGGGGGGGGCAAGAAGTTGCGATCTTTCGACAGACAGGTCGCAGCTGCAAATTTCCAACAAAGCAGGCATGGGTGCTCAAAATAATTCAATCCGGCAACCTAACTTTTTCCAAACTGAGATACTTTGAGCCCCAAATTCTGTATTTATGGGAGCTAATTGTCCAAAAAACACTTACAGGCAAGGCAAAATTTACGAAGGGGGCAAGTGCCTCCCTGCTGTCACACCACTGATACTATGATACTCTGCTGTGCTAAGAGAAAGAGAGAGAGAGAGCACAGACACACAATACATGTAGCTAGATACCTACCAGCCAGGAGGCAGATTGGTCCTTGAAGCACCATACATCCTACACCACAAACAAACACAGGTATAATATACACTCAGTACTGACCACTGAGCCCAGGCTGCCAGCTATAACGGCTCATTGCTATAAACGTACACGTGGATAATTATCTGTCCATTAGTCAGCTACGCCACACTGAGTGGTCGTATGAGCACGGGCAGGGCAAGCAGCAGTCAATAGACGGAGCACGTGACTGCTGGCATCAGCAGCAGCAGCAGCAGCAGCGAGTCGTCATGACAACCAACAACCAACACGCACCTGCCACGCTCTCCGCCGCCATCAATACACCTACGCTAACCAGTCAGCCAGCCAGTGCCACAGGCTATTAACATTAACCCTACGACCATACGGACCATCTGCCACATAAGGTCAACGGCGTCCTAGCAGAAGACTGGCGAGCAGGGGGGAGCGTCAGACAGCTGTAAGTTTCTGCCCAAAGGACGTACGGCTGTTCAGAATTTCTTACAAAATTTGGGGCTAAAAATCCCATCCCCGTTTTGAAGAAATTTAAGGCCAGGGCCTGGTCAAAATCTTGAGCAACCATTCACAATCACCTCGGTTGGAATTCGCAGCTGGCTGTCACTTGAAAACTGCAACTTCTTGCCTCCTTTCTCAAATCTTTCAAGCCACGGCGCTGTTAGTCATTATATCACTACTATTAGAAGCACGCCAACGGCCAACCCTAGACAATGTGGCATGCCAGTGCTATTCAAAGCTGAGTTTTATATTCAAACATCTAGATATTGTCCTCTAGTTTAAAAGTCACCAGTCATTTGTCAGCTGCCATTATAAACGGCAGTGGAAAGAGACTTTGCAATTGAAAATTTTTTTCAAAATTTAAAGGTCTCATGTGAGTTGTGAACTTGACCTTAACCTAACCTTGGATCGTGTCCCATGGCATACCGTTGTCTAGCACTCATCGACTTCTAGGACAGATTCTGGCGACAGAACCTCACATATGGTAGCTACTACTGCTGACTGTGATTTCACAGATAGCCGCCCCGCACTGTGCATGAGCAGGTTATGCCACCATCTCGAGTAAGTAAGTAAGTAAGTAAAGTGTAAATTTATATAGCGCATGCTCAAAAAGATCTCTAATACAACACTGACGTACGGTACTCTGGTCTTGTAAGATGAGCTACCTCCAAAGATAATACACAAAGAATTAGCATAATTATCTCGGCTCTTTGCACACAGAACTGCAGCAATCTGGTGCAAGTGCAAAAGGAACAGTGCAGCACCCTCAAATTAAGGCAGAACAAAGGCAGAGTAAAGAAGATTGCCTGTTTGCAACCAATAAGCCACCATATCTCAGAGACTGCGAGAGACAGGGATAAGGTTGGTACTGATAGGAAGTGCACTTAAGTGCTTCTGACTGTCACAACAATATCAGCAAAGCTCACGGCATGCGACAGCATCGGTGCTGCCACCTGGCGAATAAGTGTACAACGTGCAATAAAATGACAATGCGTTTTGAAGACAGTACCTAGATTTGACACCCCATAGGGGGTCGAAACTTAAGACTGCTAAAAGCTATGTTACGTCACATGGTTTGTAAGGGTAGCCAGTTCGTCGTTCTCTCACTCTGTGTCCTAGCAAAATGATTTCTGCTGTTTTGGATGTGTGACTTGGTCGCCCTTACACGGTAATGTAAACTGGTAAGTTTTTTATATTTAATATTTGCTGTTTTATTAGCAAATTAAATTGTTAATTTGTGAGTTAAAAGCAATAATGTTACCAAACCAATCACGTGACCATTTGACTCGCGGTGGGTGACTTCCTATAGGTTGTCCATTGTAACCATGCATTTAACTTGCACCATAACGGGGTCACGAGTTTGACGTTTTGGGGTCACGTGACGTCATCGGTCACGTGACCATTCGACTCGGCATATGTGGTTTCCTATTTGCGGTCCATTGTAACCATGCGTCTAGCTTGCACCGCTACGGAGATATGGGGCCTCAAAGATAATGGGGTCACGAGTTTGACCTTTTGGGGTCAGGTGACGTCATCGGTCACGTTACCATTCGACTCGGCATATGTGGTTTCCTATTGGTGGTTCATTGTGACCATGCGTCTATCTTGCACCGTTAGGGAGATATAAAGCCTCAAACTTGTATTTGCCATGGTTAAAGGCCAAAAGTTCACTACGCATGCGCCGTGTCACATGACCTGTAGGCAGAGGGTCCAAAATAACCGCATATTTGGAATTCCCGTGGCCACATTGCCTATTCACTATGCCACTTTGGTGAGGCTATGATGATGATTAAGGGTAGTTTGTAGATGAGCATCTCCACTGTTAAGCATTTTCAGCTGTAATTTTTCAGTCCGAAAATGGGTATAAAATTTTCGGTTTTTGGGGAATTTAAGGAAGAAAATATGAAAGATGAATGTTGAGACCTACCTAAGAAATCAATCCCCACCGAAACACGTCATCCAGTGCGAAGAATGCGACGATACTCCCAAAAATGTGTTCTCCAGAGATTGGCAAGAAAAGTAAAAAAAGAAAAAATAACCCAACTGAACATCATATTTCACCCCTTTGCCCCGCCGACCCCACGGGGCCGATTTGTACTATTTTTGGCACGTAGGGTCAGATCGTCAACGTAATCAACCAAGTCAAATTTTAAGTCGATTGATTCAGGGGTTTGGGGGCTACTAGTGCCCAAAATCTGGGGTTTCCCATTGACTTTGATAGTCGCCATTACAACAGTGTCACGCACTACCGTGCTACACTGTGATGACAGCTGCTAAACTTTTAAACCCAAATTTGAAATACAGAGTGGGCCATAAAAAACTGTCCCCTACAAGTCAGCTAATTATGTCTTCCAAGAGTAATGTACATTTAAAGTGCATAATGCACGTTGAAATATAATCAATTCTGAGTAACATGTGCACATTTCGTGCAAATATTTTCAATAATTTTGTAATGGGATAAAACAAATGAAAGCAACCCAACTCTACTGGAAACACAATGGGAAAAACAATGTAACATCATTTAACGTACGAGGATAAAGCATCGACCAAACTTGTTCACCAAAAAAAAGATGGGGTGCTAAACGCATTTGTAAAGAGTTTCCTAACAAGAATTGGGCAGTCAGTTCTGTTAAAGATCTTCTGTGCAAAATTGACAAAATGAACTCAATTTCTCAAAAGGTCAGCAGTGGATGGAAGCGGACTGTCTGAACAACACAGAATATCGAGCGTGTAGCGAAGCTCATATACAGCCAGGTAGGCAACCCTGGGTCCAGCAAAATTCCGAGAGAGATTCAAAAGGCCACATTGAACAGTTGTTTACTTGACTGTCTTGTTGTTGTATGAAGTTTTTGCTGTTTTACTTAGACATATATGCAAGCATTTATTTCCATTTGCTTCACCATACAGTTGGGGTGCTTTGACTATATCGCATTATTTTAAATAACATTTTGACACACTCAACAGGTTTTGATATCAATATGTGCAGAACAAATTAGCAATTTATATAGTGTGTCATTTTGTTCATATAAACAAATGCAGTAGCATTTTAAGCAGAATAATATAGGGGACGGTTTTTTATGGCCAACTCTGTATGTGCACGTAGAAGATGCTAGGTTATGTTCTGTAAGTGTTGCGAATAAAGATAAATCGCATGTTTGGCTATGATGGACCCAAACTATGATCACTCACCCATGGCTATTGTGGCTCCTGGCTATGGCAAACCAAAACCCCAGCAGCACCAGTACAATGTCACATTAACAGATTAAATACAGAGTGTTCCACATGGCAATATGTGGCCATCCATGGTCTCACTAATAAACAGTTGTATCCAAAATGCTAAAGAGAGTATCATCGTAGACGCTAAGCCAGCATACTTAGGAAAACACAGCATGGATGCTAGTGCAGCATCTCAAACCTCCTGCCCCTAAATCATACCCCTGATATGGCTAGTAACTTAAGTTTTAAGCTTATAATATTGTTTAGGGTTAGGCTTACAGTCAGCAATAGGGTTAGGGTTGAAACTGGGGTTAGGGTTTGCATTGGAAATGGGGTTTGGGTGGAGTCAGTACACGTGTATAGGCAAGCGGTAAGTAGGCGAAGCATGTGTAATGCATGCGTGCCCGCAGTCATTTCCCATCTCAATGTTAGAATCCTGTCAGGGGGTTCCATGTCAAAACCGAGACCGACAAAATCGGGAATGTCAAAACTACGATAACGTGATTATGATAGATCCCACCACACCATAAATGCATCTCTATACTACCTTGTGAAATATCAATGAAATATGCATACATAACGATAATAACAAACAAACATTTTGGTAAAATTAAAAAAAAAAAACACTTCATACCAACATTGCAGTGAATGGTCTATATGAAACTAGACTGTGTGGTTATAACATAGTCTAGTGTCATACGCATCATTCATCGCAATGTTGGTCTGAAGTGTTTTTTTCATTTACCTAAATTTTAGTTATTATCGTTAGTTTTTGTAGAAACACATTTAGGTGTGGTGGGTTATAAAATAATCATATTATTGCAAATTGTCTGCAGAGTGTGCCAAAAAATTTTGAAAATCGGTCAATAATTGGTAAAGATATAGACAAAAGTAAAGTGGCACGTCTTTTTATGGCCCACGGTGTATTAGGTCCAATTTGAGTACAGCATTGTTGTCATCATTTTTTCTACACCATATCAGTTTGAGTAAGACAACAACAATAAGTTTGATTTTTCAGCCATTTGTGTGGTGTTTTGATTGACTAAAAACACTCAGTAGTAATTGAGTAAATTATACTGAACTACTTTTTGGATATTAATCGATCAAAATGCTTGAATTAAATCCTGTATGATATTTAAACAAAAGTCTAATAGGAGCTAGCTCGTTTTTTTCTGCAAAGACTGCGCATTACATTTACTCGAAACCAGAAGTTGTGCGCGGATGTGTAAATTGTAGCAAATGACCTAACAAGCAAAATGCGACATTTAATCTCATGGACACTGTTGTTTGTTGAACTACTAAATGTAAAATAAGATGTAAAAACATTATATACATACACATGCACATGGGCGCACAAGAACCAGCTTCACCGAGAGGAATGCTGTGAGCTGTGATTAGTGTTTGCAATCCCGGGATCCCGGCCATTTTCGCCAATACCGAATCCCGGGATTAGTCGCGTCTCAATCCCGGGATTATGGGATTACAAAAACTGGTCAAAAAATGTACTTTTTTGAGTGTTAAATGACAAAAATAACAACTCTAGCCCTTTAATAAATAAAATATTTGACGCGCGTTAAGAGTTCTACTCCTTCTGTGCACTGTAATTTGTTTTTACAATCATAGTCACTTCCTACACTCGTATGGTCGGCCAACTACATCCTCACGCATGAAATAAGTCTACTGTGGATACCAAAACAGCGACCATTCTGTAAGCCTAATCCCGAAACGGGATCCCGGGATTACAAATTACTCAATCCCAGATCCCGGGATTGAGAATTCAATCCTGGGATTGCAATCACTAGCTGTGATTGGTCGGTATGCCCATGGAGTAGACGGAAACTTGCAGATGCTGGTTCTGGTTAAAAATCATTAAAAATCCAATACAAATTGTTTATCAAACATTTTGCGCTGGTACCGTGCACGTAGTCTTTAGCAGAGGTCTACTACCGGTATCTGAAATATTAAAATCACAAAGATCAATTTTGACTGTAGTAGGCCTTTAAGGTTAGGGTTCGTGTAGTGGGGTAGTTTTGACGTTACCGTTTTTTGTCGGTCCATGTTTTGACAGGGAACCTGTCGGTACACCCACTCCCAGTCATGATTAGAGTTAGTCGATATAGCGACACAGCACTGGTCAGACCTTATCAATGACGACTATTAGTAAACTGACAGGTTACAGAAAGTTCGCTGGGCCGATGTTGAGCAGCAGATGACGAAATATTCATGCAGAAATACCAGATACTAATATCCACTAGCAACCATTGGCGTCCAGCCACGGTGCAACGGTTCGCCGTGCTGTGATTGGTTAAAAATACAACATAATAACGAAGGGTTTACGAGCACAGGCTTTACCTTTGTGATGCTAACATACCAGGTGCGGCCGCACCGGTAGACGAATCTCCGGAGCTGGTTCGGCCGTACGGCTAAGCGGACCGGTTAGTCCATAAAAAGCCCACAGAAGTCTTTCTTGTGTGCTCGAGACCATTCTTGTAACAGTTCACACTGCTGGAGTCTATGACACTTTGCTGCAAACGATTCCACCGATCAATCACCCTTGAGGAGAAAAAGAAACGTCTGATGTCCAGATGGCATCTGCATTTAGCAATCTTGGCGGTGTGTCCACGTGTTGTAACTGACGTACTGAGTAGGGATGTCGGTTATATGCGAATATGCGATCGCATATGCGATCGCATATTTTGCCAAAACCCGCATATCGCATATTTTTCCGCATATGATGGCATTTTCAGAATCGCATATGCGAAAATTATGCCGCATATGCAAA
>Ga0209367_1010541_pt1 | contig 12379 bp, 4 predicted proteins | sample WorMetLIZISLAND2_FD_187412 | JGI IMG/M metagenome (GOLD analysis project Ga0209367, IMG submission 187412) | Marine gutless worms symbiont microbial communities from Max Planck institute for Marine Microbiology, Germany - Olavius geniculatus... ... | reverse complement strand
TTTTCATTTTGTTTGAGAAGTTTGTTCAAAAATGCTAAATTTCGGTGGCTACAAATTAACATATTTTATTTTGGGAAGAAATACTAAGGGCAAAAATGAGTTTTGTAGCCACCATAATTTTTACTGACGGAAATTTGCAGCAGGATCGCTATTGGAAAATTGCAATTTCCTGCCCTCAGACCCTGAACTTTTTAAAGCTACGACGCCGATGATCATAACAGTTTAATTTTCATCGTCCGCTTATATACAGGGTGTGCCAAAAATGGCCCAAAATTGTTTTGGTCAGAACTTTGTCAAATCTCCACCAAATGTAATATTTTTGGCACACAGATAGCCAAGACGATAAAATTAGGCCTATGTGAAGTATACTCATTGTCCACCTCACCTAATTTATGTCAGCGCACTACCATCTAAAACACAGATGCTGCGAATTGTAACATTACGTGGTGATTATCAGTATCAGATTGCTTACCTTTTCATTATTATTTTGACAGAGGGTGCCACGTGATTCAATAATTTTGTGGTATTAAATATTTTGCACTGAAAATAACCGACAACAAAATAGCTGACCTATAAGCTCAAAACACATAAAATTCATAAATGAGTGATGTGATATTGATCAGTTGATCGTTAATGCTGCTATCAGCCGTGGCATCATGTTTAAGCCATTTAGCTTGAAAATAAAATTCTTTTTATCATCTTTATATTACCAAACTTCGCTATTTGTACAACCTTATTTCCGTCCCAATTCCACATCGGTGTAATATTGGATCCTCATCTGTCGTCACTCTTGTTCGCCCTCCAACCAGCTTTTTCTTAAAAATCACCGAACGTTCTTTTTGCTAGGCATCACCTCACCTCTGGAATAAACTTTATCAGTCATTTCGTCAGTCACGTCTTGGTCTGCCTTTTCATGATTTATCACTCTTCGATAATCATTTTATTTCACCGGTGAAATTATTACCACGCTTACCACAATTTTTTTCCCAAAGTGCCGTAGGTTATTATTTTAAATCCTACTTTTCAGAGACATCTGGAATCCTATAAACTGAATCACCTGTAGGCCTATCTGGATTAATAACGGTTTTCCTTGCTTGAGTATTTTTTTATTTCAGTTTCTGCAACTTTTATTTTTTTAGTTTTCTGATTTGAGGCTTTTATTTTAATCTGTATGTTTCTGGATTTTTTCGTTTTTATAGCAATACGTATTTTATTTTTCTTATTTCAGTTTCGCTAAAACGGCCCGAATTTATTTTTTTTTCTAATGCAAATTTCTCACTTTATCATAATATACTGTTTAATTCGAAATCATTAAAAGTAAATGTATTACTAACGGAAAACCAAAGTTAGCATTGTCGTTTTCGTGATATCGTGAATAACTATAGCTCAAAACGCAGTATCAAACCATGTAAATCGTATATGCTCAGTTTTATTTTTTGTATTCCATAACATCAACAAGAATACCAATACCACCGCCGCAACATTATGATAATACTGACAACACGGACATCACAAAACCGTTTTTGGCTCAGTTTTCAGTCTGGTGTTGAATCGTTAGCCGTTTAAGACGGACAGTCGTTGCCAAGACGGTTTTCGCAGAGAAAGCAGAATTTGCGCGAGCAGTTAATGTCATTCCATGACGAATCTTGAAAGGGCAAGATATTGATGCACGACTCTTGGTCCCCACGATCCCAGTTTGGTTCGTTTTTATTCCACTTGATGTAGCTCATTGGACAATCTTTGATTTGAGACTCACCGATGCCGGGATATTCGGTTAGTTTCCACACAAAGTCGGACTTGATTTTTGGGTCAACACGCTGCCCTGCCGTCCACACGCAGAGTCCAACGAAATTAGTGTTGCATTTCGACTTCAGCTCGCCTGTATGAAAACCGTCCAAAACACATGGACACGGCGTAAAAACTGCGCAACGGCGTTATAAAGACAGACTATATGCGCTGATCGTCATAGAACATCATTTTGAACAACATTTTGACAGTTTCTTTTGTTTGTGCAACACGTATGGGCGACTTGGGTCGACGTATGACAGCCATTACTGAAGATACCGGGGAAATGCCGTAACGGTTCCAGTGGCTGTCAGTGGCTCTAAAATGCAGAAAAAACGGTCTCTTTCCACAACATTTTTAACACCGAGTAAACGTCGCTGAGATTTGTCAAACTAGATTACCGTATTTCTAACTACAGCTGTGATGGTTGTATGCTAGCAAAAATGTTAACAGAATGGTAAAGGAAAACAAACAGAGTAAAGACAAGTAATTTGAGCAATGCTCACGCTACGCGCGACAGCTTTAGCAGTTCCCGTTCGGACATCGGTTTGGTTTATCTCCATCTATTTCGTCGCACTCCACTCTTGAAGTGTGCGCCGCAGCTGACAATCGCAGAAAAATTACCAAAAGTTCCAATTTTGGGGATTCAGGTTCGGTTAAGGTCATTGATGTACACACTGCTATATAGTTTGTCACTAGAGCTAGTTATAATAACCAGCATATCTGTGCCTATCTGCAACCTTTTTTAAGCTAGACGAGCCAATAGTGGTAAAATAACCACTTTTTAGAGGAATACTCTTTTTGTCGCTGGCATGCACAGACCTGCTTCAGTCTAGCGGGTCGAATGTTAAATTTCTAAAATCTACGTTTAATGCTGAAAATTTTATGCGCAGTAATTCTTGTTCTATCTCCAGCCGTTTTGACGCAATTCACTCTTAAACTATGTGTTGCAGCTGAAAATCGCAAAAAAATCACTAATTTTTTGGAGGTTCAAGGTCACTTAAAGTCATTGACGTTGATACTCATAAAAGCTTGTCACCAGTGCATGTTATGATTGACAACATGTTTAAGCCTATCTGCAAACGCTTTTACGTTAGAAATGCCAATAGCGGTATAATAAAAACTTTTAGGGGGTACCCTTCATTTACGCTTTTGTTTGATTGAATCCTTCTCACCTAAGGGCACGAAAATTTTTCGCGACAAACTAAGTAAGTAAAGTAAGTAAGTAGTCTGCATTTGTAACGCGCCATATGTCAAAACAGAAGTTCGAATCGTAGAGTCCTTGTTGCAGCCCATCAGTAAAGATTTCGTGATTTTAGCTTGCACTCTTTTGACACAGATCAAGGGCGTGACGGACAGACGGACGGACGTACGGACGGACGCCTCGACGATGGCTAAGACGCGCGAGGCATCACATGCTGTCACGTGTAACAAAAACAGAAGGAGATAAGTGAAATGTCTTGTAGACGGAAATAGACACAAACGGGCGGAGAGGATAGTTTGTGAATACTGACTGTTAAGTGGTTTCAGATAGTCTTCAACGGCTTGCTGTTCAGTGGCGTTTGCAATGATAACAAGACGACATTTCATTGAGTTGCAATGTTCCTCAGCGGATGTCCAGTTTTTCCGCTCCATCACTAGCTGGTAACGCCCCTTTCCAGACCACTGGCTCTCTGCATAGAAACAGATCTTTATGTCATCAGGGAACTTAAATGCCAAAGACTTTGCTGTTAAAAACAAATACTGCTGTTTGCTTTATACTTATAGTCTAATAAGAAATGCTGAGAAGCACAAACTTTTTTTAAAAAGTTGTCGTATTCTGGGTTTAGTATCAAATATGAACACGAGAACTCTTGTTTTGAAGACTAGTAATTTTTTTTCTATGTGACTATGCAGAATTAAGTTTTAAACACATTGATTGTCTTTGACATTATTAGGGTATTAATATTTTTGCGCGATGAGACCTCATAATGCATCAATGGCGCTATAGTCGAATAGGCTCTGTGCTGACGGCATAAAGTCTTCTCTTATCATGTATTAGGTACATACACAATATGCTTATGACATTTCAATGCATAGCTTTGTTATTGTGAAAAAGGTGCTACTCTACGGCGTGTTTCTGCTGTGGACGAAAATTTTAACTGGTATTCATGCATGTAATAGATATGCATGGGCTCATGTGCAAAACTTATATGTAGTCTGCTTACATGTGAGTACTTACTGCTTAGTGCAGAGACAGCCACTGCATCTGTTTAACAATATCATTGCATCCCATCATTCCCGGACTAAAAACTAAACCACACCAGCAATTATAATAGGTCTGCTGATAACGGCAAAAACGGTCAGTAGCATTGATCGTGCGTGATAGTAATCAATTACCGCAGACGCTGATGAGTAAAGTCGACAACAGTACGCAAACGAGTATCTCCGCACACTTCATCCTAAAAATCACATGTTCAGACGCAGATCATTATCGTTGTCACTGCAGAGCCTGCATGTGAAATTTTCAGCATTAAACGTAGATTTTAGCAGTTCAAGTCCCGATCCCCTAGGTTTAAAGACGCCGGCGCATGCGGGCGTCAAAGACAGCTACCCTTCTAAAGAGTGGTTATTTTACCGCAATTATCTCGTGTAGGGTGAACACGGTTGCAGATAGGCTCAGACATCTGCTCATGGTAACAAGCAATAGTGACAGGCTTTTTACTCGTGTCAACGTTGATGACCTTAAATGATTTTAAACCCACAAAGTAGGAGTTTTTAGTGATTTTTGCTATTTCCGGCTGCGGCACACATTCTAAGAATGAATTGCGCCGAAATGGCTGGAGATGAACTTAGACAAACTGTGTATGACATTTTTAGCATAAAACGTACACTTTTCAGGAATCTAAGTTTCGATCTTTTAAATTCAAGGAGTTTTTTCGTACGGATGCCTCAAGTTTAAGTACTCTTTCAAGATGCATTAATATCTTATTGCTGTAGGCCTAAACTGGTTGCCAAAGTGGCACGACCGAAGGCTGCTATCGCGCGTCACGTGAGCTTTGCTCAAATTTACTTGTAATAGTATACTTTTATACTACAGCTGTAGAACTGAACAAATAAAACTGGACAACGACGGCTAACCTTCCCATCATCCCAATCTGGAGGGAGGCAAGATAAAGGCAGGTTATAATCCGCTCACTGAAATGTGTAAAGTTTAAAGAATGTCAGAAACAAATCGTCACCTACCATTTAGGGTTGGTGGCGTGGCGTAGCGGTAATGCGTTTCCTCTGATCAACGAAGTTACTCTACGACAGACCGAGTTAGTACTTGGATGCAGGTAAACGATCTCGGTATGTGACCGGCTGCCTAGGTCAACTCAGCCTTCCATTCTTCCGGGGTCGGAAAATCGAGTACCAGCCTATCTGGCTGGGGTTAAAGTAAGGCACGTTTACTTGTGCCAGGTGGCAGGTGACACTTTGTGATCCCATACGGCGGGTGACGCTCCGCAGCTCTGAGATGGGTTTTCTATGAAGAGCTATAGCATTTATCAATATGGGATCACACAGTGTTACCTACCATTTAATACTCAATTTATCTACCCCATACGGATAGAAGGCTGAGTTAACCTTAGTGTTGGTTATATACCAAGATTTCTACCTGACTGCATACAGCCACTCATTCTTTCAAATATTCGCGTGAGAAGTTTCTGTAGAACCAAACTCGCACTGTGACAGTAATTTACTTTGCTTCTGACAAATTATAATCTCGCAATCAGTGATTGCTGCTGTATTAAAGCAAACTGATCGAAACATATGCTTACCTAAATGTTCAGTCGTTGACTAGCGCTTGTCTTTCTCGGTAGTCGTCAACACAGCGAATGCCACGTCGCGACAGCTTCTTCTATAGTCATAAGCCTCGACGTGCCACGTTGACGCTTGTGAGCTAGCCTACAGGCTGCAGGGCTGTAAGTTAGGGTTGACGTGAGGGGATAGACAGACGTTGGAAAAACGACGAAATGCGCCGAAATGGCTGGAGATGGACTTATAGAACCTGCGTATGACATTTTTAGCGTAAAACGTACACTTTTCAAGAATCTAAGTTTCGATTTTTTAAATTCAAGAGTCTTTCGTACGGATGCCTCAAGTTTAAGTACTCTTTCAAGATGCATTAATATCTTATTGCTGTAGGCCTAAACTGATTGCGAAAGTGTCACGTCCGCAGGCTGCTATCGCGCGTCACGTGAGCTTTGCTCAAATTTACTTGTAATAGTATACTTTTATACTACAGCTGTAGAACTGAACAAATAAAACTGGACAACGACGGTTAACCTTCCCATCGTCCCAGTCTGGAGGGATGCATGATACAGGCGGGTTAAAATTTCACCCAATGAAATGCGTAATCACATCGTCACCTACCATTTAGGGTTGGTGGCGTGGCGTACCGGTAACGCGTTTTTTCTGATCAACGAAGCTACTCTACGACGGGCCGGGTTAGTACTTGGATTGCAGGTAAACCATCCCGATATGTGACGGGCTGCCTAGGTCAACTCAGCCTTCAACTCAGCCTTCCATTTTTCTGGTGTAGGTAAATCGAGTACCAGCCTATCTGGCTGGGGTTAAGGTGGGGCGCGTTTACTTGGTCAGGTGGCAGGTGACACTTTGTGATCCCATACGGCGGGTGACGCTCCGTAGCTCTGAGATGGGTTTTCTATGAAGAGCTATAGCATTTATCAATATGGGATCACACAGTGTTACCTACCACTTAATACTCAATTTATCTACCCCATACGGATAGAAGGCTGAGTTAACCTTAGTGTTGGTTATATACCAAGATTTCTACCTGACTGCATACAGCCACTCATTCTTTCAAATATTCGCGTGAGAAGTTTCTGTAGAACCAAACTCGCACTGTGACAGTAATTTACTTTGCTTCTGACAAATTATAACCTCGCAATCAATGATTGCTGCTGTATTAAAGCAAACTGATCGAAACATATGTTTAGCTAAATGTTCACTCGTTGACTAGCGCTTGTCTTTCTCGGTAATCGTCAACACAGCGAGTGCCACGTCGCAACAGCTTCTTCTATAGTCATAAGCCTCGACGTGCCACGTTGACACTTGTAAGGTAGCCTACAGGCTGAGGCCTGTAAATTAGGGTTGACATACAGGGTGGTCCAAAAGAACGGATACCCATGTTTTATTTTTGGGAACTTCGGTAATTCAGCACCGATTTTAACCATTCTTTCACTGTTACAAGCAGAAATTTATGGCGCGTAAACGTGAAGTTCTTCCACCCACCGCACCTTTATTGCAAGGTTTGTTAAAATATATGAGAGTACGACTGTACGATATAGGTCAACTATTGTAATGCTTTTGTTTATCAGGCCCGCATGTTTGCAGGCCTACATGCAAACACAAATTGACAAGAATAATACTCAAGTATTTAGTTCATAGATAATCTCTGCATTATACAGAAGAGTAAATAACAGCAACATAAAAAAATTTATGGTAATCTTTCTTTCAGGTCTCCGTTCAAGGAAAATCTTTTCACTTAGCTGCAAGAAGTTTGGTCGCAAAAAACTAGAAACTCTACGCTGTGATGCTTAAATACCAGGAGTTTCTATTTCACCAGAGTTTGCTTCGGTACCGGGTTGTGACAGAAGGCAGACACAGATTGTTTGATAGCCGCTATAGTTACGATAGCTATTGCTATCGCGCGTAAAAAAACAAGTTGTGTCTAATGCAGCGTATACAATAATTACCACAAACGCTGACGAGCAAAGTCGACAAAAAGACGCAAAAGAGTGCCACTGCAAACTTCATCCTACAAAACACACCAGTCGGCGCCACCGGCTGCAGATCATTATTTCAGTTACTACCTTATTTTATAATACTGCTAGTTATATTGTTACATATTACAACCTCGCAGTTAATAATTGCGGCGGAATTAAAATAAACTGATGGAAACATTATGCTTAGGGCCTACCTGAATGTTCAGTCGTCGGCTATCGCAACTGCCTCATCGTACACACAGCTCTTTCTGCACACGGTGTTTCATAAAAGGACCCTTTTTTGTTTTTTTCATAATTTACTCAAATGATGATCAATTTACACAAAATTGTTATCATTTGTAGCTGAAGAAATATTAATTCAAAATATTTCAACAAATATGACAGTTGATTAAATATTTTTTCCTAGTCGTGACGTAACGCTGACATCATAATGTGTCATGAGTACAAGCTTGCTTGTCTCAACTGGTGCTGTCAGTTGCTACCCTGCTTCGATGGTGAGCTTAATCTGGTTCACTAATGAAAAATGTTTATTGTGTCAGCACTAAGCAACATGGGGACATAAAATCAGGCGTCATGCGATCCAAAAGTGCAACCATTTTGCAAGCTCGGTGTGCGAGTGCACTGTCTTGCTCGAACATGTGAAAGTCCAACTATCCCCACAGACACGTAAATGCGATCGATTTGCATTTTTTTGTGGCTGCACCTGTAAAACATCAAGAATTTGTCATGAGAGAACCAGATTTTTTACCATCAGAACAGGCCTAGCAACTGCATGACAGCACCAGTTGAGATTAGCAAGCTTGCACTTGTGACGCATTATGACGTCACCGTTACGTCACGACTAGCAAAGAATATTTAATAAATTGCTATATTTTGTTGGAATATTTTGAATTAGTATTTTTCCGCTACAACTGGTAAAAATTTCGTGTAAATTGATCATCATTTGAGTGAATTATGAAATAAAGAAAAAGGCCTGGGTCTTTTTTATGAAACACCGTGCAGTTTTAAGTTATATTATCGTTCACGCCCGAGCTTGTAACCCCCCGCCCGTACTTACGGATGGACGGGAGGGGACAGACGTTTCTTAACTGAGCGCCATAAATTTTAGTCTGTCAGGAAGATTTTTGTCGGAAAATTTTCCTTCAAAAATATACAATTTAGGGCCAAATATTCTGCACTTTTGGGGATAGTTTAGGGGCAAAGTTGAAAGTTCCAAGCACACATAATCCCCTAGTCGGAAAACCTGCAGCATTTCTGTTAGCAAATTGCAACTGTTTGCCTCTCCGCAACTATTTCAATTTACGATGCCGCTGGTCTTAAACTATGGACGTTGCACTCAGTGCACTGCAGAATACGTCATGCCATTTTTAGCCGACCGTACTTAAGTATCGGTCGACCTTTTTTTGTCGTTCGTCCGTCTGTCGTCGTCTGTCTTATGTAACGGATGTATTGTGGCTAAACGTTTGGTGTTAGAAAAAATTACAGAAATAATTATTTAGCCATATGCTTTAGATCTAAGCATGCGAAATTTCAGCAATCTATTGCAAGAGGAGCATTTCCAAATTTTAGGCTGAAAGAACGGGGGTACGAAAAGTGTGCGTTTTTAAACGGAACGCACACTTTTCCTACCCCCGAAAAACTGGCCATATCTCGGAAACGGTGAGAGATACTGTTTAGGTTACTATTAGTCACTAATATGAAGTGGCATACGCCCTTTCAGATGAGATGAAAATCATCGACCTTGGATGTCATTGAAGGTCACTGACAACCAGTACGGTCGGCTATCCTAGCGACAGCTGGGCTTCTTGTGTTTCTTGCTAGCATCAGAGCTCTTCGGTGTTTCACACCAAAAAGGGTGGGAAATGATGTGGCTTTGGTGGCCTCCGTCTCGAGACGTATACTGGAGAGTCGTTTTAATCTAGGTCTAAAAGGAACGGCCTAGTGGGTCAGAAAATTAGGCGGCGCAAGAAGTTGCAATTCTTCGATAGACGCTGCGAATTTCCGACAGAGGAGATTATGAGTGCTCAAAATTTCGTTATTATGTACAATTTTTCCCAAATTGCTTTTTGTCCCAAATTTAGCTCGATTTTTTGACAGGATGAATATTTTCTGACAATTTCCTGAGAGCCAAAAATTTTGGGTGGGTAATTGCCCGCGTTCCCCTCTGTCCCCTTGTTTTTTTTCCTGGCACGACGCCCTTGCCGAAAGGTTTTGCCGTGCAAGTCACTGTGCACTTGCACAGCGGACTTAAGATAGTGAGTGGCCTATGCTGATACTGTCGACTAAGCCTAACCTGGGAATCGACAACTTTAATCAATCGTTCAATCTATCATTCAGTAAATTTATTAACGCAAATTTTACAGCGTTACAGTATGACAACAAGAATAAAAACGGAGGTATAGCGAGAGTGTTAAAAGATGCCAGCCAATTAGCAGAATAAAATCTGCAGTAAAATTGCCCAACTACAGAAAAACACACATATTTAGTTTGTTTTTGGCATCCGGATCCTGTATTAAGTTAACTTGTTTGACTATTTTTTGAGCATTCGCGTGCTGGAGAATTTCATTAGTTTTTTTACTGCAATTTACAACTATGAATATAAATATATGCAAACATAGATTCGTGCTGACCGAAAAAGAGAGCATTTCAGCCAACTAAAATGTCATGTGATGATGTAGGCAGCGACAGTAAAATAGGCCAAAATAGTTACGTTTATAATTATAACCACCGTACCTCAACGTCGCTCAAGTCAGACGCACAGACAGACGTACGGAGGTACGGATGGACGGACGGAGAGACAACATACGATGGCATTACCCACACCGTTGCAATTGCACTGCGTCGGTAAAACTGGAAACGAAATTGTCTCGATTTCTTATTTATGTGTACAAGAATTTCAATGCAGTGTTTTTTGTTGGTGAAAAAAAATATTTATCGTCGCCGTAATATTTCATCAGAAGGGCATCGGGTTTCTGTTTCAAGTCACCTCGTGTACTGAACTTACTTTTAAACTACACTGTGTCTCAAAAAACATTCCCGACATTTTCGACTGTAACTTGAAAACCAATTAACAGATTTTGATAATTTTCGGTAGGAATATTTCTGACACAACTTGCCATCAACTGACTATTTAGTTTCCCACTTTACCCAACGTTTGTTTCTGCACTACCTGGGAAAAACACAACCAGCGAAATATCACTTTTTATCCAATACGATATGATTGCTTAATTAAAATAACGCGTAAAACGCATTTTGTTCACATTTCTGACACTTTGGCTGACATTTCATCTAGTTTTCCATTTTTTAACTGCCTGCAGTAAAATTGCTTGAAATGTAATTGGCCCACTATGTGAACACAGGCAAGGAGACGCTTTCTCTATTCACTTGACAGCAGTATCGATAATGTTCTGCTCCAGACCAATCCAGGCTCTACCAATCGCTTCTTGACTTCACAAACATTCCTAAACTTCTTTTGGTGAACACACTGCTGCATGTCAGTCAAACCTTGTAATAGACCGACTGTTGGAGTCTACAGATTAGGATAGATGGAATTTATCGACGTTTTTTTCATTCATTTTAGCACGTATTATGCTTGTCTGATTTCCCCAGGTAGTGCAAAAGCAGACGATGCTTGAGGTGGAAACTAAGACATTTATTTAATAGCCAGTGGTGTCGGAAATATTTCTGTCAAAATTATCAAAATGTGCTAATTTTTCTTCCAATTACAATCGATAATGTCGGGGATGTTTTTTTCAGGTTTTCTGTTTATTTCAACACATACTTCGCTCGATCTGATTTCCCTAGGTAGTGCAGAAGCATACATTGGGTGAGGTGAAAACTGAACGGTTATTTGATGGCAAGTTGCGTCAAGAATATTCGTACCAAAAATTGTCAACATCTGATAATTACTTTTCAAGTTGCGGTCAAAAATGTTGGGATGTTTTTTGAGACACCGTGTAGAAATACGTTCTGTGGAACGAGTTATTTGTCCCATTGCCACGCTATATAGCCTAGCAGCTGCGTTTCAGCGTTTGACGCTCTTGTGAGCCTGCAGCCAATATTGCCTTTGAATACCAACGGTTGGTTGCCATGACAACAGGGGTCTTCAGGGAAGAAATTTACATGACACCATTGCATAGCCCGGGCTCGAAAATAGGGTTAAATGAAAACAGCATGCAATTATCTTTTACGGGAATTGCGTTATATCGCTGTGAATTTTCCATTATCTGTGCAACTTTTGAATGGTTGCTATGACAACAGAGGTTGATAGAGGTAAATTTAAATAACACCGTTAGATTCCCCGACCCTGAAAATATGGGTTAGGTAAACAAAACACAGCGCGCAATTATCTTTTACGGTACTGAGTTATACCGCTTTAAACTATTCATAGGCCGTAATGCATTTTTTAAAAAGAGATAGAATAGGGGAAGGAGTTGTCAGATTTTTATCCCATACAAACTCGATCTTACTTTTCGGGCCCTGAATCACTGTGCAAAATTTCATCAAAATTGAGTCAAAATTGCGGCCGAAGGAGTGTTTAGAGACAGACTGATAGACTGACGGACAGACGCAAGTGATTTTATAATCTGTCCCATACTATGCTATAGCAATGGGACAGATAATCAATAATAAATGTGTACAATGTACCGAAGATAAAAGTGGCGGTTTTGCTTAGTTGGTAACGTCGTTGGTCGCATCAACGAAGTTAATCAACATCGGGCTCGGTTAGTACTTAGATGGATGACCGTAGGCAAACGGGTAAACCATCTCGCTCTGTAACCCCCCCCCTCCCAGGTCAACCCAGCCTAGCCATCGTGCTATCC
>Ga0209367_1010540_pt1 | contig 12380 bp, 5 predicted proteins | sample WorMetLIZISLAND2_FD_187412 | JGI IMG/M metagenome (GOLD analysis project Ga0209367, IMG submission 187412) | Marine gutless worms symbiont microbial communities from Max Planck institute for Marine Microbiology, Germany - Olavius geniculatus... ... | reverse complement strand
TTAAGTGATTCTCCCAATTTCGGGGGGGGGGTCGATTGCGCTTTGAGGCTTGTGGCAGAACCTATGAGGTGGATCAATCCGTTTCTTTAACCGAGTTGTCGGGGAATAACCCAATTTTTCTAAGGGGAGGGGGGGGGTAAGCATTTCCAAATTTTCGCCCATTTTTCATAAATCCCCCAAAGTTGATTTAGCTCACTAGCAACGACGGTTAGTGCGCAGATGTTGACCCACCATAAGTCGAGATTGTGCGTTCCGCCGTTTTTGAACTTCGGCCTACAAATTTCTGGGGTCTTGTAGCCCTACCCGAGGGCTTTCCAAAAGTGTCAGAATATGTGGACCAAAGTTCATCAGTTTCGAGAAAGTGGGGGTTTTCTGGTATTTTGCACTCATATTATGGTTTCGCTCGGAAATGCGCGTCCACTTGGAATGAACTCCGCTACTATTCGTCAAGTTTGACGAACTGTAGAAGGTCTATCAGTCCGAGAATTTGGGAGAACTATTTCAAGCTAAGTAATGGTGTCAGACTTTTGGACAAAATTTATCCTCTTATAGGTCTACCAATTAAACAGATTAGTCGCTATGAATGTGCAGAATTTTTTTTACAACATCTGCCAAAAAAGCATTAGAATATGGCTAGAAAACTAATATTTGGCCAGAGTCACATTTTAGGATAATGATTTATCACCGCGTTTCATCAACAGTCGCTAGGGGCCGTCCTCAGATGCCAACGACTATTTGGGCATTTTCAAAAGCGTTTGGCAGTAAATACTTTGGTTTGGTAATTTGACATTTCTTGGCATTATTGGCCGACCGTTAAAATCGAGTTGTGATGTGTTGTCTGTCTGTCGTCTGTCTGTCTGTCTGCAATGCATGTATTGCGGCTAAATGGTAGAGTAGAGTGATTCACATAGATACTGCCTTACCTTTCCTGGTAACATTTCCACAGTTAATCCCATCGCCTCCGGTATGACCAAAATGTCTGAGAATATGATAGCCGCATCCAATTCAAACCTTCGTAAAGGCTGCAAACACGTGAACATTCCACACTGAGCTATGCTGATGTGTACAGCGTCATCTACAATGTACACCTCACTACAAATGAGAAAACCTCAGACCTGTTTGTAATGAACCAAACCAAAGCACAACCTAAAATGTTTAAGATAGCAAGCCTGAACCCCGAAGTTATAATTACAAAAACCAGGCACAATAACTGTGAACTTAGAAATTAAGACATTTACATTCTGAAAATACAGCAAGATTGGCTATATATTTTCTTTGCAACATTTGGCATTTAGCATAAGACCACAGACTGTACTTTCTGTATATCTGTATATCTGCCATATTTTTAGCTAATATAATGGTCAAGAATTCAATTTATGGCTTATGCTGGAACAAAACTCCTTACAAACATCATGCCCTACAGATTATACAAATGGTGCCAAAACAGCAAATAATCAATAAATTAGCAGGAAAGCATTTCATCTGCTGTGTAGAAAGGTCTGCAAGACACATAACCTGCATAAAATAAACTTAAATGCATGCTAGCCAACTGGTGCCAGTACTTTTAAAAATGCAAAAATGCAAAAATAAACAACTGAATAAGTTGTTTGAAATCACCTGTAGTGTAACTTCACAAGCTAACTCGGGAGTCCGACAAATTTCAAAAAATTCATGTCGACTTCGCATCTCCTGAAATTCTGAGCATATTACAAAAAGCAGCTAATCAAAATAAAACTCTAGCTAGCAGTATCTGCAAATGGCTAAAAATTATTTGTATATATTTAGGAGTAGAATTACAAAGCCACTGAACAATCAATGCGAGATCCGTATTGTACATCATTCCAATCGATCAATCGACAGGCCCTTGGAGAGGTGAGGGTAGGAGAAGGGATAAATTACCCTGGACCCTGCGACATTTGGGGGCCTCGCTGTCACTCAAAAACATAAAGTACACCAGAATGTGCCATATTAAAAAGCGAAATTCAAACGTTTTCTCCTCAGATGGGCGCCACAAGAATGTTGTCCCCAGGCCCCGCCCCGTGGTGGCTCTCGACACCTCTGCTGATTTACGAACATACCGAACGACCAACAAATCAACTTATTTACATAGTGCCAATAGTCAAAAGCTGAATCTGAAATGCATTACTTAAATATCACACACTATGTTGCTAAAATGAGTTGTTAATGATTGCTATCCCAGCATCCCGAAACCTAGCCATTTTAGCCAATCCTGTGACCCGAGTTTGGCAGCATCCGAATCTCAGCATTTCAAGATTACAAAAAATTTACCAAAACAGTACTTTTTTGAGTGTTAGACGATAAAATACGAAGTTCAGCTGTCTCATGAAAATTTTAATTATTCATATGCACAAAAGTGGTTGCTGTTTAGACCTAATGTAAGTTGCATTTTGGCAGTCAGAGTCACTCGCTGTGGTTTGATATACCTACCAGTAGGAGCCTGCTGCATCACACACATGAAATAGGGGCCTAAGTATAGAAGGGCTACCATGGTGATGCTAAATAACAATCAATCTATAAGCCTTATCCCAAAATGGGATCCCGGAATTAGGAATTTCCTAATCTTGGATCCTGGGAGAGAGAGAAATCAATCCCAGGATTGCAATCACTAGTTGTTGCTATACACGGAGAAACAGGCTACATAATTATGTAACTTGCTGGATCAATACATTACCAGGCAGGTAACGGCCAGCTTGTCTCATGACCCATACTGGAACACGTTCTGTACGTTCACCACGGGCAGCACGTAATATCAAATCATTCCGCAGCGACGGAAAAGACTGAAACATTCAACCATATTAACACAACTCACCAAGGCTGCTAATATCAATGGCACTATCGTTTTATTGTTGCCACCATTCTCGACTACCGCATTTGAACATGGCATATGTTTGGACACTGACAATGCTGTACAAATTTATGATATAATACTTAAATACTGGCTCATTCTCCATGCCAATCAAGTTGAAACATTCGAAAGGCTTACGTCTGTTGCAGTATCTACCATTATTTACATCCAAACTACTTATATGTCTTCTAAAAGCGCGTCATTGCTTGCGAATAACCTATGACCTGTCAACATGTGCGATGGGCGTAGTCGGGGGCGTGGCACTTTCGTTTTCTTTTTCATTGGAGATGGGTCAAATTAAAATGTTTTCGCGAAATTACGGTATACCCTTTGAGTTGATCTCAACTACCAGTAAGCACAGATAACCCCTAAAATGACTGTTGAGGTTGTTGGTATTGGTGCACTTGTTTTGTTGCGATGAATCTGTGAACGAGAAAAGCGTTTCCAGTGAAAAGGTTACAGTAAGAATGAATGTGCATGAATATGGGAGAAAGTATCGAGTCGAAGCTTGCGATAGGGCTATGGATAGTAGGCCTTTGTTACACTGTGTCTAAAAGCGTCATTTTACCATGTCCATATCTGCGATACAACCGATTTGCAAAATTTTTTCATTGTGACATTTTGTGGACAATGTTTTGCACAGAGTGTGAAAATAGAAACAAGAAAGCCCAGCTGTCGCTAAGGAAGATATGCTCTTAAAATCTGAAGTATGCCACTTCCTATTGGTGATTAACCCTCCGATGCCCAGGGGGTAGAATTACCTCCAGGTCGCTTTTATTCGCGTAACCGAAAATGCTTTTATGACTTCCTGAATGTTCCCGCTACGTAGTCTAAGATATATGTATTTTTTCTTTTGTCACATGTCACATCTATTTTCGGTTGCACAGTGGCTTCTATCCCTATACCTGGTGGGCGCAGCTTGCGCACAGTGAAAAATAGGGGGAGGGAGTTTTTTTGACGGTGTAAATCAAAAATAGGGGGAAAGTTTTGATAAGGTTACAGATCAAAACTCCCCCCCTCTTATTTTCACTGGGCAAACTGCACCCTTAACAAAACTTCCCCCATTTTTACTTTCCCCCTATTTTTCAATCTGCACTCTTAACAAAACCCCCTATTTTTACTTTCCTCTATTTTCACTGGGCAAACATTACTAGACCCTTAAGAAAACGTCCACCTTATTTTTTACTTCCCCTCTATTTTTCAATCTGCATCTTTAACAAAACTTCCCCGCTATTTCACTTTGCAAACTACACCCTTAACAAAACTTCCCCTAATTTAGTTGTGTTTTGCTTTTTTGCGCCAGTATGACAGTGCAGAGACGTAGTCGTTGAGTCGCCGCACTGCAGTGCTGCCCGTGCTCATACCACGCGACAATTTGGCAAGTTGTTTCACAGAGAACATGCACACCGCACGGCAGTATTAACTGCTATCACCAGAATAGCTATCACCTCAAAATGCAGTTCACAAACCATTTGTCGGCCGGGCTCCGCCCGGATTTGCTAGGGAGCTTACAGAACTTGGCCGGCTAGACCCTCTAGCGGGCTGTGGGGCCCCTCGGGAAAAGGAAGAAGAAGGAACAAGAATGGGAAAATGGAACGTGGAGGAAAAAGGGGATAAAGCATAGGGAATTGGAGTACAGAGACAGAGGAAGGAAAAAGGAGCGGATATGGCCATGGAGGGGAGGCAGGAAAGGAACGGAATCCGAAGAGGAGGGGGTTGAGCACGAAAGTGGGGGGATTGAGCACAAAAGTGGGGGGGACTTGCGCCCGATTTTGACTTCAAATTTGGCGGGATAGAAGCCACTGCGGTTGCATACCAACTTCTGGCGAAATTGTTAGCACTATCGAAAAGCCTGACTGCAAATATATTAGTATACTGTACACTGGGCCGGGTAAACCATCTCGGTATGTAACCAACCTCCTAAGTCAACTCAGTTTCCCATCTCTCTGGGGTACGTAAATCGAGTACCGGATTATATAGGCCCTAGGGAGTGAGTGAGTGAGTAGGGTTTAACGTCCCACCCGACATGAGGTCATTTCAAGGACGGCCTTTTCAGGCAGAATGCACATAAACACAATACTAAAATGGTAAGTTTAAACTTTACAATAAACAGAAAGTTTCACCTTTACAGAAACACAAAACACCTAAAATCTAAACCTAAAATTGTAAGAACTACATTATACGCGTGCATATGTAATTAACATAATGGTAGTTCTAATAATCTTCCCTGTTATCCTTCAGACAGACATCAATGTGATAATGCTGTCTATTGGGAGTTGGGTCTATAGGCTGTATAGCTGGGGTTAAGATGGGGCACGTTCACGTGTGTCGAATGGCAAGTAACACTCTGTGATCCCATATGGCAGGTGACGCTCCGTAGCTTGAAATGGGCTTCCCATAGAGTATACCACCATCATTAACCCTTAACATTTTTAACCTGTTGAAATTTTTCTCGTAGGTGCCAAAAAACTCGAGATATACGAGAGGGTAATTTTAACCCCTCCCCGGTGAGCATTAGAAGGTGTAAGAAAACCCTCGGCAACGGAAGTTTAATAACTTATGCAAGCAAAGCAATAGCTGCTTTCTATGGCCGAAGTATGCCGCACATTTTGGGTGCGTGAAAGCCGTTGGGCAGATAACTCATGGACACAGCAACAATGGTTAAAATTTCAGGTACAAATAATGATTCAAATGTGCGAAGTGTTACTGTGATCTCAAATTTCAGAAGTCCTCAAACAAAACTAGACTGTCCACCTATGCTCGAGGCAAATCTCTCATTGCTGCTAGGAGACAACAGGATAATCACAAGAAGCCCAGCTGTCGCTAGGATAGCCGACCGTACTGGTTGTAAGTGACCTTCAAGGTCATCCAAGGTCGATGATTTTTTATGCCATTTGAAACCCAATATGCTACTTCCTAATTGTGATAAATAGCAACTTTGGCCCTATATCTCAACGTTTCTGAGATATGGCCAGTTTTCCATTGAATTTCCTACCCACACCCTTCATTCAACCTCCCGTTTGAAAACGTTCCACTTGCACCAGATCGCTGAAATTTTGCATGCCTAGGTTAAAAGAACAGGGCTAATTACCCCTGTAAAAAGTTTTCCTCCATGATCCAACGCTTAGCCACAACATATCCGTTACGGACGACAAACAAACGACAACCGTACCAATAGCTGGACCGTTACTTAAGTACAGTCTGCTAAAAATAAAAAAAAGATAGGCCTACATAACTCACAAATTCGTATACTGTATACTTTTGCCACCTACGATAATACAAATAATAATCATAATATGATAGCATAACTAACAAGCTAAAAAAGACAGCATGTTACACGTAGTAATGTGAAGAAAACATCATCAAATGTTACAACGTAATTACGTAAGCCTATTGATGTCATTCACAGATTAACAATATTGATAAAAAGGTAGGCCTAAATACTTTACGGATCCTTTATGGACACTGCTCTGTTCAATGTTCTGTACAATGTTCAATGTACAGTGTACAACAAGAAATAAACAAAATTCCAAAAAAATCAAAATTTATAGACCTTCATGCAGCCATATGATATTATAAGTTAAAAAATCACAGCGAACCACAGAAATAAAAAATTTTAAAACACAAAATAAAATACATACAACACACATACACAGCACATAGGTGTGTGGAACTCATGGAGATGGTATGTTACACAAAATAAAAAAATACAAAACTACACAGAACATTGAACAGAGCAGTGTCCATAAAGGATCCGTAAAGTATTTTCCGAAATTCGAAAAGGGTCACCCTAATCGAAGGCGCTAAATGAGAGAGGGCACAAAAATTGGCCATTTTGGCCAATAAGTCACCGTATCTCAGAAATGGTGCGAGATACAGCCTAGGTTACTATTAATCACTAATAGGAAGTCCCATACGCCTTTTCGATTGACACCAAGCTTAACGACCTTTAACCACCCTGAACCCCCAAAATAGGGTTTTTAGTGACTTTTTTTTGCAATTTTCGACTGCAACATACATTTCATGAGTAAATTGCACCAAAATGGCTTGAGATAGACCAAGAAAACCTGCACATAAAATTTTCAGCATTAAACGTAGATTTTAGCAGTTCAAGTCCCGACCCCCTAGGTTCAAGGAGGCCTCTGCACGTGGGCGTCAAAGAGGGGTACTCCCAAAAAGTCGTTATTTTACCGCCGTTGGCTCGTATAGCGCTTGCAAATAGACATACACTTGTTGCTTACCATAATAGTAACTGCTCACAAGCTTTTAATGGTTCAACGTTAATGATCTTGAACTATCTTGAACCCGCATAATAGGGGGTTTTAGTGATTTTTCTGCAATTTTCAACTGCAGCACACGATTAACAGTGAATTCCAACTAAATGGATGGAGATAAACAGGACAACCTGTGAACAAGAATTGCTATAGGCTGTCGTGCGTCTCATGAGCTTTGCTCAAATTACTTGTGTGGTTTACTTATAGCTCTCCACCAACTGCCACACGACAAAACTTGTTGCACAGCTAGTCACAACAATAATTGCAGGACAGTCCACCCCTCACTAAGCTGATCACATGGCATCAACCATCTTAAGAAATCACTCCCAAAGATGGCAAAACCATAAGCTTTGGTCGCATATCAAAACCTGAACTATCTTTAGTGACTACTACAAATAAAGACAACAATAAATACATAAAATATACAACATGCTAATGCATACATAGTTCACGCAGTTACAACTTACAAGGTTTGACTTTGCAGTCACAAATGTCAAACCAGTACATTGGGTAAATCAAAAATATAAAATAAAACATCAAAGCCACTAAGACCATAGAACACACTGCAAAATGCACGTAACATTGCTGAAGTGCGCAGCAAAAGACACAATTTTGAGAACAAGAATTCTAAAATTTTGAAGAATGGAGTCCAGTTCACTCCCCACTCTCGAGACCCTTCCTGCGGTGGGAGGCAAGTTTCTGAGCACTACCCATTGTTAGGTCTGTGTCTTATTAGCGTGACAGTGTTTACGCCGATGTGAACAGAGTCCACCGGACTGAGTAAATCTTTGCCCGCAGTCACTACAAGAGTAAGGCTGATCTCCCGTGTGAGTCAACTTATGTCTCTGCATTGAACTGGACTGGTTGAACCGCATTCCACACTCCGAACACTCATACGGCTGCTCTCCACTGTGAATCAATGCATGCCGTTTCAAACCAGCTCTCTGTCGGAACGCTTTTCCACATGTAAGGCATATTTGCTTCCCGGACGTGTGCATTAGTCGGTGTGTGGATAACGCACTGGGATACTTAAAAGCTCTGTCACACGTTTCACAGCAATACGGTTTGTCCGCACAGTGCACACGCATGTGAATATTCAGATTGGTTGTCTGAGAAAATTTCTTTCCGCAAACATTGCAAATGTAATTTTTCTCTTTCGTGTGGGTAAGCAAGTGTGTCTTCAGGTGGGTAAGGGTACGAAACCGACCTCCACAGTCCTGGCATGTATACGGCCGTTCATCTGTATGTGTTAACATGTGCCACCTCAGGTAACGAGCTGCGCGAAATCCCTTTTTGCACACACAGCAGAAGTGGTCATAACTGGCAGCAGAGTGAACATTCATCATATGTTTCTTTAATGACCGAAATCTTCCTCCACACAGATTACACTGTTGCAAATTGCCCGTGTGGCTAAGCTCATGCGGCTTTAACAGTGATTTCAAACGAAATTTCTTGTCACAGAATCTGCAACTGAATGGTTTTTCACCTGTGTGAATCATCATGTGCCTCTCAAGGCGAGAGTGATATACAAACTTTGCACCACACACTGTGCAGTGATGCTTTCCGCTGCTCTGAGTCCTATAGGACATTTCCGGTATCCTACCAGACACGATTTCACGATCATCAGTTCTGAATGGACCTCGATCGCTACTAGGTACAACCATGTCAAGTTTGCTTGCAACAGCAGCATGCTTGCCTAGCTTATTAGTGTTATTAGTCGCATCACTTACGTCAATGACAGCATTTTCCTTACTCACATTTCTAACTCTGTCAGGATGCCTAATAGTTTGTCCATTGAAGTGATAGTTGTCCAAGTCGACGGCAAGTTCGTTCAAGTCTTCACTCTGAATACTCAATTCATTCTTCAGAGTAATACTTTGTGATATTTCAGCACTGTGTCTAAATATACTCTGCTGCAGACTGAAAGCTTGTGTTACATCTTTTTCACTGTTTTGACTGAATTCATTAAAAAGCTGGATAAACTCCTCTTCATCTTCCTCTTTAAAGCAGCTCTCGGCTAAACACAGACAATTACCATCAATGCAAAAACAAACTTGCTAACACAAAGTTCTGATAAATACTATAAAATGCTGAGATTGCAATAAAAACTAACGTAACTCAATGACCTGTACTACAGACAAAATTATAGCATCTTTTGCAGCCATCAACAAAAATATAAAGACATTCTAACTGTGATAGAATGCTATGACAAAAACCACAGCAAACCTAATGTAATTGCAATTACTGATGCTAATGATCCATATCAAACAAGTTTTACAGCACAGACATACTACGGGCATTAGTAATGAGCACCTTTATTCACCAATAGCAGATACAATGCAATACAAAAACACATATAATATACCAGAATGGCTGGCTAAAAGATAAAATAATGTAAAACGCGAAAAAATGACAGACAAACAGACAGAAAATGTACAAATAAAAACAGAGTACTCTGAATGAAAGTGCCCAATAAAGCAAATTCAAGTATGAGATAATTCACAGTAAATACAAAGCACAGCAATCAACAATTTGAAGTGTTTAACTAGACAAAAACTCACCTTCACCTTCACAGTCTGACACCCATTCTGAAAGCCTACAACACAGTTTGTTTGTTCACTTGCAAGTAGCACAATAGCCTACGAAACTGTACTAGCAAGAGTGCTGCTTGCTGTTGTTCATTCTTAATACACTGCATTATGATTGCAGTTTAAGCCAAACGTCTGGTGTGCAGTAGAACTTCTGTAAGCAGTCAATAATAATCATACATCACAACTAAGAATAGTCACTATTTTTTGTTACAATGTCATCAAATGTTGTCTAATTTTAAACACTCATTCATTGACTCAGCAACCATTTGCCGATCAGTGATTATCAGAGATTACACAATGTGTCAAAATACCAAGCTATGTCGTCAATCAATGACATCAAAAACTAGCATATGCTACATACTGCCAGTAATAGTTTTTGGAATGTTTTGCAAAGTTACTGTGAGTGAGTAAGTAATTTCTTAATGGCACATCAGCACAAAATAGACCACTCAGTGCCATACATGACAAAAAGTATATCACATTTATGTGTTAAAAGAAAAGATAAACACTTGGTAAGATCAAGGCCTTTAAGCTACTATAAAAACAGCATTATATACAATAATAAGAGTTTGTATCTTCAGCAAAAAGCAATGACGTTTCAGAATTAAACATTGTCAGAAAGTTCTTGGAGTGTATCAACTCAACATATCTGTGACATGCTGCACCGAAAGAAGAGCAGCCATCGAGAATGTGCCAATATGCTACATTGGTCAAATGCAGGTCATAGAGATGGAATGAGAGTGGTGACAACATACTGTGCATCAGTGAGTTTCTTCATCTCTACTACAGGCTGCAGATGTGGCTCATTGTAAGCTGATTCAACAACGTGAAGATTCTCAGCCTGATAATTTCCAACTGTCTGCTGTTCTTGCCATTCACTGCCTTCAGCCTGCAACAAAAATCAATGCACTATCACTGATCACATACAATACAGCCCAGCCATACACCAATTTCAGGTTCTGTGTGGTGGGGCAAAATGCTCCACAGCTATTTCTCACAAAATCAGACACTTTAGCAACAGTCAGCACTCAGCAAAAAAGCCAAACAGTTGGCACAGCAGCATTCATTGACAAACGGCACGTATGTGTCTTTACATTCTGACAGCAGATATATTTCAAGCACTGGTTTCAAGCACAGAAAATAAACATAAATTCAGTAGGTACAAGATATAAAATGATGATTCACACAAAACACAACATACTGGTTCTTGCTTGATGTCAGTGAGCTCAACTTCAAACATTTTCTTCAGCAAAATGTCACAAGTTCAATTTCAGGTTTGTATTTTCTCTGTAAACAGCACAAAAGCAAAATAAAACAGCTGATTATTGCACAGTAATACAACTATTGTAACAGTGATTGAAATATATCCAACACAACACAACAATTATTCTGCAACATGTCAAGCCATCATTAAGTTAAAGATACAACAAAACAATTTGACCCTGCCCAGATCCCCCCTCCCCCGTTTTGTGGCAAAGGTAGTAACTTTGATAGTAAGTGTGCATAACTGTGTAATGGTCATTGATCTGCAAACCTTCATTACCTGACTCTAACCCTAACCCTGATTTTAACCTTAACCCTATACCTAACCCTAACGTTAGCCCTGACATTTGTCCTAGCATCTAATTTGTGGTAATGTGCTGCCAATGTGGTCAGTACGATGTTTCGTCACACTGATAAAAATGTGCGCTAAATGGCATGCAAGTGTGCGGATGGCACTAAATACGGAAAACAACCGAAAACAACCAACTTGTTTTCAGTACCAGAAACCTTAACTCTAACCTAAACCCTAAACCTTAACCGAAAACAAGCTGTTTGTTTGCGGTAATTTTAGGTAATTTTAGGTATTTAGTGCTACCAAAATGCACAAGTTGTGTCGAATTATTTTTTCACCAGTGAGCACAAAAAACGGTGGATCGGTTAGTTTGTTCACACTGTTTCTGCATTCATCACTCTAGCCAAATATCATATCAATATCGTATTGAAATTGAAATCCTGATATCAAGTCATCACTAATGCGAACTATGAAGGAGTCAAACTGTTACTGCCGCGACCTAGCGACTACGCTATATGTGGGTTCTCATCATCATCATTATCGGTGGTACTGGACGCAGGCCGTTCAGATAGGAGATATACATTCATAAATATATACATTATTGTCAATTATTCTTCTCCTGGTACCGTCGTACCAGGTAAATAACGGCGGAATAGGAAAAGCTCGTATTCATTTATAAACGAACAAAAGTAGACTTCTTTAAAAATTTAATATTAGTAGTGATGGGCGATAACAGTATTATTATTATATCGCAAAATATATCTCGCGGTATTCGCGTTATTGTGCGAATTTGTGGCTGGTGTTTTCGGTGTGGTTGCCTGTTTTTCAGCACAAAAAAGCCAACTGTTAATGTTTTGTTAATTGCGGCAAATTTTCCAATAATATAATTTATAACACAAAATTGTCATTCATACCGGTAGGCCTACTAAATTCCAGGATTATCGAGTCCGAAGTCGAAATTCTAGAATTAATAATCTGACTTGTAAAGCGCCAGTATGTGCTAAAAAGACTTCAGTGGCGCTGGCGGACAGAACTAGTCGCTGAGGTTAAATGTCTGACGGAAAATGTGTGTCTTCAACCTGGATTTAAACACA
>Ga0209367_1010539_pt1 | contig 12380 bp, 10 predicted proteins | sample WorMetLIZISLAND2_FD_187412 | JGI IMG/M metagenome (GOLD analysis project Ga0209367, IMG submission 187412) | Marine gutless worms symbiont microbial communities from Max Planck institute for Marine Microbiology, Germany - Olavius geniculatus... ... | reverse complement strand
AACATCAGTTTATACACTTGTTAACGGCGACATGCAATGAGTGACACATCGAAAACAGCAAAAATCATAAAAAGGTGATATTATTCAACAGCACATTGACAGTTAGGCGATGTGATGGTGAGTGATGAAATCAGTACTAACCAGTGGACGCATTGGCCGTGTCTGCTGCTGCATCATCTGATGTTTGATGAGTAAATTCTTGACCTGCGTCACGATCTCTTGCAGAGTCAGACCCGACAGCGAGTTGCCTCGTGACATGCGGACCTCTTGCACGTACCGACCCAGATCGGTCCTAACAGAGTATCCGCAAGAACCACATCATCGGACTTGAGCTGCACTAGATATGGCCAGAGGTGAATCCCAAATGGAAGAGAAGAAGAAGATTCCGCATACACAGCTAGGCCCATTGCGAGGGAGCTCATCCCCTTGACGGCACTTTGAGCCGGCGAGGGCGAAGCCCAATTAAGCTAGCATACAGCCCAAGTCGGCTGGGTTAACCGACTGGGTCCGTATACCTGCAGTCCTGGCCACAGGGCCTACTGTTGCGCAGAACTCGCCGTTTCTTCCCTAGCGATGGCCTTGACCACCGCCAGTACTCATTTTACCATCCCACGGAGGGTAGAAGGCTGAGTCGACCTAGTCGGCTGGCTCCGTACTGTAGACAGTCACCCATCTAAGTACTAACTGGGCACGGCGTAGAGTAACTTCGTCTCATCCGAGATGCGTTACCAACTACGCCATGCCACCAGCTACAGAAAAACTTCTAGAATAAACCATATACGGGTGCAAGGTAGTGTTGCACCAGTATTAAGGTGAGTCGGGCAAAACTGTAGTCATATACATCGAGTTTCTTCATTATGTTGCAAGTCGAAGATTACTAAAATCAGCTAATGTTTCACCGACGCAGTATTTTGGGACATGGCGTAGAATAAAAGGTGGTAAATACTAGATTGGTGCAGTCTCCACCGTTCCTACAAGTGTCCACCAAGAGGAGTATGGCCGTGATGCAGTATGGGTAATCACAGTCGTAGCTAATATGAGCTGCATTTTACATCAGCTAACAGGGCGTGTCTGTTCTACCAGACTCCACCCCCTATTGCCTTATTTGGACGCTCATTATTCAACTAGGTCAACCACTAACGCGATCTGCCTACATTGAACTAGGCCTAAATATTACATAACAATCACATCTAATATTTAGTTCACTGGTTTTTATCGTCTGTAACATTGAACTGGATTAAAATATTCAATTATCTCTGTGCGTTGGACAAAGTTCGTTTTTCGTGAATATGTGAATGAACACGACGTCAGCAGTGAACAGCCCCGCCCCGTTCGCTGATGAAAAACGCAGCTTTGGTTTAATCCGCAGCACTGCTACGTGTTCACACCACAAGAATTAGCAGGTCTTCATCATCATCATCACAGGCTTGCCCCAGACTGGAACGCAGCCGTTTCCGCAAGCTACTTCCATTGTGCCCAATATTAGGCATGTCGTGTCGCCAGGGACCAGAAGCAGTGCTTTGTTACCTCCGCCAAGGAGGTTATGTTTTTGCCGGTTTTTGTTTGTCTGTCTGTACGTGTGTGAGCAAGATAACTCAAAAAGTTATGGACGGATCTTTCTGAAATTTTGAGGGAATATCGGGCATGGCATAAGCTACAGGTGATTAAATTTTGGGCGTGATCCGGCAGAAATCCTGGATTCTGGATCACTTTGAAATTTTCGTTATCATTGCGTTAAAGCGGGCATACGGGAACCGCTGGCAAAGCGGCAGTGTATCCAATCACGGTGTTTTAGGTCACGTAGAACTAGATCACTGTGGAAAACGCAACTATAGTTGGAAACGCGCAGGTGAAATCTACATTACAATCTGACAAGCCCTTGGCGGAGGTACCTGCGAGCTATGATTGCTTTTCTAGTTGACTCTGTTCTGATGACTTAACTGTGGTAAGCCTTTGTTCCGTTATGTGTTATGACATATGCTAGCAGTTCTAATGCTCGTGCAAAAATACAGCAGCAACGACGACTGTCACCCAGAAATCAACACCACATCTGGAACTGTCAGTCATATGAGAAATAATGCTCAACAACTAGAAATTTGGGGCAAAGCCCAACGTGAGTCCGCCAAGCGCCACAAGTCTGATTGGGGGAGAATTTAAAGTAAGTAAGTAAGTAAGTAAAGTGTAAATTTATATAGCGCATACTCAAAAAGATCTCCAATGCGCTTAATACATTTTGTCATCAATATTTCGCAAAAATGTACGTCTTCAGCTGGCGTTTGAAAGTATCGAGACTCAGTTCTGGGTCACGAAGACTGTCTGGCAGCGAATTCCAAGTCGACGGGCCCGCCACAGAAAAGCGCCGACGACCGGAACTGTTCAGTCGATAGTGCGGTACGACCAACTTCCGATGAGTGGCAGAACGCAGATGCAGATGCAGAAATAGTGACTCTCTCAACCGAGACAGAAACTGCTGACAAAAACGAAAATGTTGCCTAATGCCTGTCACCTGTCGCCACTATTACTGGCTGCCACTATAATTATCACTAACACTAGCCAACCACTACCACCAATAACCATCGCCAGCATTACCACTCCTACTACTACTACCAATATTAGCATTAGTAAGTCTGCTTCTTGTAATGGTCAGTACCATAGTAGTGGACAGTGGCCCACTACAACAATGCCGGTCACTGGTCACCACTTCTACCACTAGCTACTAGGCTACTACTTCTACTAAGCCTATATACAGGGTGCGGCAGAAAAAAGTGGACCCCTAAATTTTTTTTGCCGTTTTCTCAGCAACTGTTTGGGATTTTGATACGAAATTTTCCAGCTTTATTTACTGAAAACTTCTACATCTAACTGCCAAGTAAAATATGATTCTGTCGAAAAACGACGAAGTTATAGATTTTTTAACATGACCGCCTACCGATTTTTCGGCATTCAAAAATGTTCATGCTAAAAAAGCTATTTCATTTTTAAAAACTGGTTACACGTTACTGCCGATGACGTCACAGTGACGTTTTGATAAACAGCCATTTATATTGTTTATAAATTATCATTAAATTATCCTTCCTTTAAAGCAATCGCCGGCTGCCTACCGGATTCATCTTCCAGCAGGACGGCGTGTCAGCACACACAGCGCGCAGCGCAGGAAACTGACTGCGGGCCAACTGTCCAGATTTCATCACAAAAGACCAATGGCCTCCAAATTCGTCAAATATAAACCCAACAGACTATCACGTATGGGGTGCAATGTTGGAGGCTTACTGCAAGCTTAAAACAAAGCTGAAAACAAGCGCCAAACTAAAAAAAGCACTTCAGGTTATTCGGGACAACCTGTCACAGGGACTGATCAACAAGGCTGTAAAAGATTTCTCAAATAAGGCGACTGGAGACTGGTGTTGTTGCTTGGAGCTGGCGGTGAACACTTCGAACATTTGCAGTGACAATGGAATTCTGGCATCTGATCATTATTTGAATTCAACGATGTTATTCGATGTTATTAAACTGGTGTTGTAGCCGGAACATTTTTGAATGCTAAAAAATCAGTAGGCGGTCATGTTGAAAAGTCTGTAACTTCGTCGTTTTTAACAGAATCACATTTTAATTGGCAGTTAGATGTAGAAGGTTTTAGTAAATGAATGCGTAAAATTTCAAATTAAAATTCTAAACGGTTGCTGAGAAAACAGCGGAAAGCTTTAGGGGTCCACTTTTTTGCTGCACCCTGTAGTATACTACTATCACACTACCACTGCTCACTATTGCTTGCCAATACTGCTGCTGGTTACTACTACTATTACTACTACTGGCTGCTACTACTAATAGTAACCCTAGTAGCCTATAGGAAAGTGTGGCGGAGCTAGCCATTCGTACCATCGATTGTGGGATTGTGGCTATGGTGGCCCTTGGCTATGGCGGGCCGTCACCTGTAATATATAGGCCAAATATAGGAGAACCGGTATAAATATGGACTGATGCTGACAACGAATTTGAGGAAATGAACTTTGTAGGATACGCTGAACTCGCACTGCACACTGCTGTTTAGAAAAGTGATTTGTGTTCACTTACAACAGTCTCTGCTGTAAATACTCAACGATAAACAGCATTATCCACGTGTATTTGCCAGTGTTCTTTAGTTATGTTTATAACATATAGCAGGTGTTACCTAAAATCGCCAATTTAAGACTACGACTTCGTCACAGTTTGCTAAATAAAGATGGCGTCCATCTCATTTTTGCCAGCCACTGATAATTGACCGATTTTGCCGGATTAACTTTAGTTGGCAATCAATCGTGTGGTTTTTGACTTAAGTGTCGTTGGTGCAACGTATTTTTCTGTAGTTGGCACTTATCTTCAGATTTAAATGGGACTACGTCTTCGAATTGCCTCTATTCTTATTTTGAAACTACCATTATCCTGCGACGAGCTTGCGGAAAGCTGGTAGCGCCAAGCTCGTCCGAGAGCTAGTATAAAATAAGAGTAGATTAGATTTAAAGGTCCATGGCCACGGTCAAACTCACTCGCGCAATTTCTGTAGATTTAAATCAGACACTTAACCTTGCATATATAATATGTCGATTTGAGCTTCATAAATATATGAAATTAATGCGTGATTTCAAACGAAATGCGGCATTACGTTACGTTATGCGAAATATTCTAATCTATCAGTGCCCGCAGTGACGTCTTGATCCTAGCCCATGTAGATCATGAATATTAATGGCCTAGCCGACGACGTCATCATTCTAGGCTAGGCCATAGCCTATAGACGTCGTGAATATTAATTCACGACGTCTATAGGCTAAACTCATGACGTCATCGCAGACCGTCATGGCGGCGCGTTTTCTACGTCATTTTCGTAGATCGTCGACTTCAAAGGTAAATTTTTCCGTGTTGACAGAACGCTGGGCGCCGATATTACTGTCAAAGTGCACTTTGAGGAAAATGGATAAAATGTATATGTTAATTTTGGCGTCCACAAACCTTTAAGCACATAACTATAATAAGAGATACAGATAACCGCCATGACGACCCACAAGTACAATTAGAGCAGTTTAGTAGCAGAGCAGTTGGAAGGAAAGAGTTTGGTCGGTGAGAAGTAAACGTATAGAGCTGGCTGAAGAATTGAGAGAGTAAGAGCAAGGTAAGAAGAAAAGAAATAAAGACAGATAAAACAATTAAAATCCCCTAAACCCTAAATTAATATTATATTAATATCAATTAATATTATTATTAATTAATATTAATTAATATTATTATTAATATTATATTATAATATTATATTATAATTAATAATATAACGAAAGACACAATTTTGCAACAATCGGCTGACAGAGCTAGAAGATACGTCAGCAAACAAATAAAAAAATAAAACATCTGCAGAAAGCATAAGTCCACTCGGAAAACTATCGTTTTTGAGGCAGACTAACAATCAGTAAGCAAGTAAGTAAGTGCATATTTAAAGTGCACAATGTCAGCCAGTGGCCGAATCTGAGGCTGCACTCGTCATTTCTGTGATGAAATTTAGAAACATATTGACCAAAATGAGACAAATTTCATAATTTTACATTTTACTTGCTCGTATCCTAAGCTAAGTGTGAAACAGTCAGTCAAACAAATTATGGAAAGCATACGAAAGCTAGACAGTTGTAATATACATGTAACTGCATTGTAACAGGCACAAGCCTATTTCCATCCTTTTTACGCAGTAGTTGATATTGCAGTTATATTATTGCAGGTATATTATTACATGCGAAAGCAGCTACAGCGGGTCTTAGCCATCACGATTCTGTCTATCTGTCCATCTGTCTGTCTGTCACACGGGTGGATCAGTCAAAAACGGTGCAAGATAGGATCACCAAATCTTCACCGTCGGCTGCCTGGAAGACTCTAGTTTCAGGAACCATAAAGCTTTTCCATAAATTTGAAGGGGGTCACCCCAAACGAGGGCGCTAAATGAGAGGAGGCTGGGCAAAATTTGCGATTTTTGGCCATTAAGTCACTGTATCTCAGTAACGGTGCGAGATAGAGCCTAGGTTACTATTAATCACGAACAGGAAGTCGTACACTGGCTCTTGATTGGCGCCAAATTCGATGACCTTGAATGACCTTGAACGCCAAAATAGGGGGTTTTATGGACTTCTTGGCGATTTTGGGCTGCAACACAAGTCTATATCATTCACAAGGGGGAGCCACGGAACTATCGTTATGCGATCCAGATAGAGAATTTAGTATTTGTATATTAACTTAGCGTGAACGCCCCAATTTTCAGCGAAACTGCTGAACCGGAGCTGCTGTAGGCTTTCGCGCATCTCGTGAGCATTAGCTCAAATTTCTTGTTCTGATTTATCACGCTTTTTCGGTTAATACGCCACTGACAAAAACGGTCACTATCACGTGCCTATCGGTGAGCTGAACAGACCTGCGGACATCGGGGAACATCTTGCTCAGAGTGTCGAGGATCTTCTCCAGACCTTGCTTCGACTTGCTGGTAGCAGACGCAGCATCTGGATCAGGCAGCGTGCTGCTAGCTGACTGAGCAACTGATGCGACGACGTTGACTGCTATAGGGGCTCCATCGTGACCCGCAATCATGTTTGGTTCACTGCTTACTGTCCTCGGTGTTGGCATCCTGCCAGCAAATGACGCCGCCATCTCAGGACCACCCACAGGACCACCCACCATGTACATCGATCCTGGATAGCCAGGGGTGAATGCTGATGGCCTCACTCCGTAACCCATCATTGCTGGATGCAGCGGTGGCTGATACGCAGCAGCAGCTGAAGCCTAATGCACAGCACAACAGCACAGACAAACACTATCAATCTATTCAAAGAGGCCATTTTCAGTTTCATCATCATCAACATCAGTTTATTTTGGAAACGCAAAACAGGACAATGTCAGAAAATACAGAACAGAACAATAAAACGTGTGTTCTAAGGGTCAGAAAGGCCGCAACGGCACTTACAACTGTCCATATAACAAAGAGTAGCATGGTATAATAAGACAGAGCAAATATGAACGACCAGTACTGAATAATAAAATTAAAATTTAAAAAAACTTGAGAAAATCAGAGTAATCAACATTATTAATGGTCCTCTTGAAAGAAGTAAAAGAAGTAAAATCAACTGTATGAGGTAAACTACACTTACTATATTTTCCATCTATTTTCCATATTTATCTTCCATTTAATTTCTAATGTATTCAATTTCGAATTTATTAAATTTCCCTGCAAGCTGTTCGCGCAGAATTTATCCGAAACCTTTTCTCGTCGTATCAACCCTAAACTTTTTCCAATTCCCTAAAATCTCCGCCAGATTCTTCCACTTGGGCCAAGTTCCTGGATTTGCGCGAGCGATTTCTACTCGTTTTCATCATTCAGAAAATTACTTTACTCAAATTTTCCGGGTTTCCCTGAAAATCAAGTTAGATGCCTTTCCAAATTGTTTTCCAGCAGGTTTTCGCCTTTTCCTACAAATTCCCACAGTGACTTTACTAATTTTTCACTGTTATTCTTATCCTGGTCGACTTTCTAACTTTTCCCCAATTTCTAATCCAATTTTTAGCCTGTCGGAAAATCACAAAACACACTTTGTCATCAAAAACTTTCTAACTCAATCGGCAATCGACGTCATTTCATTCACCCAGTTATTTCTCTAGTTTTTATCAATTACTATCAAATTCTGCCGATTTTGTAGCTTTTCCATGGCATTCGTTTCCAGCAGGAAAAGACAGCTATTCAGTCTGCCGAAGTCAGTCCGGTCATCGCCGTCGTTGCAAGTTTTCCGCAGCAGACTGAAAACCGAACTTTTTGCCTGGTCCTACAGCCGTGACTAACAACGTCTCATTGCACTGACTACTATTACGTGACTTCACTGTTTAGGCTTATTGTTATTTTTTGTTTCAATATTCACCTTATATTCACGCTATTGCCACTTGTACCACAACATCTAACAATATCTGCAATTTGCATTCTGAATCTGCCATCACGTGACTTCACTGTTCAGGCTTCTTGTTACGTGTCCTTGTAGTCTTCGGACTTAACGCCACGCTAAAGTTAATTCGTCCTTCATCATCATCATCCGTTTTTTTTGTCAAAAACGACCTGCAGATCCTGCGTCAAATCCGACAGTCGAGTCGCATCCTGCATATGCAAATGTGGATTGAAATTAGCCAATCACAGCACGTTTTTCGATCAATCAGGGTGCAGCAGTACTTGGTGACCACTGCAAATACTCGCTGCAAGTATAGAAATACCTCGATTCATTTGATTTTTTCAAGTAAACTCTTTAAAAGAAATTAACCTTCGTATGAAATTTTCAGCACTGAATGAAGATTTCAGCAGTCCAAGCCCGAACCCTCTGCGTTCAAGGAGGGTTGCGCAAGCGGGTATCAAAGAGGGGTACCCTTCTAAAAAGTTATTTATCCGTTGTTGGCTTGTCTAGCGTGAGAATAGCTGCAGATAGGTGCAACCGACTCTCTAGCTCATGGACCATCTAAAGAAGAGTTCTCAGCAAATCAAATCATACGTCAAAAAGAAAAGTAGACACTAAACAGCAAAAGAAATGCAGACCTCAGCCCTACTTGACTTCATAACCATCACCAGCTGTTCCAATTTGTCACGTTCCATTTTCAAACTCATCGACTTTTCCCTGCAATTACACAGAAATCTGGTTGTATGAAATTCAACGAAATTACAGCAAAAAGGTAAAAAAGGTAAAGGTCGTCAATTTATATAGCGCATCGTCGCAAACATGCCTCTAATGCGCTTTCGTCACTAACCAGAGCCACCGGCCGCACGGCCTCCGTGTGCAGCCTGCAGACACAGGCTGGTGCAGCGGCCGGCTAGGCAACCCCAGTCAGCTGTACCAAGGTCCCCACCTTCCGTAACCCATGTAAATGACTTACTACTCATTTTACCGTCCCACGGAGACTAGAAGGCTGAGTCGACCTAGCTGGCAGGCTTCGCACCGATATGGTTTACCTGCCCGCAGGCAGTCACCCATCGCAGTACTAACCGGGCCCGGCATAGAGTAACTTCGTTTCAGCCGAAACGCGCTACCAACTGCAAAAGGTAGAAAAGTCAAGTATTGCATCATAATAAGTCATAACACAAAAAACATATCAACATGAACAAGAAATTTGAGAAAATGCTCACGAGACGAGCGAAAGCCTGCAGCAGTTCAAGTTTGCAAACTGTCTTAGTCTATCTCCAGCCATTTCGTCGCAGTTCATTCTTGGAGTGGGCGCTGCTGGCAAAAAACAACAAAACCCCCTTATTTTAGAAGTTCGGGTCTTTCAAAGTCATCGACGTTAATACAACTGAAAAGATCGTCACTAGTGCTTGTTCTGGTAGGAAGCATGCCCATGCCTGGCTGCAACCGTTTTCACGAAAAACTGGCGAACAATGGTAAAATAATGACTCTTACGGGGGTACCGCTCTTTGATGCTCTCGTGCGCAAATTGTCTTGAACCTAGAAAATCAAGACTTGGACCGTTGAAATCTACGTTCAATGCTAAAAATTTCATACACAGCTTGTCCATGACTATCTCTATTAGTTTCAGTGCAATTCGATCTTGAAATGTGTCTCGCAGCTCAAAATCACCAAAAAATCCATAAAAACCCCCTATTTTAGCGTTCAAGGTCATTCAATGTCATTGAATTCGGCGCCAATCGAGAGCCAGTGTATGACTTCCTATTAGCGATTAACAGTAACCTAGGCTCTGTCTCGCACCGTTACTGAGATACAGTGACTTACTGGCTAAAAATCACAAATTTTTCCACCCCCTCTCATTTAGCGGCCTTGATCAGGGTGACCCCCTTTGAATTGATGGAAAAGCTCTACTGATCCTGAAACTAGAGTCTTCCGGGCAGCCGATGGTGAAGATTTGGTGACCCTAGCTTGCACCGTTTTTGACTGATCCACCCGTGTGACAGACAGACAGATGGACAGATAGACAGAATCGCGATGGCTAACACCCGCTGAAAGCAGTAGCTGCTTTCGCATGTAATAGTATATCTGCAATATCAACCACCGGTAATGGTCACTCTTTAAATTAATTTAAACTTTCAAAAACTTTTAATAAAAAAAACTACTGACTTCTAACAATTTAATCTTTCTTTCAACTTTTATTAAAACAGTCCACTTTTTCACAACTACTTCAGAATAAACCAATTCTCGAAAGTAAACTTTCGGCAACTGTTGAAGTCATCCCATAGGTGCCCCATCCGTCCTGTTCAAGTACAATCAGTCCCTAATAGTTTACTTCTTGGGAGAACCAGTCTAACTTGGAATAATTCCAGAAAATGGGTGGCTAAGCAAAAAACAAAATAAACAAATAACAGACACAAGCGAAATAATGCATTCAAATTCAGTGAGTGAGTGAGTAATTTCTTAACGGCACATCAGCAGAAAATAGGCCATTCAGTGCCATATGTGGTTAAAATTAATTGAAACCGTTTTATATATGTATTAAAAGCAAAGTTAAAATACTTCTAAGATCAAGGCTATTAAGCTAATGTAAAAACAACATTATATACGATTGTAAAAGCCGATATTTTTAACATAAGCGATGATGTTGCGAGATGCAACATTTTCAAAAACGTCCCTGAGTGTGGCCACTCCAAAATATCTCTGACGTGCTGCACTGTAACGGGTGCAGTCTACCAAAATGTGCTTGACTGTGAGCAGAGAATGGCAAGCTTCACATACCGGTTGACTTTCTCCCTTTAGGAGATTTGTAAGTCTTGTATGACCAATTCGAAGACGGTTAATAAGGACTGAGTCATAGCAGCCCAGTGACGAACTGACACTGCGACCAACGACCGGTTGCACACTGTGAAGTTTATTAGATGTACACTGATTCCACAGTTGTTGCCATTCTTTAGCGCACAATTGGTTGACACAAGTTAACAAATCGCTAACTGGAAATCTCATGCTGGTGATGGCGACATCCAGTCCTGTCTTAGCAGCGATGTCAGCATCATTGGACAACAAACTACCATTAGTGACTACATTGCGACCATTCACGTCACAGTTTTCTTTACTGAAAACACTATAATTAGTTTTATCAACATTCAATGATAATTTATTACATCGAAACCAATCATTTAACAAAGTCACATCACGATTACCATTCACAAATACAGTATCTAATTTGCAACCAAAGATAAACAGATTAGTATCATCAGCAAATAACTTAACTTACGATCCTGGTACAGCTTTACAGATGTCATTAATAAAAATTAAAAACAACAGAGGTCATTATACTGAACCTTGTGGCACACCACACATAACACAATTGAGAGACGATACTACTCTATCAAAACATACATACTGCTGCCTGTCAGTTAAATAGTTTGCAAACCAGTTTGTAAACAACAACACGAACACCATAATTTAAAAAGTTTAGCGAGGAGAATTTTGTGGTCAACTGTGTCGGTAGCAGCAAGCCGAAATTATCTGCTGTTGGTTTGTCTAGCGTTAGCCTAATATCAATGCTGTCCACTCCAGCTATAGGCTCTCGCGCGTCTCATGAGCATTATCTCGGATTTCTTGTTTACATAAATACCGTGATTACGTGCACTGCCAAACGAAGCATTACTTACGAGTATGACTGAAAACCGCAGGACACCGCAGGACACTTTGAAACCACCAAAAGTGCTGAAAACAGTAAAACTATAGCCTAGGTTTTCTTTAATTTTAGAGCATTATATAGCCACATTATAGCGGTTATGTGGCGATACTAATCAATCAATCAATCAATTTATTTATTTCAGACCACACGGATCCATAGTAAACAGAGGACAGACGACAGGAAGGTGACAGAATACACAAACGAGACGGACAGAAACACAGTCACAGTCACTAATATTTCAGGACGTGCAAGAAAACCGCAGGACACATACTGGTAAATGTATAGCTTATTTAGCCAGTACAGAATTTGAGAACGAGAATGGCTTGAATAAATGTGCAAACACTGACAATAAATTATGAGTGATGTACATTGTAAATTTAAGCGTTTTGGCGCACGTCTGACGGACGGCGTACGCTCTAGGGTTTGCAACCCCGGTTAACCCGAACCCGAAAACCCGGGTAACCCGGAGTTTTTTCAAACCCGAAAACCCGGATTTGGAGAGCTTGTAAACCCGGGTTTTCGGGTTTGAATTTTGACCTACATTATGTTTAATTACACGTTAAAATAACTCGGCAGAGTACGCAGTGGACGCTGTCAAACGAGTCATTGGCACAGGCGTTGGTTCCCAATCCTGGAGCTCTAGGAGACATTGAGAAGTCTCAACTGGCGGCCATCAGAACTGAGATGGCCGTCTTTGAATCAAGCGGCGTGCGAGGGCGCGGACTGCAGCTTGTATACAATTA
>Ga0209367_1010537_pt1 | contig 12380 bp, 6 predicted proteins | sample WorMetLIZISLAND2_FD_187412 | JGI IMG/M metagenome (GOLD analysis project Ga0209367, IMG submission 187412) | Marine gutless worms symbiont microbial communities from Max Planck institute for Marine Microbiology, Germany - Olavius geniculatus... ... | reverse complement strand
CCCCCCCGGCCCGGGCCTAAAACCGCCACTGCGTTTTAGCACATTAGAACTTGTCGCCTGCCTCCTGATATATTATGTTTTTGTCAACAAAGATGTGTATATTATATTTTTTTTAAAAATACAGAAGCTATAGTGGTTTCCAAAGTTGCCCGATTGCTCGATCTGCGTAAAGAATTCATGTTTTGCAGACTGCAGTTTTTAAGGTGCGTTCTATACAGAGCGGCATAAATGAAATGAAATGGAAGCCGAGTGCTCTGGCTTTGATTTGCAAATGAAAAACGTGAAAAAAATAAAAAACATGTCTTTTCACTTATATAAAAAACGTTTTAAAAGCATGCATAAAAACATTAAACTGCAGTATTCATTCAAGTAAGAAGAAACGTCAGTACTAATCAAATAAAGTCAACAATACTGCTACAGAACACTTGCTGTGTCCAGGAAATGGATGCGAAACGCAGGTTGCCCATGAGATCATTATGTACCGTTTTAACAACAACAAAAACACGACATTAAAAAACCCCCCAAAACATAAAAATAACATTAAAACATGTTATTTTAAAACTTTTAAAAAAACTTTTTAAAACATTTTTACATCTATGGTGAGAACAGTTCTTTTAAGTTCGAAAGGGCATTAGTTCAAACATCTAGAGGGTTGGGTTTAGGATACTGAGTTAGAGTCAGAAGTGGGAATAAAAAATTGCGTCCTTGGCTTTGGCGGACCTTGGCTATGATGTCCCTTGGTTATTTATGGCCGCTCCTGGATATGGGGGACCGAAACCTCCCCAAATTCAGACTAAGTTCCCCTTTGGACGAGTAGCCAGTCACTCTGCAGGGATTCGCTGAATGTCACGTGACCTGTTCTCTATGTTTGTTTATCTATGTTTGTCGCAGAGCGCGCACTTATCTACGGGTCTCTGACGTGACGGCTGCTGATGCTGGCGTCTCCGTTGCCATGGGCGACGACGATTACGTCATTCTCAACGGCGATTTGTCCTTCTACGCGCCACCCCCGACCGCTGTCACTATTGAGCCTCCGGGTCTTGGGGTACCACCCGCGGGGCGTTGTGCCCCCTGGCTGGGGGTGCTTAACCCCAGTGAGCGGGCAGTATTCGTAGAGTTAGACGGGGCGTATAAGCGTCGCTATGACGTCATCAGTTGTACCGTTCCAGCGACAGCCGGAAGTCGACGTCAGAACGAGGCAAGGCAACAACAGTGTATCATGTTATTGTATATATTTTGTTTTGTTTTAACTTACAATGATACTAGCAACTACTCAGTTATTTTTTCCGTGGCGGCTGAGGACCCTGAGAGATAGGCCTAAAGTGTTCCTCGAGTTACACACGTGTCATTCCTTCCAACGTCTTTAGCAGAGTGCACGCAGTGGCTTTTATCCCCCCAAATCTGGAATCATAATCAAGCACAACTCCCCCAGTTTTGGGCTGTGGTTCCCCCAATTTCTGACTAAAGTTTTCCGCTTCATTTTGGGCTTCTTTTCTGTCTAGGGAGAAAGTTTTGTTAAGGGTGTTGTTTGCCCAGTGAAAAATAGGGGGAGTAAAAATAGGGGAAAAATAAAAAATAGAGGGGAAGTTTTGATCTACGACCTTATCAAAACTCACTCCCATTTTTCACTGGGCGCAAGCCGCGCCCACCAGGTATAGGGATAGAAGCCATTGGATGCACGAGTATGACAGACGACATACAGACGGACGGACCACGATATGCTGGCATTTTCGCTAAACGGTAGTTCAAGCCGTGTGTTAACGGCGACTTCTCTTTCCTATGGGGAAGCCAAAAATTCGACCCCCACAAAATCAAAACCCCTGATCTGATTGAGATAAAATTTGGCACGGTTGATTAAGTCGGCTAGATGACCCCTCATGCAAAACTTTATTTAAATCTGCACAAGGGGGCTTCTCGGCAAACAGGTGAAATATAGGCAAAAAAATTTATTTATATATCCTTTTTTTGTTCAACGCACCCACAGGTTAGACCTCTTGAGGGATTTTTAGGCTTAATACGTCAAAAGACGTGATTCTGCACAAGGAAGTGCCTTTTTGGGGTTAGAAAATTAAAATTTAATATTTAACGTATTTTTTCGCAAAAATCAAAAAAAATGCAATGGCACCTATGGGGAAAATTAAACAATTCCTTAAACGGTCATAACTTTGGCTGTGTATAAGATAGAGTCGTAATTTTTGGTTCTACTGTGTGGTTTTCGGGGATGGCCAATCTAATGGTGTCAGTCAATTTTACCCCGGACCCTCCCTGGTTGCCATGAAATTTGGGACAAAATTGGCTCTAACTCGGCTTGTGTAATATATATCTGCGAGATTTTTGAGTCTATAGGGAGGTTTTCGGTGATGGGCGCTTGAATGCTGCCAATCGAATTTTACGCCGACTGACTCTCGTTGCAATGGGAACAAAATTTGGGACAAAATGGGCTATAACTGGATATAATAATTATGTACGAGATATCTCCGAGATTCTTGCATCTAATAAGGGGTTTTGAGGGTGGAGCAAATGAATAATTTTAGTAAGTCTACTACGGTTGACTCTCGTTACCATGGCAACGAAATTTGTAGAATTTTTGCCAAAAAATGGTTAGAACTCGGTTAACTAAAGTCTCCGAGATGGGCTCAGACTTTAGTTTGACTTGAAGTTTATAGACGTTCGTGGTCGGCCATTTTACTCAACGGTACAATAGGCCTAACTGCAATAATACATTTAGTTAAATTAGCATTATTGAAGTATTTTCCGGGCCTATATTAAGCGGGTGATGCGTGCAATATTAGTTCCTTTATATATATGGCCGTTTTGTGGATATAAAAAGAATTTTGTTCAATATTGTCAGCAATGCAGGCCAGCGGTGACGTCATGCATGATGCGTGTCGTCCGCTTTGTTCAGTCACGCCATTAGGTAGTAAGTAACAGTTATAAGCTGCTTGGCTACTGTACCTGATGCGCAGTATTTTTTTAACTGATCACCAGTAGGAAAACAGTATTTTAGTAATAAAACCGCATATATAAATGTACAAAACATCAGTTTATACACTTGTTAACGGCAACATTAAAGAACTCGCTCGTCTAAAACAGCAAAAATCACAAAAGGTGATATTATTCAGCAGCACATTGACACACAGTCAGTGTGATGCGGGCAATAACATCTTTTGTGATTTTTGCTGTTTTCGTTGTGCGAGTTTTTTTTAATGTTGCCGTTAACAAGTGTATAAACTGATGTTTTGTACATTTATCTTGATAACAGCACGGTGATAGCAATCTGTCATATGACGGAATGTCTTCTTCTGGTTACTTAATTCATCAAAAAATAATTGCCACTTTTCCGTGAAAATAAGCCTACTTGGACGTGAAGTTATTAGCAAAGATGCCAGGTCTAATCTAATCGTTGTTTCTAATTGGTGCGATTTATAAATGATTAACAGAAATCGGCACTGCCGTTGTGAGAATTAGCTAAGTTGTTTCTCTTTCTGTCATCGATCAACGAGCAGAGTTCCGCTTCAGAATGCTACAGTGGCGCCGCACGGTGAACGGTGTGACAACGTGCAACAGCTTTAGAATTGCTGTTTCTTGATTTTAGCTGCTACGGTGCTATCAGATTTTTTTAAATTTCCGGTTCAAATATCGTTAATATAGGCCTACAATGATGTCGTTGTTAAGCAGTGAGCTTGTAGGTTAGTATGGGACTCGTGTGAGCCGATTACACTGAGTACTCGCCGACGAATAACGACTTATCATTGTAGTCTGTTCGCCATGAAGTAGGCCGGGCAGCACACACACAGTAAGCAATAGTTGCCATGGCGTATTTAGAGGGGGGGCGCTCCATCAACTCGGCAAACAGGCCTAATGCAAATTGCCCGAAATACGCACTGCACAGTTAATGCGACATTCTACATACAACAGTTCCATTTTTCCCCAGACCCCCACCGGGGCTTTGCCCTGGACCCCACTGGGAGACTTCAATCCCCCAGACGCTGTTACTTCATGCTCCCCCTAACCTGAAATCCTGAATACGCCTCTGGTTGCAGAACAACAAGGCGTTATACTGCACTAACAGTTGCTCTTGAAAAGGCTGAAAGCACAATATAAAATCTGCAATATATCTGTGACATAGCCTAGGTTCTACAATGTCGTGCAGACTTCAGAAAACGCAGGAACCGGGAAAAAATCAGCCATTTCAATAGTGCTTTTGAATGCTTTTAGGCTGCGGAAAAACCATCTGTATCGTGCGGTAGACTGTTCCAACAAACGACAAAATATACGCTTGGCACATTGAAATGTGAGTATTTTTCGCAAATAAAACTGTTCTCAACGTGTGCGGTTTGTTTTTGTGGACAGAATGCTGGTCAGTACTGGAGTAGCAGTGGATCGTGGTCAGTGGATGTCAGTGCAGTAAGTTCAGGCCTGACTCAATCGTCTTCAAGTGGCAGTAATGACACTGAGACGACTGGTTTTCAGTCTATGACGTCACACTGCCCGTCATCCACTGCGTCAACTAGCCTAAAGACTGACGCCGGTAACAATCGAAAACATATTCCAGTTTCTGCAGGCCTAAGCCTGTATTTATATGTGCATGTTCAAATACAGGGTAGACCAAAAAAGTGACACAGTTTTGATATTCAAATATTCTCCTTTTTAGATGCGTTATGTCTGAAATCTTTTTGTTGACTCATATTTCGTTTTCATTAACGACGTCGTTCTTTATCTGCCGTATGTAAACCAGTTCGGTTTTTATGCGAATACTTGTAACGTCGTCACTATGACCGGATTAACTAACATATGGGATGAACGCTGTTTGATTCACAATTTGTGTGTGGAAAAACACTGCATGGGTTTGGAAAAAAATTAATTAGAAAAAAGTTTTTGAATAAATGGGCACTTGTAAGCTGTTAATAATTAACAGCAAAGATGAAAGTTGTTTAAGCAATATAAACATCTGGCGTTTCGCAGTTTAAATGGCATTATATTGACGTACGTAGTTTGAAAGGGGTGTCACTTTTTGGCCCACCGGGTAGGATCACTGAAGCCGAGTGTGTTCAGTTTCTGCTCGTACCCTTTTAGGAAGTGAAGTTTACTTTTTCTGAACACTGCGCCAAAAGTGGCGATTTTGTCAGTCGTACTTAGTGCATGTTTATGTCATTTATAATTTTTTGTACTTACTATAGTTAAATTTCTTGTACGTGTACGATATAGTTGATTGATTGACAGGTGGCTTGGTGGCTCAGCGGTTAGGGCATTGGATACGAGACCGAAAGGTCAACGGTTCAATTTCTAGCCGGTGCACTACCTGGTAACAACTCTGGGCAAGTTGTTCACACTTACCTCCCTGTGTAGGTGCAAGTGGTCTAGTGGTTGGTGTCGACTCGTAACTTTCAGGTTGCGGAACGATTCTCACTGCCGGTCATTTGCAAGCAACCTTGAGCAAGTTGCTAGCCTACTGTGTGCTCAGGCCAACTCAGCCTTTTGCCCTCCGTGGGATACAAAATGAGTAGTAGCTTACGGACTACGGGATGAAACCTTAGTGTGGTTGATTGGGGCGGTGGTATGTCTGCTGGCTGCAAACCGTGGGTTCAGTTGTTCATTAACGCGGGCAGTGGATGGCCGCATAGTGCGCTGCGGTATCATTAACTAATGCTGATAGGCTGCCACTTCCGAGATTGTCAAAGCGCTTCTGGCCACGAGTGCGTCTTATGTAAGAAGCAAGTACAGGACTTTACCTTTTCACGCGCGAAAGCAACTGCTGCTTTCAGCGCGTCTTAGCCATCGCAGTTTTGTCCATCCGTCTGTCTATTTGTCTGTCCGTCTGTCACACGGGTGGATCAGTCAAAAGCGGTGCAAGCTAGAATCACCAAATCTTCACCGTTGGCTGCCTGGAAGACTCTAGTTTTAGGAAACGTAAAGCTTTTCCATAAATTTGAAGGGGGTCAACCCGAACGACGGCGCTAAATGAGAGAGGGTGGGCAAAATTTGCGATTTTTGGCCAATAAATCAGTAACGGTGCGAGATAGGGCCTAGGTTACTATTAATCACTAATAGGAAGTCGTACACTGGCTGTCGATTGGCACCGAATTCAATGACCTTGAATGACCTTGAACGCCAAAATAGGGGGTTTTATGGATTTTTTGGCGATTTCGGGCTGCGACACAATCTATATCATTCACAAGGTGGCGCCACGGAACTATCGTTATGCGATCCAGATAGTGAATTTGGTATTTGTTGTATTAACTTAGCGTGAACATCCCAATTTTCAGTTAAACTACTGAACCGGAACTGCTATAGGCTTTCGCACGTCTCGTGAGCATTAGCTCAAATTTCTTGTTTTTTTTTCAGACGCCTGTGAGACCGGCTGTCAACGTTCTACGGCATCAGCAACGAACACATCATCAACAGCAGTAGCAGCATCACAGTGCGGCAGTCATTCCAGACAGCAGCGTCTGAGTCTGCCGTCGTGCTGTCTGCTGCAGCCGACCGTTGTATTGCGGCGACACTGGCACGACCATCCAGTCACTGGTCATTCCAGCAAGTCTGTCCAGCCCAACGATTCCAAGACTAGCGCTGCAGTCACTACAAGACAGAGTTCCCGACCGACCGACCACCAACGTGCCGCCGATGTACGTTCAGTCAAATGCACTGTTTCATAAAAAGACATTTTTTTCTTAATTTTATAATTCAGTTGGATGGCGAAAAATCTACCTGAAACTTTTAGCAGTTATAACTGAAAGAAAATAGTAATTCGAAATGTCTGTATGTGTGATGTGTAAATTTAGCACCATTCGGCTGAGTTATGAGAAAAAGAAAAGGGGTATTTTATGAAATACCCTGTAGTTAAGTGGCATAGCTCTTTATGGGAAACCTATCTCAGAGCTACGGAGCGTCACCTGCCGTATGGAATCACACAGTGTTACCTGCCACCTGACAGAGCTGAACGCGCCCTGCCTTAACCCCTGCCTGCAGGACAAGCTGGTACTTGATTTAGCTACCCCGGAGGAATGAAAGGCTGAGTTGACCTTAATGGTTTTTTACATACCGAGATGGTTTACTTGTGCTCAGACAGTCACCCATCCGAGTCTCCATAATATGGTTGAAAGTGAAAGCAGAATAAAACAAAAGAACCCGCGCTATGGAGTAGAACATATTGATTTCCGAAGATGCGGCAACAGAAATGAAGATGGCTTTGTTGTAGCTTTTGCCGCTGTTTGGTTTCAAAGTTTTACTGAAAAAAATATCGCTGTTATGCTGCAGTAACTTTACTTTAGTTCTTGTGCATAACATTGCATGGCATTTCATAAAATTTACAAGAAATACTTTAGATTGTAACCAATATAACGTATACTTTGCGCACGTTAACCGTCGATGCCGCAAACCAAAACCAGAGCCATTTGATCTGGACACCAAAAGTGAAAAAATGTCCACATTCGGCCCTACTTTTTCGCCAGTTGCAACTGGAAGTACACGATTTCTAGCCCTGATGATGATGATGTAATGACCAATTCCCACCCACGACGCCGACGTGACTCAACTCAACTCAACTGTTCAGCCAGGCTAGCAATCAACGCGTAGTCTGTGCACAGCAGCGTGACGTCACAATGCTAGTGACATCATTGCATTGTCGCCCACGGTCACGACAGTTGAGTTGAGTTGAGATGTGTCGTAGGTGTAAATTGGCCGTAAGTTGATGCTGTTATTTGTGGTGGCTGCAGATATCCGATTCTGTTCTGTCTAACTACGATGACACATCATTATCAGCTGAAACTGACGACGCCTCAAACACAGTAGAACACTCGACAAGACATCAGACTTTACAGGCGCTGACGGAGTCGCTTGCTCTGCCTGTGTTGGAGCGGCACGGTGAGACGTCTATGAGTTCCTTGGATAATGACAGTGAAGCAGGATTAACTCTGAGAGGCCAGGTGGCTGCCGGGTCTTCTCTGACGCCGGTCGATGGCAAGGACTGTTCCTCGGTCAACCAGGTGGACAGCCAGTCACTGGACGACGGCGAAGAAGAAGAACGTGAGATGCCGCAGCTAACTCTCTACGCCACATGAACGTGCTTTCATCTTGCCATCGACGACAGTCGCCTAGCCGTAAATTTGAATTGGGGGCCTCCCCTTTCTTTACATTTCCTTCCCCTTCCCTTTATTTCCCTCCCCTTTCTTCTTTTTTCTCTTTCTTTTCCTTTTTTCTTTTCTTCTGCTTTCCCATCCCGTTTCTTTGCTTTTTCCTTTTTTTCACTTTCCCCTCCTTTTTCCTTTTCTCCCTTTCCTCAGCTTAGAAGTGGGAACCCTAAAATCCAGCTAGGCCGTCTAGGTGAGCACTGTGAATAAATTGTAGCTTTAAAAATTCATGCGAGATCTGGTGACAACAATTTTAATCATTTTTTTCTGTTAATGGTGTGACCAAATTTAGTGCAGTTTAAACGTGTGCTTATGTCTTGTTTGGGGCACTGGGGCTGGACCCCTGCCCCCTTGGCTATTCCAGTGATGGATAATAAATTTTGCCTCACGACTTGAAGAAAGCCCCATAGACACTAGACACGTCCTTTGCTTGAGAGCTCATTCTCTTTTTGGCACTGAGCCGGCCAGGGTTTAACCAAATTAATCTAGAATACAACCCAAGTCAGCCGGATGGCACCGGCTCTAATTAACAGCCAGCGCCTTCAACCGACTGGGTCAGTACGCCAGCAGTTTTGGTAACAAGGCTTACTGCTACGCAGAACTCGCCGTTTCTTCTCTGCCGATGGTTGTAACCACCGAGAAGAAATATTAATTTATTTTATGGCTGACTATAGGACAAGTGGCGTTGTCGTAGGGTCTATAATAGCCGAGTATTGGACTGTAGCTTTACGTATATACTGTGTGTATGCCTATACTCAACTCGGCACGTTGATAGGGACAGTCCATAGATTTGGCACATGTACAATTAGAAAAGAACGATCTTGAGCGCTTTCATCCATTATCATTCTTGCTTGACAAGGACGTAGGTCTATAGGCAGTTAACACACATTATACAGTATGTACACTGTGTCCCAAAAAACATCCCCAACATTTTTGACTGTAACTTGAAAAACAATAATCAGATTTCGATTAAGTAAGAATATTTTTGAAACAACGTGCCATCAAATGACCATTCAGTTTCCCACCTCGCCCAGTGTATGCTTCTGCATTACCTGGGGAAAGCAGATCAAGTAAAATATGTGTTGAAACTACTATGTGTAAGCTTATAGGCGGATTATTAGTTTATTACAGTGGCAAAAGTAGAAAATGTTACGGGCCCTGTGGATCTTAAAGTTTGTGTTAGTCACGTCACTGTTTGTTATTTTTTTACAAACCTATCTCTTTTGCAGTAATTAAGTTAATTACAGCTGTGCGCCATAAAATCAGAAGTACCGCAAAACTAAAGGTCCAAGACCGCAGTCAGACCGCAGTCAAAATTAAGTTAACATTTACTTTCGTAGAATTAGAAATACAGATTCTCAAGTTGCAAGCTTTGATTGTTGTTCAGTTGCAAAAGAAAAAACTTATTATTTCAGTTCAACTGCAAACAACCCCCCCCCGGCTTAATTTTTTTACTAGAAGCGCCGCACCTGGTCATTGTGGCCCTATTAGCGATGTTTCATGTTGGCGTATTTACCGTGTCGTGCTAATGACTGCCCACGGAAACTACGGCAGCCATTGTTTTCAGCGTCGCACGGTCGCTAAGTTTTTCTCCGTTAGCATGATGACTCGTGAACCGATGCATTTAACTGGATGAAATTTTGCATGAACTTTTACATTGACAACCTGTAGAAGCCTATTAAATATCAAGGTCATAGGTCAAAGGTCAAGGTCACATGCGTTTTTTGTGTGTTTCTGTGTGCATGATACTGCGGCTACTCGCGGGCAGTACTTATCATTGAGCAAGGCTTTACAGTCTTGGAAGTGTGCTCTGCGGGCGTTGGTATTAGAATAGTCAGCAGTTTGTGTAAGGAAGCTTAGCCCATAGGAGATCATCCAGTTAACATGGCCTGAGGCAGGCAGTTTTAATGTAAACTGTCAGTTGTATTTTGGTTAAAAATGGTGTGAAAAGTCATCGAATTACATATTTATAGTTTAGTTCACTGTTGTGTTGGCTGGCGAAAGAATTTTGAAAACGTTTAATGTCTGATGAAGTTGTGAATGAATGAAAGTTGGTGGCTTGCATTTTTATGCCCTGGTGTAGGCCTGCAGGCTTTCTATTGACCACTTTCAGTGGCGTAGCCAGAAATTTCAATTGGGAGGGGCCTTGTTTCTCTTCCCCTCTCCTCCTTTTCCTTAGAAGTAGGACCCCGTAAAATCCAACTAGTGGGTCAGCGCTATGAGCACCCTGGGGGGTCTGGGGTGGTGCCCCAGCTGAAATCAAATTTAGTACATTTTATCATTAAAAGATAAGATCTGGTGCCAACAATTTTAATTGTTTTCCCGAAGATAAACTGACCAAATTGGCAAATTTAGTGCAGTTTAGACGTATGCTTACTGAACTGAAATGAGCTTATTAAAACACACTTGCAGCTCGAAAGCTGAATAGCTAAATAATACAGTGATACATGGATAACGAAATATACAAAACAGGCATGTTTTGTCTGGAGGATTTGGGGGCTGGGCCACCTGCCCCCCTGCCGCCTTTGTCTACGCCACTGACTATTTTTTGAACATCTTAGAAAAGCGACAGAAATTGTGCTTTCGTGATAGTGAAGCTGATGATGATGATCGTTTGCATAGGGTTATTTTGTCTTTCCGTGTAGCGATATGGCCTCAATTTGACGGCGTTTTAGAAGACATAGGCCTAAGGCCGGGCTTGTGCTCGACCGACATTTACGGTTATGTAGTGCTCGTATTTTTCTCTTTCGAACGTTCAGTGGTGTATAACATTTGTGATTTTTTTTCGCTGTTGTTTTCGTTACTTAAATTGATTGCTTATCCGTACTGTGGTCCAGTGGTTTCATATTGTAGGCAATTGTTGGAAGTGAACCACATGTTTTGTTTATGCCGTGGTTTTTTAGTTATCTTAAGTTGCAATTAGTCTAAGTTTTAGGCTATTTACTGACAATAGGCCTACAATGAATTGAAATCTTATTGCTTTGTAAACAATGCATCAATTAAATATTGTACCGTACTGTGATGACGTTGCTGTTAAGTAGTAGTATGTAGTAGTAGCAGTAGTGGGCAAGAGTAGTGCCATCCCTACACGACCTCGGACAGGGAGTGGATTATAAATGTCAAAATTTCAAAATTTCAAAATTAATAATATAAAAATCATTAAAACATATAACGAAACAAGATAATGTAATTAATGTTCATACGAACACGGAGTCTGTCCAATGCATTTCGACCGTTTACAGTATATGAATATAATCAGTGAGCTGTTTAGACTGGTAAAAATCAAACAGTTTCATTTAAATTGTACAGCATTAATGATCCCTTCATCCTTCTCTATTATTTTAACTAAACGATAAACATTGTCAGTCACGAGACCATTCGATTCGTCGCCAGGTCCATCGTCACCATGCGTCTATCTTTCACCGTTGTGAAGATATGGCGCCTCAAAGATAATGGGGTCACAAACTTGACCTTTTGGGGTCACGTGACGTCATCGGTCACGTGACCATTCGATTCCCGGGGGTCGACTTCCTATGGGTGGTCCATGGTGACCGTGCGTCTATCTGGCACTGTTACGGAGATATGGCGCCCCGGACGTTGACACGGAAAGAAAGAAGGAAGAAAGGAAAAAGAAAAAAGCTAGAGCTGCGTGTCCCCTAGCTATTGTCGAGTTGTCCCTGACTCTGCCCCATGCTATGCGCTCCATTGGACAGACAAAAATGAGTCATAGTCAGTCACAGTGCAATTTTTGACCTAACAGATATATAGGGCCTAAGATATTCCGTGATCATGTTTGATTTTGGGTATAAACATCTCCAAACTAATTTTTTCTCTCACTGTCTTTGAAAATTCAAATGGGGCTGAAGAAGGAAAGCTTGTCTGACTCCTAGGCACTGTAACCGTATTGCAGCCTAGGCCTATATATCAGTGTGCAAATGACGTTTCAATGAGAGCCAAATAGATCACAGAGATCTAGCTATATACTGTGTGCCTATATAGCGTCCATATATGGTGTGCTGCGCTATCGTGAAATCTCCGATAATAATAAGCAACCGCTATTCAGAATTTCGTCATCATGACGTCGCCAGCTCGTCAAAAATAATTCCGTCACAGTCGCAGTCACGATCATGCTGTCAGTGATATTTGACTTAGTCAAAGTCACGGTTTAATGATTTGTGGAAGTTAAATATTACTGCAGTGGCGGTTCTAGCCCGCAATATCTGTTGGGGGGGTCACGGCCCGATGGCAAGC
>Ga0209367_1010535_pt1 | contig 12381 bp, 10 predicted proteins | sample WorMetLIZISLAND2_FD_187412 | JGI IMG/M metagenome (GOLD analysis project Ga0209367, IMG submission 187412) | Marine gutless worms symbiont microbial communities from Max Planck institute for Marine Microbiology, Germany - Olavius geniculatus... ... | reverse complement strand
TTGTCCATATATTTTGAATTAGCATTTCTTCAGCTACATCTTGTAAAAATTTCGTGTAAATTGATCATCATTTGAGTGAATTATGAAAGAAATAAAAAGGGTGCCCGTTTTTTTGAAACACAGTGTAGATGCTTTTGTTTTGGTATTTAATAGGATGGATAGGAATCATTGTTATGGTGACATGTACTAACGATGGCATTCGCAATGCATGATGGGTAATTTTTAGAGTTGCAACTTGCAACGAAAGTTTAGTCCAGTTTGAAATCGGCTGGTTTAGCTTTATCTTGATCCAACACTTGCACTATCCAGCGTGAATTCATTGTTTAAAATGGCCAAACTACAACTTCTGCATCTCACAAGGTAGTGTAGCAACAGCATTAAGGTGAGGTAGGCAAAATTATACTTGTTTACATCAGGTTTTTTGTTGATGTTTTGTGCCAGAAGTGATTAAAATCAGCCACTGTTTTGTGGAGCTAGTCAAAAAATAAAAGTGGCTTGTTTTTGGTACATGGGGCGGTATGCATAACAATGTCGTAACTTTATTTCCAAACTAAAATCGATTTACGTCAGACATAGCGCTAAGTCGGTATGCATAACGACGACGTAGCACTAGTCAGACGCCTACGTCCGAACTAACTCTAGTCGCTCCAGCAACTTGTCGTAAATATTTAGTCGGTCATTATCAGTGTAAACTAACGTCGCTAAGGAGAAGCTGCGATCACGTCATGCATCGTAAAGAACTTATGGCGAGTCAATTACACTATTGAAACTAATTGCAGTATTAAAAGTTGCCGAATAAAACGTTTAGCATTCGATAAATTTCACTTATTCGCATCGCGCATTCTTACTTAGCCCATGGAGCTGTAACTAGGCTCGAGCACGCCCGAGACTGCAGCAGATGACAAGTCAGGCCATATCTATTTTTAGCTGCAGGCCGGCCGAGGCAGAGTGCGTTTAGCCAGGAAATTCCAGAGTCAAACTTACCCGACGTCAACTAAGTCGCGACTAGATAGTCGCTCGCTCCGACAGTGTTTTGCATGCCGTCGAACATAACTGTCTAGTTTGGAAGTAGTTAGTCGCGACGTAGGCCTTATGTCCAAACTAAGCTATGACGTTGTTATGCATACCGCCCATGGTGTACAAATACTCTGGTGGGTGTCTTCTAGGTTGGATGAGGCAACTGGTAGTCCAATGAAGCTGATAGCTACACCTGTTCGTCGCTCAACTCGACGTAGTGTCGCCACGCTGCCGGCCGGTCTACGTGATCATGACATCGTCGTTGACTCAGTCCACGACGTCACTGGGCAGTGGCCACTGGTGCCGAGGCCTGGGGACATCACTGAGGACATCGTTGAATGGCCAGGGCCCGGGGACATCATTAGTGAGGACAGGTTGCTGTTGCGTGATAATGATGCTTTGAGGCTGGAGTGGAAGACAGACCACCGAGACAACAAACTGCAGTACAAGTGCCTCGTTCATACCACGGACGACGGCCAGCATTAATTCTAGCTCTAGCTAATAGCCATAGTTTTAGACCTAGACAATTAGCACCACTCTACAAGTGTTTCGTTCGTACTGCAATGACCAGCATTAACTCTTTCCCTAGCCATGGCCATTGGCCGTCCCTGAAATGACTTATACTGTGTCAGGTGGGACATTAAACCCTACTTATTCACTCACTTTCCCCTGGCCATAGTCATAGTATATATCTATAGCCCTAGCGCTAGAAAATCTACACTACAAGTACTTGACTAATGACTAAGGATAACCCTAGCCCTAGTTGTAGCCATGGTCTCAGCCTTAGCCCTAGCGCTAGATTTTTTTGAACTGCGCTGTATTATACTGTACTGGCTTGCTTTGCTAGTTTTCAGCACGTGCACTTCTTGTTGACTCAGTTCAGCAGTAACTTAAGCTCATTAATTTCTCAGTTTATTAGCAACTGTTAATAGATAGGGCTTTGTGCAATTTTTTGTCATGTTAGTAATCTTGAAGCTGTGCTCGAGTGTCTCATTATTTGCCCAGCTGGATAAATAAAAGCAACATTTGGTCAGGTGGAGTCAACCCCGCTGGGGCTTGTGGCTCAGTGATTTTCAACCGGGGTTCCACAGAACCCAAGGGTTCCACGAGCATCTGCCAAGGGTTCCGCAGCTGATCTGCAGTAAAATGACTTTGCTTGCGAATTCACTCCAGACATGCCGTAAAAACACTAAGCATCAAACTAAATTGAACAAAACAGGAAGAGATGACGTCATCTCTCTTCACCCGAACCGGAAAGTAAGCAAATTTTCGTGCTTGCATTTTTTCGACAATTTTTAAAATTTGCTACTTTTGTGACCATTCACAATATACAAATTGGTACTGGGTTATATGACTAAGAAGCAGCTGCTGAGCTGTTTATCTCAAAAAGTAAAAAACCGTTGCATATGATCTTTAAAGCTTGCCGGCACAAAACAAAAAGGCTATACTGTGCCAGAAGTTATATCAAAAAAGTTCAGTTCAATTATAACCGAGTCATTATTGTCAACTATTCAATTTACATTTTGGGGATGGCGCTCTCTAGTTCGGTGTCTTCTTCTGGACCGTGCGGACCTGCCATAGCTGCATCACGAGCACTAAGAATTGGACGCGCAGGATGAGGGTCTTCCATAAATATTTCCATCGTCATACCTGGTTCAGTGAAATGGTCGCAGTGTTCATGTTCAGAATGCACATCTTGAAGAAAAGTATTTTCATCAGTAGTTTGTTTACTATTAACACCTGACATTTTTTCACCGAGTATGAATACTATTAGTAGCTTATTCCCTACTACTGATAGTAACTGCTAAATTATAACATTTGTATAGCATTCGGCTGAGCCAGGTCTGTTTTTGGAACCTGTTTTTGCTTAGTCTAGATCAGTTGTTGTATGTCGGACTGTCCTATCGTGCGGCCTGGGTCATCCTCATATAGAGAATCAACTTTTAGAGTTGTAGTTCAGCAGCAACACGACGGCTTTTGTTAGTGTTAACAAACACTTTTTTTCACTACATAACATATTTACAAGAGCTATTTACAGGCAATCAAACACAAAAAAGAATGTCTCTCTACATCACTCGACGCTACTCTCTACACGCACGCGCCGCTCTCACCCCTTTCACACTGCTATAGCAGACAGTCTATTTATATGAATGAACTAGGCTACGGGCAGAAAGCCCAGAAAGCCCGGCCCACAGGCCCCGCCCAGCCGGCAGTCGGCCGGCCAGGAAATATTTCCCGGCCCACCGCCACCCGCCAAGCCTGGCTCTGCAGGCCCAGTCAGGACAGGACTGGTACCGAATCAGATCGGACAAACATATTTTGGATTGTGGACTTTGCCCTGTCAGTACATAATTTTTTTTATTTGAAGAACAAGACTGTGCTGATGGTCTAGGTCTTGCCTGAGCAGTGGAATGTGTTGTTGATGCATGACTGCACGATAGGCCTATAACATTTGCGGTGGTTTATTATTGTTGTCATACAAGCGACGATTTGATGTGTGGTCATCATGACCTAGGTCAAAACACAGCTGTGTTATGGTGAACCAAACAGCGAATTCGTGTTGTGGACTTTGACTTGACAATGTGGGAGTTTTTCAAAACACAAAATGTCACAGAACTTAAAACTGGCAGATCTTCGTAGTGTCAGTAGATAGGCTTTTCACCTTGATAGTTGCAAGATTTCTCCACTTTTTATCAAGCAATCAGTCTTCCACAACGCATTCCCAAAACCTCTTGAAGGCTCATCGTAAATTTGGGCATCATAGACACAGGTTGTAGACAATGTGCCACATTGTTTACAATGTGGCACCTCGTTTTACAACTAGATACTCATTGGTGTACGTTTTGTAACGTAAACTGTGGTATCTATCATGATTGCATCACGCCTTACTTCAGCGGCTTCTAGTAGCAATCCAGCTGCACAGTGCACACAACCGAAGAGTTGCCTCTGTTAACATAATTGACAATGGCATCATACCAGAAACTGTTAAAACTCCCGTCATCAATGGACACTGTCAAGTTACTCCTACTTGTGCTGCATGGATCATTCGAAGACTTAAAAACATGCTGTCATGTGGTCCAGACAATTTACCATCATTGTTTTTCAAACAGACAGCCAATAGCATTGCTGTTCCACTCGCTACGTTGTACTCCCAGCTAATGTCAGTTGGTGTTGTACCTGACCAGTGGAAAACTGCTGTAGTCGTGCCTGTGTTCAAAAGTGGCATTGCCACCAGTGTGTCGAACTATAGCCCAATTTCATTGACATGTGTTGCTTGTACGATTGTGGAAAGGATTATTGTTGATCAAATGACTGATCACCTGATGCAAAATGGGGTATTAAATAAAGCCCAGCATAGATCCCTTAAAGGGCTTTCTATCTGCAGCAACTTGTTGGAAGCATTTAATGATTGGACATTGTCACTAAATGATTGTCACGGTGTTACTGTTGCATATTGACTTTGCGAAAGCTTTTGACACAGTTTCGCACACTAAGCTGATTCACTGGTTGAAGCAGTATGGCATATCTGGCAATCTGTTGGAGTGGATTAAGAACTTTCTCTCGTCACGTTCCGAGGTTACCAGAGTTGACAGCGAATTATCTGATGCATGTCCACTTACCAGCGGAATAGTTCAAGGCAGTGGTCTAGGCCCTTTGCTATTTGTTATATACATTGATGAACTTGCCCATGTTTTAAGTGAGTATGGAGTTAAAATTAAGTTCTTTGCTGATGATTTAAAAATATATGCAGAAATATCTTCTGATGTTGATTGTTGGGATACATCTGATGCGCCAGAGTGGCAAACTGACTTGCGTCTCTTGGGTTCTTGAAAAGGATCATGTAGTGGGCGTTCAGACTAATGTTTCTCATGTGCTTATTCTTGTGAAATTTGTTCTGAACGAGAAATACGATGCTGATGTTGTGATGGTGCGACCCCTTGGTAAACAGGTTGGCGTCGGAGTCGTCAGTTTCGTTCATAAGATCGTCGACCACCAGCAGCTCTCTATCGTCAAAGTCGTCCAGGTTCGGCAGCCCCTGATGGAACGTCACTCGGTCAATCTAGACTTTCTAGCACGCTTTAACTGAAAAGATGCGGACAGAGTACAGCGTGAGAATGGCCCGTGCCATGCTCCATACCATCGGCGGCTCAGCAAGACCATGGTCCCCGATGGTTATTTGCAACAAGTATCATACAACTAAATTTAACACCTATACATAACACTAGTACACACCTTCAATCACAAAAACAACCATGCAGCATCTAATCTAACACGCACAGAATACAAATGCAAAAGTTAAGTTAACCATCACTTACCACACATATCTGACATGCAATCAGAAATACACAGCTTAGTATCGTAAACAGTTTGGCATCGTAAATCTTAACTAAGCAAAATTGTTCATACATTACCAGCTTAACCTAGTAGAACTGCCTTGCCTAAGAATAAGATAACACATAGGCTAATGTTTCAGTTGATGACTGGGCAGCAGTTCAACATCGACGTCGACGGTTCACGGAGAAGTTGTAGCGGTACCTGTTGCCTTAGCCATAGCTGGGCTCGAAACGCTTCACGTACGGCTGAGGCGAATAAAGTTCGACGTCGCACTCTGATGTATGTCTGGCGTGGCGCAAACCATAACGCCACGACACCATAGATCCAGCAACGTTCTTTGTGGTGCGTCCTCCCTCCTCGGTTCCAGTGCCGTTGGCAGCGCGTCCGATTTCTTCAATGCCTGCCACATATCGAGCAGCGGACGTGGCGGCGGAGACGAACATGTGATGGGTCTCGACTGGGATTTCAGGGAAATGATCCCTCAGTAGATGCATCATGGCCGGTCGTGTGTACTCGTGATGATTTTCAAGTACCATGAAAACCGCCTTGTCAATAATTTCTAAGTCGACCTTGTACTTGGCCGTCTTTGGTTCAGTCGCCGACACCATCTCAGATTTGTTAGGTGGCACGACTTGGCAACAAATCTTGTCGTTGGCTGAACCGTGGCATCATTCAATATGTCTGTTAAGATTTTTGCCCTGTTTAATCTCAACGGCACAAATAGGGCAGCTGACCTTATCCATTTCTGAAACGTTCCGCACACGTCAGACACATATGTCACAACAAAATGTCATTATGGCTTGTATTAAAGACAGGCCGAACACCCCCTTCATGACAAGGTATTAAGAGGTTAATGAACTGCGGCCCGGGTAGAGGACTATTGCGGCAGAGTCATAAGCTGCCGCAGTCATGCCCTTTAAAATAAGTCAGTCGTCAGTGCTCTCACAAATGTCAGAGGTGACGGTTAACGGCCAAAAATGAAAGGTCGCAACGATGAGCAAAGTTCAGCACGACAGCGCTTAGGTCACACACACAACTGACGGCAGCGGAAGATGACGCAAATGTGGCTGCAGCTCGTAGTCCTGCAGATACGCCGGGCGACGGCGCTCACGGCGGTTCTGACGAGGATGTACAGACTGATCAAAGTCATCATGCAGATTTTGCTCAGAGCTGGCGTCGTTACAAGGAAGCGGTTGTCTAGCATGACGGCCTCGAGCATGCCCCCTTGGCCGATGAATGCTGTCCGGTGTCGGTGATGTCAACTGTGGTGACGTCGGCTCAACGGACAGTTCAACTATAGCTGCTGGTCTTTGGGACAAACAAGACGTCGGTATCGCTCAAACACTTCTTCAGTTTGTCAGTATGGACAACGAAATCTTTACTTCGTGCTGACTTCTGTAGCATGTAGTTTGACGGCTGAATTACGCGTACTATCAAATAGGGCCCCATGTAGAGCTTCTGCCACTTGGGAGACCTGTAACGGTAACGTCTGGGGTAGTGATGATGATAATGATAATGCCCTGTCTATACTAAACATTATCTGGCTCCGCCCACCAGCTGTGCGAGTTGGAGTATAACTGACTGTGAGTGTAGCGAACTCGCCTATTGAATGGTGTACATCGTTTAACGGTATATGACTTTGCATTTCACAAGGTAATGTAGCAATAGTATTATGATGAAATGAACAAAACTATAGTAACTTACGTCAAGTTATGCACGCCAAAACTTATTAAAATCGGCTAATGTTTCCCATCCCTCTCACTTCTCTAGGGGAACGGGCGCATTCGTAACAAGAAGTCTGTGCTAAGACACGCGAAAGAATGTTTGCAAGTAATCTTGGTCTATCTGCAACCATTTTTCACGTTAGACGGTAGAATAACGTCTTTTAAGGGGGGTGCTCTGTTTCTTCAACTCGTTCGTGGCACGAAATTTTGTCACAAAATACTCAAAACACTAAGCTATCATACATTGAAAATTCGAAGTCCCCATCTCACCTGGTTTTGAAACGGTACCAGAGCGTGACAGACACCAAAACAGAGTTACCGTAGCCATGCTGGCTCTCGCGTGTAAAAAAATTTCCGCAAACGTTGTAGGCTTAAAGAAGTTTTTGTTTTCATATAAAACACGTTTTTCCTCGTGGCGGTCATCTGGAAGTGCGTGCTGTTGTCAGAACGAGGCTCGGCGTCGTCAGCCTAGAAGCTCAACATCATCTGCAGCGCGAGGACTCCAGTCACTCCAACGAACTGCTCAGACTAACGCCAGTTCTGGGCCTACAGCCGCTCGCTCCGGACACTGTGACTACGCTTACTGGACAACAGATAAGTCCATTACATGCATAGATGTGGGTTGAAAAGCTTCGAAAGAGAAACAAGTTAGACACGTGCTGTTGCAAGCACACCGTGCAATGTCAAAATGTTGTTATGCGGTCGCAATACGCGACTTTGTCGTCCGTCCGTCCGTCTGTCTATTTTCGTATGTATGGACGGTTTACTGTTCTAATCGTTCACGACGTCGATGCTCTGTTTCAGCACGTCGACAACAGCCGGACGTTGCTCAGACCTGCCGCTGGACCTGCACCAAGAAGTTCTGCGACTGGATGTTATGACGCTGAGAGGTCTCGACCTGGGCTCCTCCAGTCCTGCCGCCGAAGACACTCAAGCCGATGGTCAGTGATGCATTCTTTTTCTTCTGTTTTATTCTGCCCTTCTGAGAAACGTTTGTCCGAGTTGCCGGTTGACAGCTTAGCAAGTCTTTAGTTTTAGACATGGTGTCGTTGTGTATGTGTCATGGCGTGCGGCATATATGGTGTATGTAGGACGTATAGAGTTGAGTATTTGGGGGTAGGCGGATACAACGGTCATATGTCCAATGATGTCACGTGACGACAATATCTTTAGTCTGCGTATTTCTATAACAGTGCAAGATAGATGCAGGTTTCAAACATGTAATTTGAGCAAAGCTCACGTGAGGCACGATAGCAGCGGTTTTGCCACTTTGGCATCGAGTGCAGGCTAATGCATTTTGAAAAAGTACTTAAATTTGAAGTCTCCGTACAAAAACAAAATTCTGATTTTCAAAAATGTACGTTCTATGCTAAGATGTCATACGCAAGTTGTCCAGGTTTATCTACAGCCATTTCGCAGAAAATTGACTCCTGAAATGTGTGTCGCAGCCTAAAATCGCAAAAAAATCACTAAAACGACTATTTTGGGAGTTAAAAGACATTCAAGGTCATTGACGTTGAGACCAGTAAAAAGCTTGTCACTATTGCATATGTGCAACCGTTTTCACTCTACACGAGATACTTGAACCTAGTGGTCGCGACTTGAACTGCTAAAATCTATGTTTAATACTAAAAATTTCATATGCATGTTGTCTCCAGTCTTTTCTTCGCAATGCATCCAAAAAATTACGAAAAATTCACTAACTTTATTTTGAGGGGTTTAAGGTCATCGATGTTGACATTTCTAAAAAGGTCGTCACCAGTGCTTGTTATGATAAGCATTATGTCTGCAACTGTTTCCACACTATACGAAAAAATAACTACAAAATAACGTATTTTAAGGGGGTACCCCTCTTTGACGACTTTGTTCGAGGGGAGCACAAAATTTTGACACGAAAAAATTAGAGACTTGCATCGTTTTGATACATTTCACGAGCGTGACGGACGGACAGACGCTTAGACGATGGCTAAGACGCGCAATGCATTTGCTATTGCGCATAAAAAAGATTTAAACAGTATACATCTCATAGCTATGGAGCGTCACTTGTCATATGAGATAACACACCACCCCACAATGGTGAAACGCGCTTCAAACCTTCTTCGGAGAGATGAAGAACAAAGATAGTTTATGACCAGTCACCGTCCAAGTAGTAATCATTTGAACATTAAATGCTGATCGTAAAAATGACGGCGATTTAAGATATTCATGTTTGTTATTAATGAAATAATAAGTTCCATTTTCTATTTAGGTTTACACTGTACTTTGTTATGCATGATGACAGACACGATAGTGAGTGAGTGACTAGTTTTTTAACGGCACATCAGCACATAATAGGCCATAACTGTCATAAGTGGCATATAGATTAAATCTCAGAAGATAAAAATAAAAACTTCGTAAGATGAGGGCTATTGGGTCATATTTTGTTTAATATTTCTTTGACCCGTTTAATGATACTACGGGGTACTTGAATCGTGTATTAAGGCATAATTTAGTGCTTACCACTACTTTGACAGTGATGAATACTTGTATTATTTTCTTGTTCACAGTACGCTTGCTATTATTACTTGGATGTCTACGATTACTTAGTGGAAAAACGATATAGTGGTACAAATCTGCGTTTTACTTTAGTACTGTCCAGCTAAATACCTTTTTTTCTGTCGAACACATTTTAACACAACTTGTTGCGGTACTGACATTTTTTTGCTGTTTCGTATTATTGTAGAGTAATGGCGCATCAATACAGTGGCCATATAGTATGGCGTGGGAGTGAGACAGAATGGCAGGACCACAACATACGACCACCTCACCAACCATGCTCAACGCAAGACTGGCTTTGCGGTTGCTGCACGCTCTGTCACGTATCCTTCCACTCCGATCACGAACTGCAAGCACATTGTGCAACAGGAGTCGACCACAGCGTTCCTGAAGCCTTTCAGATCATAATCCTTTGGGACTGCTCTGCCGACGAGTGGCGTATTTTCCGCACATGGTTACAGTCGTTCTTTACCGCGGTGCGTGCGTTCGGTGCACTCTGCGAGGTATGCAGTGAGCGCTTCACGTCAGTAGTAGACCTGGAGCGCCACTTTCACGTCCACGACCACCCACCACCGACACCTCTCGTCACTCCTCCTCACGCAGGAGGTCGCACTTATCAACTTAGCAGGCCACTCGTGCCACCCACAGCGCACACTACTCCGACTTACGCCCTACCAGCCTACCCCCGCCGCGCAGACATCAGCTAGCTGCTAAACTTGTACAACCCCAGGGTTTCAACGATCCTCCACCGTCCTACGACGACGTCATCAGCCATCCGTCCTACAGCACACAGTTGTTACTTCAATTGTCACAACATCTACGCTGGCTGGCAAGGCCCAAATTTCGTTGCCATGGCAACGGGGGTCGGTTGGGAAAAAATGCAATTGGCAGCATTCGATGGCCAATCCCCGAAAACCCCCCTATATGCGCAAAAATCTCACAAAAATCTCTGACGCAAGCCAAGTTATAGCCAATTTTGTCCCAAATTTTGTTGCCATGGAAACGGGGGTCGGTCGGGAAAAATGCAATTGGCAGCATTCGATGGCGCATCCCAAAAACCCCCCTACAGGCGCAAAAATCTCGCAAACATATTTTACGCAAGCCAAGTTATAGCCAATTTTGTCCCAAATTTTGTTGCCATGGCAACCAGGGAGTGTCCCGGGTAAAATTAGATGACACCATTAGATTCGCCATCCCCGACAACCATACCCTAGAACCAAAAATTACGACTCTATCTTATACACAGCCAAAGTTATGACCGTTTTAAAAATTGTTTAATTTTCCCCATAGGCTCCCTTGTAATTTTTTGGAATTTTTTGAATAAATACGTTAAATGTTAATTTCAAATTTTTTAATTCCCAAAAGGCACATCCTTGCGCGAGACCGCGTCGTTTTAGCCATCGCGCGCAAAAATCCGCCGAAGGGTTTGACCTGTAGGTGAGTTTTTGAAAAAACAAGGTATATGGACAGTTACAAAAATTTCTGCGTTCATTTCACCTATTTGCCGAGAAGCCCCCCTTGTGCTGATTCACATGAAATTTTGCGTGAGGGGTCAACTCGCTGACGTAATCAACCATGCCAAATTTTATCTCAATCAGATAAGGGGTTTTGATTCTGTGGGGGGTCGAATTTTTGGCTTTTCCATAAGAAAGAGAAGTCGCCGTTAACGCATGGCTTGAGCTAACGTTCAGCCTGTGATAAGAAGAGTTTGTGTCGATGTCAGTGAAGTTAAACGGAAATTCTATGCATCTTGTAATAGTGTTTTGTGTCAAAGTAAATATGCTTGTGAGAGCGTTAAAGTTACACTCATCAGGTCTTACTGCTTACCGCTGCTTACATATTGTATTGCATTGGTTCACTGCGTTTAACTGTCGAAGCTATCCGTCAATTAGGAGTCTGTTGGAATGATGCCTTCCATAAAATTTTCAATTACAGTCGTATGGAATCTGTTAAATTGTTACAATATCTTTTTCTTGTCTAGATATTAAGCATTACTATGATCTACGTAGGTGGAAGTTTCTGATATCATGTGCTACTAACTGTAGATATTTCAGTATTGTGTTTTGTGTTCAGAACTTCAAGTATGATTATCTTGGTAACCTTCAAAACTATTATTGTGATTCACTATGTATAAAAACTAACTGTTCTTTTGCATCCACCGTTTATAGTCACTTTGCTTCAGTTGTACTTGGATGTTTGTGATCATTTTAACAGCTTAATTTCTCATTCTGTCCCTGTCTGTCTTTTTCTTTGTCATTTGTTTTCTGCACTTGTTGCAAATAAAAGTGTTATAATGACACGTACACGTAGCAAGCAGTAGCTGTCTTGATAGAACCAAGTCATGATCAAGATCGCAGTACTAAATACCGCACTGCTGGTGTGGGTAAGTGAGCATGCAATGAAAGCGAGCTCATACCATTCCAGACAGTGCGGTATCATACTTAAAGGTCCATGGCCACGGTCAAACTCATTCGCGCAATTTCTGTAGATTTAAATGAGACGTTTAATATTGCATATATATATAATATGTCAATTTGAGCTTCATAAATATATGAAAATAATGCGTGAATTCAAACAAAATGCGGCATTACGTTACGTTATGCGAAATATTCTAATCTATCAGTGCCCGCAGTGACGTCATGACCCTAGCCGACGACGTCATCATTCTAGGCTAGGCCATAGCCTATAGACGTCATGAATATTAATTCATGACGTCTATAGGCTAAACTCATGACGTCACCGCAGGTCATCATGGCGGCGCGTTTTCTAC
>Ga0209367_1010533_pt1 | contig 12381 bp, 5 predicted proteins | sample WorMetLIZISLAND2_FD_187412 | JGI IMG/M metagenome (GOLD analysis project Ga0209367, IMG submission 187412) | Marine gutless worms symbiont microbial communities from Max Planck institute for Marine Microbiology, Germany - Olavius geniculatus... ... | reverse complement strand
TGTGTTCTGTGATTTCCCAAGGTAAGACAGTTGCACTAAATAGATGAGGTGGGAAATGAAACCACCATTCGATGACATATAGTCTCATTAATAAGTGTGCCAAAAATTATTATAATCGGACATTCACTGTTCCAGTTATTGCAAAAAATGTAGTCACATGCTTTTTTTTGAGACACAGTGTACTTTACGTTCCGGTAATGTTCAAAACTATTTTGTTAAGTCCTCAATAAAAACGGTTTTCCAGCAAACTCAGATAATGATTGCCTTAGTCTTTGTTCTACCGCTTAAGCTTAATAGCTTATGTCCCAGTTAATTATGAGTGTCTGTTAGACCACATACGGGAAATTTTTAATGTTCGACTACATCAGGGGACAACAAGGCAGGACTAGATAGATCGATCAGTTGTTATGGTTTTATGGTTTAATGAATACAGTGTATATCGAGCTTCAGTGGATTGTTAAGCGTTGTGTAAATCGTTCCACATTTATGGCGTTTATCTCATGAAGGCCTACTTCTTTGTATTTACTGGGTGGTCCAGGTAAAGTAAACCCTCAATTTTCATATTTATAACTTTACCGCAATATCAACTGATTTTTTTTCACTAGCCACACAAGTGGTAATTTTCTTGAAATACACTAACCATAACAACCTAAGCAGGTGGAGAAAATAAACACAGTCTGCTCTAGCATCATAGAAAACGATATTACAAGAATGTAACTTACTTACGCCAACGCTGATTACATTTTACAAGGTAGTGTAGCAACGCATTTCGAATGAGACGTGATGAATGACTATTTGATTGCAAGTTCACTCGGCGATAAAATTTTAAAAACAGGCCAATATTTGAAGTAGTTATAACAAATATGACAAAACTTACGGGCTTACTTTTTTCTAGACCATCCTGTACGTCGTCGGGACAGTCCCTGATTTGTTGACTTCCGATCACGTGATCGCCGTATTTTTCGGACTTATCGTAATATACACTAGTGCAATAATAGTTGTCTTTGTGACAGTTTTGTGAGTTGTATCTTTGCATGCGATTTTTTGAGCACGTGTGTATTTGAACGTTCCACAGTTATTGCCGGAGTTTTGATGATACATATATTGTTTGTATGATGCTCTATACAGGGTGTATTTTAGTGTGTTTCTGCCATCGTGCAGTTGCCAACAGACTGTAGAGCATTTCTAGTGTTTAAGAGGCTCGTTTCTGTATCGCAATTTGTAGAAGCCTTATCAGGGCTGGAAAATTGGTTCGAAAAACCTAGATTTTAAATTTCTAAAACACATATAAACACAAAAATCTAAATTTTAAATTCGTAGATTTTTTATTTGTTGTGCCATTTATAACAAGTAATTTGAACAAAGCTCACGAGACGCGCGAAAGCATTGCGGTAAAGTAACCACTTTTTAGGGGGGTAGCTGTCTTTGACGCCCGCCTGCGCCGGCCTCCTTGAACCTAGGGGGTCGGGACTTGAACTGCTAAAATCTACGTTGAATGCAGAAAATTTCGTACGCAGGTTGTCTTTGTCTATCTCCAGCCATTTCGTCGCAATTCAGTGTTGAAATGTGCGCTGCATCCAAAAATTGCGAAAAATTTACTAAAAACCTCTTTTTCGGGGTTCAAGGTCGTTAAAGGTCATCGATGTTGATAAATCCAAAAAGCCTGTCACCAGTGCTTGTTATGATAAGCAGCAAGTATGTACTTATCTGCAGCCGTTTTCACATTATTCGAGCCAATAACGGCAAAATGACGTCTTTTTAGGGGGGTACCGCTATTTGACGCCCTCGTTCGAGGGGAACCCCTGCACCCAGTAGCACGAAATTTTGTCACGATAAACTAGAGACCTGGGGGCAGTCCACAGTGAAGATTTCATGATACTAGCTTGCACCGTTTTGATACAGATCACGAGTGTGACGGACGGACAGACGCCCAGATGATGGCAAAGACGCGCGAAGCATTCTGCTTTCGCGCGTAATAAAAATCAAATTTAGTTTCGTTATTCAATCGTGATTTCTGAGTTCTGACGTCGCTTGTTTAGCCTACTCAAAAAATAGCGTGCCATAGAGAATGGTGTGTGGGATGTTTTTTCTCGGTTTTGTAATTTGTGTTTCGTCTCCTTTGTACACTAAACCTAAAAACTTAAACAAAAAATCTTAAAAACTACTAATTTTGTTTCCAGAAAAAAAACTACTTTTTCCGGCCCTGAGCGTAATGCTGCATTGTGTTAGTGAAAGTTCAGAGAGTTAAGAAACAATAATTCCGCGAGTAATCATATCAGTCATGTTTTGTAGATGCTAGACCTGCAGTCTTTGATGACAATATTTGTGATCTCGGTTGTTAAAATATTATTCCATTAGCAATTTTACTATAATTGTTCAGTATTTGTGTTGTATTTATTATTGTTGATGTTATTGTGAGCTTCTGTCGTCGTCAGTATCGATCTTAACTGTTAACTGTCTTAACGTTTCTTATTGCGTCGTCGTTCGTCGTTGTTTATTTTTGAGTGCACTTGTTTAAATTTCCTACGAGTGAGTTGAGTAAGTGTTCATTTCCCGTTTTATGTCGTTCTAAACATAAACGTTGAAAACGTAGACCTAATTGGACAGAAAATCCGCTAGTCTTTGCTTGAATAAAAACTTAAAGAGTAAATTACAATTACCATTTGATGTAAAATAATTTAAAGTAATTGTATATACGAAATGTTTGTCGCAAAAAACCCTACACTTTTTCTGAATATTTTAAGTATTATTGTAGTGACAGGTTTACTGAGAAGCAGCGTATTTTTTATACAATATATATTAATAAATATTGCGATGGTATTGTAGCATTATTAGTTCATTGCTTTAAGCCGGTTTGTGCAATATCTCTCTGACTGACCAATAGAATGTGCTTTGTTAAATTGTTAAATTGTTATCGTTTTTGTCATCAATATACAATATGTGTAATATTAGTTGAAACAAGAAAACTGTTTTAATGCTATGTTGGTACCTGATCGATAACAATGTGTAAATATTCTATATTAATACTCAAACTGTTTTTTTTTCATTTTTACTTTTTGCTAGTGAATGTATTTTGTTTTACCGTTAATAACGTTGCGCATATTTTGGAGGTGTATATCACAATTTGTAGGCCTATATATCACAGTTTAGCGAAGAAGCACTATACGACGCTGTGTCTTTCAATGCTGTGCGGTTGTTAATTATGTCACAGCAAAAATTATTAAAGTGTCAGCTACACTGTTGCAACAATGATATTTTTTACCAATCTTTTGTCGAATGAGATGCATGATACTGGAAACATACACGCATCCCAGTTAGTTTCTTGTCAGTTCGTTTATTGTAAAGTTCGGCTTCATTTTTTGATATCGTGCATATTTTTGTCGTTCATTGCGTGTGACAGTGAAAAAAAACTTCTTGTAATAAGCCTGTGACTTTTATCTTATTACAGGCCTATCTCGATCGATGCATTTACAGCTTGCGCTAATCGTCGAATTAATGCTGGGGGATAACAGCTTTTGTGAGCAGCAGTTGGAAAAGTTGTTTCAAAATTAGTATTCAACGCCCGATAAACAGCAAAACCGATCTGATGCATCTAGCAAAGTAGGAATACAATTATCTAAAACATATATAGCTTTTTGCTGGCTAAATCTAATGCAATTAGATAAAACTGCAAATGCTTAAAACATGGAAAAACCATGCACGGTAAATGTAGGCCTAGTTTAGTCAAAGCTTTTTATCGACATTTATCCTACATTACAGAGCAAGTTTAAGCTCAAAGTCGATCACATAGGCTTAAGTTTTTTTGTGTTTTGTTACGTAAAATAAAAATGTTGACATTATTATTTCTATGTTGATCGAGATCGAGGATGCGATTATTGGGGGGCATTGATTATAAGCACGTGTCAAGTCGCTGATTGCATAGATCAAGTTGCAGAGCGCTGATTGAACGATTTTACTGACGAAATCATACGATTTTGGCCAAGTCACGATCAAAAAAAAAATTAAATCTCAATTATTTTGTGCATTAACTGCACTTGTGCAGATGTATTTTAGTGCAGTTTTGTAGACAGACAAACTACTGCTCGATGTCATAATGTCATAGCACCCACTCTTCAAAGTTTAATTGACGTATGTTTAAAAAGTAGAAATATTACCTATTAAATTTTCTTTAATTTTTACATTTTACAACGCTTTATCGTGTGACAAATTGTTAATAGTCGCAGCTGCAATAAAAAAGAATCGTCGTGTCGCTATAGTGAGAAGTGATTTTGTCGGCGTCGCCGTTATAGAATTAAGTCCGGCCGTGTTTGACGTCATTCGACGACAACGTTGGCCACCTGTTTGAAATAAAGCGACGAAAGTTTCACAGCACCGGCACCAAGACTGTGATTCTATCAAAGTTCGACTACACGAATTCTACACGATACTTGCCAGGTTCATATGATTATTATTTTTCTTGTTTGCTTGTTGAATTATTGTCAGCTGACCGGCCGTATACATCTGACCTAAAGATTGCTAAGATAGCGCTATTTTCGAACGTGGGCGTTTTATTTTTGTACTGATCGTTAGACCTAGGCCACTGTTAACTATTTATTACGATCGCCGGATTTGTTTCGTCTATACGAAGTGTCGCACTCGCCAGGAATGCGTATCGTTAAGGAGCCTACAAAGCGACAGATCTGAACTGAACTAAAAAAACGAAATATTGTTAGATTGTGACCAGTCTAATGTACTCCACGCGTGCATCATTTTTTCTTTTGTATTCTTTTAAGAGCTTTTTCGTTCCTTTTCGCTTGTATTAGAAACCCGGCGTCTAACTCATACCCGTTTAATATTATACTAATACTGACTGGCGTCGAGGTCGTTATTGGAAACTGTCTGCCCGAAGATTATAAAATATCCCCACCGTGGTCAGCCACCTTGTCGTGGTGGTGGGGCTTTGCACCGATGACCCGAAAGATTTCTAAAATCAGGAGGGTAGGAACTAACTAAGAGCTGATCAAACTTGTGAGAGCAGATTTGCTACACGTTACCAGTGCTTTTGTGCTGGTTTCAACTTCACAGCCGATTACGGCTTCACAGTCGTTTAGCCTATTTACGACTTCACAGCCGTTCACAGCTTTATAGCCGTTACCTGTAACCTTATGGTTACATTTGGGGACGCGCATTGGGCCGAACTGATACGGCCTCAGCGCTGGGCAGGTGTAAGAGCCTGCCCACCCAGAAGGTAAGGTAAGGTAAGGTAAGGATTATAAAATATTGCCCGATTTTAGGAACTGAGAAGAAAAAATTTCCAATAACGGCCGATGACGCTAGTTGCCATTTGTCTTGTTATACTTCAACGCATGCGTCTATCTTGCACCGTTATGGTGATATGACGTCTCAAAGATAATGGGGTCATGACCTTGACTTTTTGGGGTCACGTGACGTCATCGGTCACATGACCATTCGACTCCCGGCGGTCGACTTACTATGGGTGGTCCATAGTGACCATGCGTATATCTAGCACCGTTATGGAGATATGGCCGTTTGAAGTTTTTTCAGGAAGGTTCTTCCAAGAACAGAGGTCGGTCGTCGGTCGGTCCTCAATATTACACTGATTTCATATACTCCTCTTCGCTACGTTAGGAACGTAGCGCGCGAGGAGTAACAAAATGGAGATAAACTGAGATGACTGCGGCTTTCGTTTCAGTTCATTTTATTTGGGCTCATTTCAATTCATTTTACTTCGTTTCATTTTAGTTCGCGTGATCTTAAGTGATAGCGTTATGACAAATCTTCTGATTGTGACGGTAAAAGCACTTTGAAAATCGGTTAATATTTGATGCGATTAAAGCCTATAAAAACTGTGCCATTTTTTTTTTGGGGGGGGGCACCGTGTGTATATGCACAGCTAAAATCCAGAGCCTAGATTAGTGAGGTTGGTGCGACTTGGGGGAAGGTTGCTTCCTGGCGCTAGAATTCTTTCTGGGATTGGCAGCTGTCAGTTAGCACGAAGGCGTGGCCTATGACGCCGTGTATAATGATATAATGATGTGTTCCTATAGTGGCGGCGTTGACTACGAGTGATAGGCGTGCGACTGTGACTTAGTGGCTTACCTGCAACATACGATCAGTGTTTGGAAACAGCTCATTCTGCTGCGTCACAGACTATAGGTGTTGTTGCACTTGAGCACGTCACGCTACAGTACTGTACTGCTTTGTACTGCGTTGTACGCTCATTCGAGTACAAACTACCACTACAGAGAAAACGACTGACGTTGTGCTTAAGTTCGTGAGTTGCGACCGACGACCAGTACAGGCAAGTACATAATTATATACCATGATATACGAATAAACGGTTATTATCTGCTGCTATGAAAGACCCCTGCAATTTTCAGTCGTAAGCACACGTTTAATGTATTTTTTCTTAGGCCTAAATTTTGTTACAGGCGTTGCGGTTATTTTGTGATTTAAACCGTGTTTTCAACCGCCAGCTACTTTTTGCTCTGTGACGCCGCTGCTGGCTTTGCATGCAACGAGCAGAATGAAGATGAACCAGGGACATGGTTTTGCGGCAGAACTCGTCGAATTAGTTCTAGGAATACTCAACAATCTCGCAAGATGGCGCAAGTCAGCATCAGCAGCAGTGTTTACAAACGGTAGTGACGGTGCAAACTAATTGTTTATGCTGTCAGAGGATCGAATAACAACAGCGATTATAGACCTCAAACCGCCGCCGAAAATAATAATGTCACCTGGCAAGACTCTAGTGTTTGTTATTACTCTACTTACTTGCTGCGTGATTGCATTTTTTGTGTTTAAGGTGGGCCAAAAGCCTTTAACTTTCGGCCGTATTTTCTTCAAATATTGACAGACCGATTTCCAAAATTCTTGCACTGCCATATTTTGCGAAATATTCGCAACGAGGCGATAATTAAATATCCTACTACATTCCAACCGCGTCGTTGTCTTACTTTGTGAAATATATATATATATATATATATATATATATATTGCTTGGCTCAGCCTATATATTCTATCAATTTTGTGCAATTTTTTATCATTGTCATAAGAATTGAACAACACTCAGTTTTCGCTAGTAGGCCTACTGTTATCACAATTTTCGGCTGCAGTCGTGCGCCACGAAGCAAACGACGGTGTAGACTATGCGATCTAAACGTAGTTTAAATACGATACCGCTGTGTCTGGAGTGGTATAAGATCGGACTGCGTACACACTTATCCACTCTAACAGTGCGGTAACTAGTACGAACACGTTGCAGATAGTTTGCTAAAGATGCAACAAGAAAGATACGGCTGTTTCGGCGGTGCACATCGCAGCAGATCCCGGATGGCGGAAGTCAGCAGAGGCAGTGGTGGTATTGGCGGTGATGGTACTGCAACGTTCCGTCTACCAGCGATCGTACCGCCTCATCCGGCTAACGTCAGCAACTGCGCCGAGATCACGGTCAAACCCATGCCACCGCCAATATCACAGGGCCGTCCCCGCTTTGGCACTACTGTACCAGAGCACGGTCTACCGTCTGTTGAACGGCAGGACAGCGCTCGTTTTGTCTGGAACAGCCGTTCTACACCTTCAGCCAACCTTCGGACAGGTACGCGTGGTTTCCATTTAACGCAATGCATGCAGCGTACGCAACGCAACGGAAGCAACGGACACAACTTTTGACCCTTGTGTCAGCTGCGTCCGTTGCGTTTGTTGCTTGCTTTTCTTGCGTTTATTGCGTGTTTGCCCCGTATTCGCCGGCGTACTGTTCTTGCGTCTTTTCTTCTCGTTCTTTAAGCACACCGAGCGCGTTTGATGCTACTTACAGTTGGCGGGTTATATTACTTACTTACTAAATTTTACGTTAGCAAAAATTGCAAGGAAGTGTTGTGAATTAGGTTGACCTAGGTTCTGTTGCTGTCACAGGTCGGTCAGCCTCTCTGGCAGATGGTTCCGAGCTGTTTCACATACCGTCGATGACGACATTGCCTCGTGCCACGCCGTCTTACGCCGCCGACCGCTACGGCCACCGGTATGCAGGGTCTACCGCCTGCACTGCCCTGCAGACCCCAGGTTCCGCTGCCACGGGCCTACAGACCCCGGCGATGACAGGAAGCCACGAGATTGTCGACCAGCCTTGGCTGTCGGTGACCGCCGACGCAGCTCTCTCCGGCGCGACTTCTACCGTCTTCAGCCCGATAAACGTAACATTGCATGCATTCTTGCGTTCAATTTTATCCGTTGAATCATCGACAGCAGCATAAAAGCATGACTTCTTACGTGGCCGTTTCTCACGTGGGAAAGTTTGGTGTTTACGGCTAACGTCAGTAGCTCTGCGTTAGGACCATTTTCAGTTACTTTAGTTTGGATGTTAGTGGGTTTGATTAGAGTGAAAGGGTTAAGTTTACGTTTAGTAAGTAGAAAAATAACCACCTGGAAAACGACCACGTAGACCATAACGCCATGACAGAAACAAAACCAAGTTGATTGGCAGCTGCACTGTGCACGCGCCCTGTGTTTTGTCCCACGCGAGCTTCTGTCGCCCATGTTGCCACATTCTAAGCGAATTTAGTTCAGTTCAGTTCAGTTCTGTCTCGTTGTACAGTCTGCTCGCGGTGCCAAGCGTCGCATGCACTCGTCATCAACTCTGTCGTCCGACGTTCCATCGGACATCATCTCAATGATTCGTCACTCGCCCACCGAGCTGCGTGGCGCAGCTTGCGCAGGGCGTGCTATGTCGTCTTTCAGCACACGTCACTGCGGTACGTCGCCTGCAGGGTCTATCTCGCACCTGTCTGCGCGTGACGTCATGGAGGGGTGTTTTACAGGAGCAGCAGGGCGACCGCCGCAACACTTCAGTCATGTAAATATGCGTTTTAATTAATTTTTTTTTATTCTTCTTAAATTATGCTATTGTCGCCAGAAAGACATTTTGTGATTTAAAAATCGTTTTTGATGAAAAACTGACGAAATGAGAAAAAACTGGCGGTTGTTACAAAATAATGATTTTTGACGAAAATTGTCAAAACTAACGAAAATTTTTGGTTCAAAAATGCAAAACTTGAAGCGAAAAAGCTCGAATTTTGCAAAACTTTAGGGGCAAAATCGACATTTTCTGCACACTTTTGAAAATTTGCAGCTGTCTGACAAAATTTCGTTCTAAATTTTCACTGTAATATTATTTTTGATTTTTTTGTGTGTTTAAATGCTACTTTTTATCAGTGATCATTTGTCAGAATTAGAGATCAAAGTTAAACCTGCCCTTTTCTACACATTCCCTGTACCATCTCGCCACTGCTAACATAACTGTGCAGCAGCTGCGTGGGTTACATTGGGGCGTGTTCACCTGTGTCTGGTGGCAGGACAACACTCTATGATCCCATGTGGCAGGTGACGCTCCCTAGCTCTGCGATAGATTGCACATAATGAGCTATGCACTCTTTTAATTTTGGTATTTTTTTAAATTAATGTTTTTAGCTGTCGAGCGCCGCCGATGTTCTGGACGACCCATTATCAGTGGTGATGGCGATGTACAAGCTGGAGGCGGATGGAGAAAACAGCGAGGATCAACTGAACGCAGCGGCCTTTGATTGCAACCACGTCATACGTCCACAGAGCGACAACTTCTTTGACTGTCTGCCCAACGCACAGGCAAGTTGCTGCCGCCGCGTATAGGGTGACCCAAAATAAACCGCAACATCTTATTCGCATTCTTACACGGTGTACTTCACACACACACATAGGAATAGCTAGTGCAACCTAATCGAGAAATCTATACAACGTCGTGACCCACCGGACCGAAGAAAATTGAAGACACAGCACGTCGGAACGTCTGAACCGCACTTTTATTTTTCGTAGTTGCAAAGTAACCCGAACGGAACCGAAACCTCAGCAGCTAGGGTTCGTTCGGTGCTGGTCAGATCGCAGCTACGCAGCAGTACGCCACTGACGCGGCAGACAAGTCCTGCGACTACGGTCCTACTGACGTGGCGTCGCAGGTCGGTGGACAACAAAGGCGATAATTAGTTGTTACGTCTTGGTGAACAATTGACGTCACCACGTATGTCACAGGTGGCGAGTTACAGTCAGCGACTTCGTGGGTTACAAAGTAGGGAGAGAGAGAGTTTATTCACCAAAACCACAATACAGTAAATAACCATACAATAGTAAATAGCATAGGAGGGTAACTAGAAAGGTATCTACTCATCAAATGCTGGCCACCCATTGTTACAGTCAATTTAACTATATTACACACTCAACACAATAAATGCAAAAAAAAACAAAAAAGAAGAAATAGGGAAAAAAATAAGAAAAACAAAGAAAAAATAGAAAAAAATTGGTGAACTCACACAAACAATAGAATGTCTGGCATTCACAATAACATGATAACACAAAACGTATAAAACACAGAGCAGTAACTGTAACCTAAGTGGCCCTACCTAGAGTATAATAGATGGCGCAAGTTTTCCTTAAATTCAGTTGTTGAATGTGTTGATTTTAAATTATCAGGTAAATTATTCCACAAAATACTTTCTTTATATGTAGTTAATCTTTTTTCACACTGAGACTGAATTGAACTAACATGTAAATTGGTTTGCCCCTCGTATTATAATTATAAATAAGACTATTTTCAGTAAAGTAAGTTGCAAAAACAACTCCTGCAGAAAATGATAGATTAAATATATATGTTAACGGATTAGCTATACCCGATCAGACTTTTTTCAATATTTTAGGTCCAATGTTATCAATTTCTGGTGACTTATTGCTTTTAAAACCCATGATTATTTTTTCCGTTTTACTTTACAGGATTACAAAACATACTCTGAGGATTCGGCGAAAAACAATGTCGACTAAAATCATTTGATCCAACTTTATCTAACGACTGAACTAATTTATCTCCAACAGTACAAAAATAACTATTTAATTCAGTAAAAGCGGCAGGTTTTGAACCGAGGAGATTATGCGTTGGCTAAATTTTGATTTTGTGCACAATTTAATTATTCCAAAATGGGGATTTTAAGCCCCGGGATTGGTATTTCTGAAAGACAATTTTCCGATGAAAAGAATTTTTTGACAGACTAAAATCTACAGTTTGGATAAGACTGGTACTGATGCTGCTTGCGTCCCATTTGTCACGATATAAATAGGTATAGTCTACGTTATTCAGTAAGCACACATATTATGCAAGGTGGCTCAGTGGCGCAACGGTTAAAAAGCTGACTTTAAAATTAAAAGGTCGTCAGTGTGACTCCTGGTGGGGTTACTATCAAATGTTTACTGCTAAGATGAGTGATCGTCTGCTGGCAGGTAAACCATCTCGGTAACCTATGCAACCAATCATCAAGGTCAACTCAGCCTTCTACCCCACAGTTGTATGTGAGTCGATTCGAGTGCTGGTCTCTCTGGCGGGACGCGTTCACCTGTGTCGGGTGGCAGGTAACACTGCGTGATCTCATATGGCAGTTTTGCTCCGATAAGGATAATATCTCCGATAAGGGAGATTACTGGAAATTACAGCGCTGCTAAACCCCTAGCTATACCCTTCTGAACTTTTGACTACGTGTAATATTAACCTCGAATGCGCTCGATGTGTTAGTAGAAAATAAACGTTTGCTGGTTGTGTCCTATTCAGTGCGACAGCAGCAGCAGTGTCAGTCCGACGTCATTAATGACGACAACTGCTACGACAGCAAGTGGCTCTGATGACACTGCAGCGGCGTCATCACCTGACGTGCCTCTGATCTGTCAGTGGGCCGACTGCGACCAACTGTTCTGCTCGCTGCCGCAGCTCGTGGAACACATTGAACAACATGTCGACCAGCGTCGCACTGATGCTGTCATGACGTCATGCGGCAACAGTGCTGTAGCCACTGGTTCCACGCTACGCCCACAGGCGAGTAGAAACCGTAAGCTTAGCAAGCGGGCACTGGGGCAATACCCTTTCCCCACAAGTATCCAAGATTGGCAGAGCACCAAATACGAAACCGAATCGGATTTATCTTTAACTGTATCGCCCAGCTCGAAAATGCAAACTTAGCAGTCATTTGCATTACACACAAACGACTAAAGTGTTGCCATGTCATTACATTACATGTCATTTGGTTTAAAAAACGAAAAAGCGTCAGAATGCGTTTGCTGACCCCTCTGCATGGGGAGCTTGGTGTCATGACAAAACCTGGACCGACAAAACCGGAAACGACAAAACCTCTACACAGTGATATAGACTTAGGTTTAGGAAATAAGTTTAAGGTCAGGGTTAATATTAGAATTATAAATTAGGGTTAGGGATAAGGTTCGGGATTAGCGTTCGGGATAGGGCTAGGGATTAGTATAGTGTTAGGGTTAGTGCTTAGGGTTAAGAATAGGGTTAGAAATGGGGATAAGGTTAGGGTT
>Ga0209367_1010532_pt1 | contig 12382 bp, 6 predicted proteins | sample WorMetLIZISLAND2_FD_187412 | JGI IMG/M metagenome (GOLD analysis project Ga0209367, IMG submission 187412) | Marine gutless worms symbiont microbial communities from Max Planck institute for Marine Microbiology, Germany - Olavius geniculatus... ... | reverse complement strand
ACTTGACTAGAAGCCGTTTTGTTACTTACATGATAAACATCCTTCCAAAACTTGTTAGCATCTTTTTCTAAAAGACTATTTGCACAGGCATCAGCACGCATTTGTTCCACATTATCTTTACAATAACGAACTGCCAGCTTAAATATTGCCCTAGAACGTTTCATATTATCAAACAAGTATCCCTGTTTTGGTTTGCCACAGTAGGACCAATCTAGATAGGCCTCTCGTGCTGATTCATGTTTCTCTTTAACATATGTATTCCAGCCAGGTAAATTGAAATTTTTGTACTCAGAGGCCTTGCAAGTTTTACTAGGGATACAAACAGCCACAGCTTTGCGAATACATGATATAATATCAGAATAAAATTTATCAATGACAACAGTATCTCGAACTGCACATTGTAGTTATTTTAGTTTTATAATATTTTTGTGTTTTGTTTTGAACTTTCTGAGCTACACGTATAGTTATATTTTGTAACGTGGAACGTGCATTTTCTGGATTGAATACCGCGGCGTTGGTGTAAAATGCATGAACTTCGGGACAACTTTTTATCAAAATCAGAGCAAACATATTACAGCAAAAACTACTTTGCTTATGATTGCCGCAAACACTGCTGTAACGTCATTGTTTATGACCCCTATGGAGATTAAAGGGGTTGAACACCCCAGCAGAGAACTGCACTTGCCTACTTATGATTCACTAATGGGAAACAGCGCCGATCAGAAATTTCGCTTATTACGAAATAACTTCGGTTCTTGTTGCGTGCAGCGTTCGACTACGTCCAGTGTCGGAACGGCGGAGGCGCGGCGCACCAAATCTTACACGACAACGTTGAAGACACTTTCATCGATGAAATGGCGATGGGTCCGTTGCTGTGGAAAGACTCCAGGCATAAGCTGTTGGCCGGCTCAGTCGAAGGCATTGTCGCCGAACTTATACAGGTTAACGTTTGTCTTTAACTATACCAGCGGCGTTGTGGGTTAAAAAATGAGCGGAATAGGAAATTGCATTTTTACGCGCGAGAGCTAACATAGCTATAGCGCGTATTAGCTACGGTAATTCTGTCTGTCCGTCTGTCTGTCCGTCCGTCACGACCCGGTACCAATCCAAGACCAGGTGAAATAGAGATTTTGGGTTTTCACCATATGATAGCCTATTGTCTCTAGATTTTCGTGACAAGATTTCATTCCGCTGGGTAAAGGCGATTCCCTCGAACAAGGGGGCGAAAGAAGGGCACCCCCCTTAAAAAGCGTTATTTTACCGCTATAGGCTCGTCTAACGTGAAAATGGTTGCAGATAAGACAAACATGCTGTTTATTATAACAAGCACTGGCGTCAGGCTTCTTAGAAATGTCAACATCGATGACCTTAAATGACCTTGAACCTTTACAATAGCGGGTTTTAGTGAATTTTTCGCGATTTCGGGCTGCGACACGCATTTCAAAAGTGAATTGCGCCAAAATGGCTGGAGATAGACCAAAACAACTTGCATATAAAATTTTAAGCATTGAATGTAGATTTTAGCGATTTAAGTCCGAACTCTCTACGTTTAAGTAGGGTTGCGCAAGCGGGTATCAAAGAGGGGTACCCTTCTAAAAAGTGGTTATTTATCCGTTGTTGGCTTGTCTAGCGTGAAAATAGTTGCAGATATGCACAGACATACTGCTTATCATAACAAGTACTAGCGACGAGCTTCTTAGAAATGTCAACATCGATGACCTTAAATGACCTTGAATCCTAAAAATGTTGGTTTTAGTGATTTTTGGCGATTTGTGGCTGCAGAAGAATAAATTGCGACGAAATGGATAGAGATAGACCAAGATTACTTGCGAACAGGAACTGCTATAGGCTCTCGCGCGTCTCATGAGCATTAGATCAGATTTCTTGTTTTGATAAACACTGCAAATAGCCGACGGATTATTTCGACAGACAACAGCAAATTTCCGCCAGAGATGTTCAGAATTTCAATTTTGGGAATTTTCAGCCTCAAGTTTTGCATCCGTGGACAAATTCGTTTCGATATGTAAGAAAATTTTTCGACAATTTTCCGGCAGCCCAAAAATTTAAGGGGAAGCGGCAATATTCCTTGCCCCCTTCCGGTTACGACGCCACTGTTAACTACTGATTTAACTGGTATTTATGCTCAGGCAGATCTTTTCTGTATTCAGGGAATGCGCATTTAAAAAGCAGACACGGGAAACTGTGTGCACTTGTGTGCAATACAAAACACAGTAAACAAGACAACAGTTAACAGTTGGCCACTTTCCACTGTTTCCAGTTTGCAGGTTTTTTTAAAGTTGCGTCGTTTAAAAAACCACATGTCAGTTATCGGATAATTTGGCTGTATTTGTTTTGAAAATTTAAAACTAAAATTTATTAGAACAACAACCGTAACTCGTTTATCCTATATTCTGCCACAAATTTTCAGTTTAAGTGCGATGTCATTTGTGTGGCGATGTTTCAGGATGCGGAAAGAGAAATTCGCGGCGAGCACCGGCTGTCAATAACGACGACGAACGCCGACAGTCTTCCGCGGACGTGTCACCTCCAGGTGCGACAAGTTGACAGCTGCGAGTCAACATCTAGCGTCAGTCAGGTGACCATGGACTTCAGCAGTCACCAGCAACGAGACGATGTTATAGCTAGTACTGCATCATATCGCAAGCCGTTCAGTGACTGCTTCTTCGACACATTGCCTCTAGTCGTTCATCCTATCATTGTTCTGCGTCTGCTCTGTCATAAGATGTTTGGCAGCATGCTGCGAAGGCGTAAAACGTCGTCGTTTCACACGTCGGCCGCCGTGCCGTTCTCACCTGACCGCAACAGCCTCACGCCACCCCCGGTCATTGAGTCCGAGCAATGTCCTCCCGCCTGGACGATGTCGACCACTGATCCGCCGGCTGCCTCTACCGCCGTCGCTACCGCTGCTTCACGACCTCATCGAAAGTCAAACGTCCACGTCCATATTACGGTGCCTGGAGGAGCGGCAGCGTCGAGCATCACGAGTGAATTGGACGACGAGTTCAGAGCACCACCACGACGCACTCGACGTGCAGGGTCCATGGACAAACACCTGTTACGCGTTGGGTCCGCCAAGCGTCGTCGATCAGTCCAAGCCGTCATGGGTTTGGTCATGAAGACGATCGGTGACAGCATCCAGCAGCCTTTGGACATCGACGAGAGCGCCGCGGCACTGACTGCTGCCGCCGGCGAATCAGCAAACACGGACGACCGACGCTGGCGGGTCTTCTTTCGCCTGCCGAGTCTCCGCAAGCGCTCGCAGTCGCAGGGCTTCATAGCGTCCAGGATCGACGGATCGACCGACAGTGTGGTCGCCGGCTTGCACGTGCATCGATCCTCAACCACCAGTATCACTGGCGGCACAGGCGCCCCGGCCTCCATCGCCACCGGCCGGCCGGACGAATCCGAGATCAAAGACTTCCAGAAGACGCTCATCAATCTGCCGATCTACGAGTTGGACACACACTGCCAGTCGAAGCACGCGGACGGTGGTCGGGAGGACGCTGGCTCGGTGGGTGGCGGTCTGTCGATGTCTCGATTTAGCTCGGTGCCCGATCAGCTCGAGTACCTTCACGTGCTCAGCGCTCAGCTCATCGACAACGGACGCGAGAAGAACAACAACACCAATACCAACGAGCTGACGCCCGCCGCCGCCGGTAGAACCGACCACCGCGGCACACCGCGCGATGCAGACACCGTCCCGGCTTTGCCGTCTGACAGTCGCGGGTGTCGCGGGGACACTGGCAGTGGGAGCGGCGTGGGTGGAAATAGTGGGAATGCTGGGGGTTGTGGCGGTTTACGTCGTCGTCGTTTACAGACTTACTCGTCGTCGACGTCATCACGCGAGTCCGCTGTTGTCTCGACGAGCACCGGAGGCGGAGGAGGTTCCGCGCATCGATCAAAGCTGCGCTCCGATAGTTCAACATCGCGCGTTGGCGGCGGCGTGACGTCATCGCTGACACCGCAGCCGTCCGAAGCGATAGTCTTTCACTTCGCCGCGGCCACGCCGTGCGAGTCGCCCATCTCGCTGGCCGACCAGCCCCTGATGACTTTCACCGATCTGTCGACCGCTAGCAAGCAGCAGGATGATCAGATCGTGGCGAGGTTGACGGAGGTCGTCGAGATCACCAGCCGATCGCAGACGACGACGAACTGCAGCGAATTCGCCACCACACCGAGAATATCTCCGCCGCAGCCGGCCTCTCCGCTTTCCGACTCCCGGACCTCGCTGAACCTGCGTCCGACCAACCTCTGCTGGAACGGCCAGAACACGCCGGGGTCCGGCGCCCGCGAGCCGACGGCTACCACGCCGTCAGGGCATTCCAATGCATCGTCGCTGTCGCCCATGTCTTCCGTCAGCCGGACCGATCACCTCACCACCGTCATGCACAGTCCGAACCTTTCCCTGGTTCTTCCCGCTACTCCAGGTTGTTCGGAGCTACCCGCGCCGGTGGGTCACCGTGCCGTGATGCTGATAGTCGAGCGCTGGGTGAACGTGTGCGGCGGCGCTGACCTCGACGCCACGCCACTCGTCAAGAAGGAGATGAAGGATTTCCTCGGCAAGATGGCGTCGCTCGGCTCTGAATACCGAGCTTGGAGTCATCGCATTCGCGACAAACTAAAACTTGAGGTCAGTTACTTATCGAATAATACACCTGAACACTTCGTTCGTTTTAGTGTGTTTTTTTATTTATCGTATATATTGTTACAGCTTTTAGCAGTAGAACATGTAAGACACATTTTAAGAGTAAATTGTATTTAGCTGCACATCAAAACTTATTCGCTAACAATTGCCGACAATATCAAAACCATTAAAACTTTGCTAATTGATTCGAGTTAATACGTTTAAGCACAAACACCAAGTCGACTTTTGTGACGAATTCTACGAGCATATTTTTGTTTACATTTTAGTGCCAAAATCAAAATTCGATAAACGATTTCTATTTATAGTTTTATTTGTAGTTTATTAGTGTAATTTTTTTGTTACATACTGCAGTCTTTAGTCTAATATTTGTAATAACGTGTATGTGTGATTATAATAAATATAAGCAGTAAAAGAATGTAAGTTTTTTTTACTTTTTTACTTTTATTGTTTTGCGCCGTATTTTGAATAATTTTGCTATATTATTATTGCAAGTACATTTATTATCTGTCAGTAACGATATTTACTGCAACATACTGACTTCATTAACCCACGTACAGCATCATCTGCTTGCGTTGGAGTCACTGGAGTGCGATCTCGTTAAAAGTCCATCAGTTGTTATGATCGATTGTGATGCATTGATTATGATGCAGTGTTTGCATAGACGCACTACTAGTCCTAGACATACGCTTGAATCATACAAAGACGAAGGTAATCACGTACACGATGTCAAAGCGTCTACACCGTAATTGTGAACCTTGGAGGAAATGCCCCATTTTCAGAGTAAGGGACGGAAAGGCTTCAGTCCTTCGAAAAAAGACATTAATTTGCGACCTAAATTATATTAGTATAAAACCGTGCTTTTAAATGCGTTTTAGGTCAAAAATGTTCCAAAATCGAATGCAGCTGGGAACTCAATGGAAAAGCTTAATTCACACGCTTTCCAGACTATACAAAAATGGGCATAAAGTTCCTAAAAGAAACAGGGAAAAAGGTAAATATAGGAAAACGAAAATAAAAAGGGAAGAAAACACGGTGGGAGGACGTGTGAATTAGGGGCGTGGAAACTTAGTTCAAAAATTAAGATCTCATGGTACGACAGACGTTTTTGCACGACACGACCAAATTAGTTGAACCCACAGTCTTTCGATCACAAATCCGATTCACTGATGGCACTCACCTATAATTATTGCTTTAGCAGATGCAGACCAAACGCTATAGGCTTGACGACGGTCTGCACGAAGGAAGTTTTCGCTGCGGATTCTTCAAGTTTCTTTGCTCGAATATTTTTAGCTGGAACTTTCTAGCCGCAAACCGCGGCATGATGACATGGCAAATCATTGCTTTCTGCTGTGCGTATACAGGAACAGGTTTTAATGAGGACAGAATCGGAGACTTCCAGCGATCTTGACAACTTGCATGCACAGTACAAAAAGGTCGGTAACGCCGTATTCGTTTCTTTGAGAATTTTTTCTACATCCAATTTACAGTTATAAAGTCATTCTATCCAGTGGCGTTTGGGGCGGAGCACAGCGTTGTCAGATTTTCGGGGCTAGAACCGCCATTGGCTAGTTAATGACAATTTTACATTAGTCAGGCTTACATATTGACTAAAAGAATAAAATTATCCAGCGGAAAACTAACCCGGAGTAGGTGACATTTTGTTTAGTGATTTTCGGCGGTCGGTGATATTGATTATATTATAATACTGTGATTATTTAACGCCCGTCTTAATAGGCCGCATTGCGGATGTTGTTTAATTATCTGCACGTCCGTCTGTCTCTTCGCCTGTCTTTTTTATACGGGCTGCTATCTCGAAAACAAAAAGCATAGGAAACCCAAGGTTGCTCAAACTTTCCAAAGGGCATGATTAACCGGTTTTCCATATTCAACTCAGAAGTGCATGAAGTTCAGAGGTTTAGTATATGGCGCACATATCACGTGAATATTTTACTTACTGCTAGCGGATCGCCCGCTACGCTGCACACTAGTCGCAGTGCGTGGGCGCGTACGACCCGCGGCAAATAGACAGGCGGCCATATACATGTCGGCACCAGGCTTGCCGACATTTTTGCTCGTTCTTTACGTCGGCGAGGATAGGTAGTGGTAAAAAGACTGGCTAACAGCATTCGGTCACTATACGCAATGCACTTAACACTTTGCACGCTGACTGACCTCGATGTCCGGACATTAACCTTCCCGGACAGAAATAATAGTCTCACCATTTAACTCGTCGAAACAACTTATTTCATGCGAAATTAAAACGATGGGTTAACCTGTTTACGATATCAAACGACATTTCTGCTGATAGTTTTAGCTTTTAGTTTTTGATAAGTTGCATTATGTAGGCCTAACTCCTCTCTCTGTTCTTCGTAATCTAGTCTTTTGACATAATGTGAGTTTGTATCAAATATTAGAGAAAAGAAAAAACATATCGATTGTGAACCAAAAATGAACGAAATGAGAAAAAATCGTTTTAATGAAAGACAGCGAAGAATAACAAGTAGCCACTTAGATCAAACGCACAAAAATCGTCGCCTATATTTCTCGGTGGTGGAAAGTATCCGGGCGGTACTGTCATAAGTTCAATGCAGTTAAAATAAAATATTATTTATGTTGCCGGGCCATAAAAATATGTCGCAATGTAATCAGACTAGTCGTCGGCTGATCGCAGTAGTCGGTCGGTTGGTCGGTCGGTGCGTGTGGATCATATTAATTCGTTAATTAACGCGGTAGAATCGGCGTCGGTGGTGACAGATGGTCGGTTAGCTTGGCCCGGAAAGATCAGCCTACGTCCATGTGCGTCGCAGTGGACAGATGTGATTGTATGACATCTTGGGTGGCATTAAGTTCCTTTGATTACGGACACTTTGGGTGGTTTCTTGGGTGGCGGGTTTTTCGGGACAAAATGCTCTCCGACTACGGTTAATTACTTATGAGTAGTTAAGTCACATCGACGTAACAGCGAAATTTTTAACTTGCATATAGCAATATGAAGGCTGATCTCTAAAGTCTGAGTATTTTCATCAGTTAATATTCGATCACGATTAATGTCTACCTTTACTACAGGATAAACCGGCCACCCAATTAGGAACCACGCACCCAAGGTATCCGTACACGGGGTGACGCAACAAGATGTCGCGCAGTCGGACAGAGGTTGTGCCGAGTGTTCGTTGCAATGGCGATTGTGTGACGTTTTCTGTCTTTCATTACACTGTTTTACTGTGCCGGTTGACGATTTATGTACGTGGCAAGAGGAAGTGGGTAGCCGCTGCTGGAGAAGGCAAAACAGTAGAATAACGTACGGTAACCAATAGCCTATGCATCGTCGTAAGTTTAGCCCTGGCAAAAATACTGCTGATTTTGGATGTTTGTTGTTATATATCAATAAACCATTTTATAAAGCTGTGAATAAAAAGCCGGAATGTATTTTCATAAGTGGGATATTGGAGCTGATAGAAGCTGCACTAAAATACCATCACAGTCTCACACCCTCGCTGTATGGACAGTGCACAGAACGTAGCACTCCAGGCATGAACGAAGTGTGGGAATCATCGCAATACCGGCGCACATTCGTTCGGTCGTCTTCGTGTTGTATAATTAAACCGAGTTCGTACGAGAGACGGCGGGCGAAGAAGCGACTTCCGCGACTGTTCCCTCGAGTGTCTGTCTAGCTGTCTGCACGCCGACCGACTGCAGCAGATATCGTGATTGTATTCGACCGAGCGCGTCACAGTTGTCCGCCGCCAACATCTCCTCTCTGATTCGATGACGACATCTTGGCTGGAATCATGTCACCCTGTTCACGGACACTTTGGGTTGTTCTGTGGGTGTCGGGTTTTATGCAGGCAGCATCGCTGTGAGCGATTTCGGCCATTGCGACACATAGCGTGGTCTGTCTGTCTCTCTGTCGTCTGTCACATTCGTATACCTTGCTTAAACCCTTTGACGGATCTAGATGCCATTTGGCAGGCATATTTGTTGGGTCCGATGACACATTGTGTAAGAAAGGGGTCTCTAACCCTTTAGGGGAAAGGAACATTTGGGGTGTTTGGGGTGCAAAAAACATGCAATTGCCTCCCACTTGCGAAAAAAATGATTTGTGATTCAGCAGGTGGCACCGTAGCTCAGCAATGCCGCCTTTTACGGAATTACTTTGCTGTTTGTTCGTAGTAAAGGTAGTGGTAGGCATTAATCGAAAATAAATTTTAACTGACACGAATATTCGAAATTTTCTGACCGGCATTCATATTCTTAGAGTCAACTAAAACCGTTTTCAGCACATCAAACATTTTTTTAAAATTTGTGTTAGGCTAACTGGTCATAAGTAACGTGGAAAAGCATTTATGGAACTCCCGGACTACTGCGCCGTTGGTGCCCCTCGCAACTGTTCTACCATTCAAGGTGTCTGCCCCAAGAAACCACAGAAAAATCACCCAAACTGTCGGACTACCCATTTTTTTCGCCCCCTCGTCCTCCGTCGGCAAGTCCCAAACGTTGATCCCATTGCGATCGGATCGAAAATCGGGCGCCGGCGACGACTACGATAGTTCTCTCCGGCACGAAATTGGACTGATGGCACATCACGAAAGCTTTAGTGGGCTTTCCTGGATCTTGTCCGAGATCCGTATCAGCCAGGGTAACAAGAAGTAGAATGCCGACTAATGGTCCGTGACGTCATTAATCCCGACTTTGTCGTGACGCATTTTTCGAGTCTTGTGTGGACGTTCTTTCCGGTTGCAGAAATTCGTATCGAACTACTAGATTTCGTTCTACATTACTTGAGCAACCCGCGAAAGAAAAAGAAACGGTTGAACTCGTGTTAAGCTAAAAGGTTTCTTTCTCGTACGCTGGTTTAATGCAGTTCATCTGGGATTAGTTTAGTGCGGTAATTTCTTTTTGTCTATTAGTATAAACGAACAAAGGTTAAAAAGTCAAAGGTTGTGTATATAGCGCTTAACCTCTTAGCTCCGTAACCTACTTCAGTCTTCTCAGAGCTACCGAGCGTCACCTGCAATGTGGGATCAAAATGTGTCTCGTTTTAACCACATAAGCAAACAGGCCGGTACTCGATTTATTTACCTCGGAGGAACGGAAGGCTGAGTTGACCTCGGCGGTTGGTTATATACGGAAACGGTTTACCATTTTTCAGACAATCACGCACTTTGGTAATAACGATAGCGACCGGACCGGGAATTGAACCCACGAGCTCTTGACCGTAAGTCTAACGCGCTAACCTTTACGACACAAGCCATCTATGTATAGCAAGACGTGGTCTGGTGGTTTCGTCTTTCGTTGTACGCTTGCGTGGCAGTTCCATTTTAGACGATTGCAGAAACACGAGCGTCATAGCATAGAAATTACAAAAAATGTGACTAATACTATAGTAATTTATTTTTTCAACAATTTTCCGTGGATTTCTCTGTGTTCTGCCGGTGCGACGCTATCCACTTGTACTCGCTCGGTCGTCTAACCCTTGCCAGCTCATGTAATTCGACGCAGAAAAACTAATTGGCAGCCAGTCTGTAGACATACCGAGACCATTAACGAGAGGCCAATCAATGTGACACTCATAACCGAAGATTATAATCAGCGTCTAAGCAGCCAGAAAAAAATTAAGCGAAGACTCATAAAATGACACGTCGCAGGCGTCGAGGTAGAAAATAAAGAGAGAAAAAGAGCTCTTTAAAGACTCTCTAAAAAACTCTCTAAAAAGAGTTTCTAGCAGATCTATAATACCAACATTTTTGTTTTTTTTTGCTAAAATTGTCAGACATAAAGCGGCAAAAAATAATAAACAAGTAAAAAATATTGTACACATTAATACAACAGACTATACTGTGTCCTAAAATTATCACACCAAGCTCGATCGATAACTTTGTCAATTTTTATTAGTTTTTTCAGTATTTTTTCGCCGCCGAACTTTCTGGAAAATTTGCGATAAGACTGTCATCAAAGTTAAATATACTGGAAGTGCGCGTTGGCGAATTAAGCTCAAACTCCAATATTTCGATGTGAGGCGGATTTGTTGGACAACAAATTGAACCAAGTGTAGATCGATCCTTAGGCGATGAGCTGCTGATTTTGCTGCAAGCGTTTGATGACTTCGCTGATGACGAAGTGACGGCGATCGGTGGTTACGACTAATTGCAGCATTTCTGGCAGACTTAGTCGCTACTCGCCGGCTCAGCTGTAGCCGTGAATATTTAATGTACTCGGAAGAGGCGCTCTTTGCTGCCTGGCATGGCGCTTGCTGAGTGGTACTGGCACCAATATTTTAGTTTTAAATACATTTTGGTTTTAGCGTTTTATGCAGTTTAGTGGATGCTAATTACAGATTTTACACAGTTTTAGTTTTTTTCAGTCGGTTAGTTTTTATATGGTTTTAATAAAATAGATTTTTGTAGTTTTAAATCAGTTTAGTTTAACAAATGCAGCGACTGTGCTAGTTAATAACGCAGTCGTAACAAATTAGCAACTTCACAAAATCGTCATTTTATTGTTCATCATCAACTACATAAGTATATTATGTTGATGGTGATGATGAATGAATAGTTTTGTTAGTTACTGGGTAAGCTTCTGCTCTACGTTGCGAATGCTTTAACGTTTACCCTGAAAACTACCGTTTTCAAAGCTGCTTACCGGTAATTGGCTTGCATTGCAGAAATTTAGCTTTATTCATTTTGTCGTAAATAACTAGTTTCAGTTCGTTTTGCTTGCCGCAATTTACATTTTTATTTTTTACAAATACCAAATTTTAGTTTAAGTTTTCTTTCAACGTTCGTTTTCGATAGTTCCCGTTTCAGTTAGGCTACTGAACTGCATGTGTATGTCCGGTATTGCGCTGGCTAATGCAATAATCTGTACGATGCCGCTACACACGTGTGGCAGGGGTATAGCCTATAGGTAGCACTGTTCTGCAGGTTGCTGTCGATGACGTTATGGATTAGTGTGATCATATGTGGTGAAATGCATTTGCGTCTCGGTCTGTCTCTGCCGTACGCAATGCATCATGGCGTCGGATACGATCGGTTAGGCTTAGTCTACTATCCACTTAATCGAGCTGTGCCGGAATGACTTTCACTGTTCCCGTTCTCTGCCATTCCCACGAACGAGTCGATCCAACTTTTATTTCCGCCCATTCTCGGCACTCGGCGTTAAACAGTCTGCCACTGTCGCTTTAACAACTATCCGACACTTTGACTTTCAAACGAAACTCAAAACACTACTATTTCACCTAGCGTCTTATCCCGAATGTAACTTTTAAATTGTACATATTTTTAGGTTTTGATGTTAGCTTTTCGGTAAAATGTTGTTCACCACCCAGTTATTAGTCCGCCCGAAAACGATAGTTTTCGGAAGGACTTCTGTTTTACGCATAATGTTTTTTTATTTTTTTTCCGAGCATCAGGTCTCCGAGATGCGTGGGCCGACCGGCGTGAAATTTTGCACGGTGGTCAGTACTAGGCCGAATTTTACAATGCCGGTCCAAAATTTTGGAAGGCGCACCCCGAAAAAATTTCGGGGGCGAAAAACATGCAAAATTTGGCCCGATTTCGGACGACTTCGAAGTTCGACGGCGAATATCTCCAAAACGGATGAAGATATTCAAAATCGGATTTTTATTCCGTCTACCGCGATTCCTCCTGCGTTAGGCGAAACAAATCCGGTGAAGTTTGGTCCAGTGACCTTGGAGATCTCGATGTTGAATCGTACCCA
>Ga0209367_1010531_pt1 | contig 12383 bp, 9 predicted proteins | sample WorMetLIZISLAND2_FD_187412 | JGI IMG/M metagenome (GOLD analysis project Ga0209367, IMG submission 187412) | Marine gutless worms symbiont microbial communities from Max Planck institute for Marine Microbiology, Germany - Olavius geniculatus... ... | reverse complement strand
GCCCTCATGTTGACCTACCCTAAGTCGACAATGCGCGTTCAGCGTATGCCAATGCATTTGAGTTCGGGCCACGTGACTTTGATGCCGGGGAAATTTTACCCCCCCCTCCAATTTCCCCCAATCGGACTTAGGGCGCCGGGCGGACTCACGTTGGGCTTTGCCCCAAATTTCTAGTTTATTATGTTATTTTACCTTATTCTTAAAATTCACAGAACCATCTACTAAAAAATAAACGTTTTACAGTAAGGCCTAATCTGTTAAGTACAAAAAATGAAGTTTCGATAGAGCACATGACTGACCTTGACAGTGACAGATAGGCTGGACATAACTACTAGAGTACAGTCATTGGTCCACTCGCTAACCACATGGCCTCCCAACATCCATGCTTGCTGCTTCACTGTGCGTTTAGCACTGTGGTTTAGACACGATGTCGTTATGACACAAGGCTCATAAACACACCTGAAAATATAATATACATTGTATATACATGAACATATGCACTTGACTTCCCACGTCTAGCACTGGCAGCACATGGCAGGACATCGATGATCAGGACCGATATCAGTATTGGGTATTGGTATCAAGCTCAGCAGGATGCAACAATACTACAGTAGGTATTGGGTAGCTTGTGTGGTATCATTCTACTTCTAGCAATTTATATTCTAACTTACTCCAGAAAATACTCCAATTCAACCACATTGATGATTTCTTGAACATTTATTAAACTTGAAAAGTTTCTAAACATACATCTTCATGAATGCTGTACTACACATATACCCAGTAGCTACAGATAAGCTCCAGTGATCTGGCCTTAAGGATGTGACAAACTTCATATTCACATTTGATGGCATGCGAATATTGACCACTTTTCAGCTATTTAATATTCGACGAATAATTGAAAGCATTTCTAGCAAATGCAAACATTTCATTCATTCAACTTGACTGAACTTTCGACAGAGCATACTGACTGAAGAGAACACTATGGATGTTTCACTTTCTTAACTGAACTTGGTTGAATGATCTTTGCCTTAAATATTGATTTCTACTGACTAAATACTGAACAACTATTTTGAAAGTTTTGCTTTATTCAAATAGTGCTATAAAAAGTTTTCTAGAGGCTGAATAAGCAGTCACATTCGCATTCACTATTCAACGAATAGAAAAGTTAATATTCGCATTCGACAAATCCGAATATTTTTCCGCTTCATCACATCACCTGTGGCCTGTAAAATCATACACAAACAATACACAGTAAAGAAAAATGCTGCAAAATAAACAAATCTATGTGCAGCAGCAAGCTACAGAAAAGAAACTGACCGATATCTGCTCATTCCTGCAGTTCCAAATTCAAGAACATCGTCACTGTAAACAATTCGCTCACTGCTCTCACTCGTAATACGTTCGTTTCTCAACAACGTTCCCAACTTGGAAATGTCCTTGATTTGCATTCTTGGAATTTTGAGAACATCAGTCTATATCACACATCAGTCAGATGTACAGGTTGCAGAATGTTATCAAATGTGACACATGCCAACCTTAATAACACTGACAGCAGTTTACTGTCTATCAAAGCATAAGCTACCAAAAAATTCAACGAGAAAACTTACTATATCAGACTCAGTGTAGAGAAGTTTAATGATGGCATGCCTACGACTGATGGACATGTCATTTGGCACAAGAATATCACAGTCTCGCCGACCAACCACATACTCACGACCAACCAGCAAATGCATTGCTGGACCTATACAAACAACAACAAATCCAACACTTTATTATTACTCATCATTCACAATATCGGATAAGCACATACATACTTACTCATGCTGAGCCCTCCAAACTTAGTAGTAGGCTAACATAAGGGTCGTCCATAAATGACGTCATGCTCCAAGGGGGTAGAGGAGTTCACATTATTGTGACAATGTGTGACGTAAGAGAGGGGGTTAAAGGTAGTGTGACGTCACACATCACATTTGCAGGAAGTCACAATGAACAGCCAAATTCACGTCGCCAACTCACCTATGTGGCAGAACAAGTAGGCCTAGGAACATTTCCGAACACTGTGCTTAACTTCACACGATTTTCTACATTTGTTCAGTGACAGTAAATAATTATAATAACAAAGATAATTTTATGTATCATAATTCAGACATGCTAAAACTAATCTCTGTAGACTACACTAAAAATTGCTGGGAAAAGCGGGGAACGAAGGTAGACGTTTGTGACGACATATTCGATGGGGGTGCAGAGTAGTGTGACGAAATGTGACGAAGGAAAGTAGGAGAAGGTAATTTTTGTTTAATTGCGTTACGTCATTTATGGACGACCCCCAGGACGACATTCTGTCCAATACACAGCAAAGCGATGCGGTGTTTCACGACGCTGCTAAATGATAGAAACTATAAAAGGTCCGCGGACAAAAGGACAAAAAAACAATATGGAAAGCATATTACCACAACTGTTTAAAGACACTAAAGTCCACATCCCTTCTTTTCAGTTTTTAAATTTTTATTCGCAAAGAAGAAGACATACAAAACATCAAAACGCGCCGACAAAAAGTTTGTAAACAATGTTACTACTATAGTTGTCGGGTAAACCCCAGATTTAAAAAAACATAGAAAAACCTAGATCGTTTCCACTCAATTACTCGATTCGAGCACTCGGCGCAGCTCTAATTCTTAGTTATCATCTTACTATTAAATATTCGATGTCAGCGTCGTTGCTATGGTAAATGTTTACAACTTGCCACCGTTGCCATGTAACACTAGTGAATAATGAGTTAGTAGCAATGGAGAAAAAAGAAGCAAAGATCCTACGTGTAAAGACAGACACCGATGAATTTGTGTTACACGGTCGTCCTGCTGAACTGTCTGCGTTCTCTTTTGTCGCGCCAAATCGACACCTTCCGAAAGAACGCACCTACTTCAATGTGGAGAAAAAGGTTACTTTGTCAGTATATCTTTATTACTACTGTAGTGAAATCGCTACTAAAAAATAGACAGAGTAAATACTGTTATTGTTATGCACAAGACAGAGCATTATAACTCACAGCATATGGCAGTAATATAAAGAAAGTGGTCAGACGGTATCCATTGCCGTGATCTGATTAGAGCTGTCAAAGCGTTAATTTTTTAATGCATTAACGCATTTTTAACGCATTAATTAACGCGTTATTAATGCAGCCAGGTCTATCGAGAGGGAGAGTAGGAGATAAGTTATCTCGGGCTCCACGACGTTTGGGGGCCCAACGGTAAAATATAGAAAGTTAAAAACACATGTTATCAATAATGACTGCCGTCATAGCTAGCATAGAAATCTATAAGGCTGTTGTCAAAATAATTATTTTACAGTAGTGATGGAATGGCAACTACATTTCAGTTACTTGAATTAATTCGATTGTGAAATAACCACAGTTTAGCAGAATATTGGAACTTTTGCTTCACAGAATTTAGTAAATTAACATAAATTTATGTATGTGCATTAATTTTTTAACGTGCGTTAATTTTTTTTAACGTGCATTTATTTATTAATGCATTAATGCGGTAATTAATGTGTTAATTTGACAGCTCTAGATCTGATTCAGTCTCATCAAGCATAAAATTTGCAATCATTGCTGATCTGCCATATTTTGTCTCTAACATATGTATGAAAACTGCAAAAAGGGAATTTCTGCATCCTCACTTTTGCCACTGATTGTGTGTCTGATAACATATGCAGAAAATATTCCAATGGGCGACTTCACTTTTTGACTTACTTTCAGTGAGACTTTCGCTGAGCCTAAACTTCGGTCTAAGTACCTACTTAAGTCAAAAAGTGAAGTGATTTCACTGAGCGAAAACATGGCGACTATTTACAGTCCTATACGTATGGATAGTTTAGTAAATTAAAACAGTCTGATACAAAAAATAAACGTCGTAATGGCTACACAGTGACGTAAGACGTTACGTAATTACGTCATTTGCGTGCACGGTGCAATTAAATAAGCTAGTCCAAGCGTAACTGGTTGATTTATTTCCTGTTAGGTTTACTGGTTTTCCACCATTTTTAATCATTTAGTTGAACTTTGGTCTAAGTACAGACTTTAGCATTCAGCTTTAGCTTTGGCTCAGCAAAAAGGCTCAGTGAAAGTCTAATCCTGTCCCTAACCCTCTCTTTGTTTGGACCAGTGCCTCTTTGGACTAGTCGCCCAATGTGTTTGTAACATGATCTTTGTAATATCTGACTGTACAGGAACGTTACTCGTACTCAAATTTTGATCGTCAGTTTCTGAAGGACTTTGGATATGACCAGAAGCTGCACAGAGATGACAGGGAACACTTCAAAGCACGAGGTCTCCACGTCAATGACGAGGTATATGCAGATATCATGCTTTTCACTCTCAACAATCGTGAATACTTGGCATACCTACAGGTTGGTAGTTTAATAGTAGCCCTTTTGTTAATTATTGTCTGTTGAACCAAGATACCGGGTGGGATGCATAGTTGCAAATATTGATCCAAGTGCTAGAGTCGTCAACTCACTGAAGTATGCACTCAGCCCTGAAGAACAACAACAACTGTCTGAAGTTATTATTATCAGAGCTGTTACCAATTGCTATTAAAATGCACAGTCATGGGTACATGTGTCAAGGATACCTGGAAATATGATAAACTGTTGCCTCATAGCAACTGCTGTGCACTGACTGTTACAACAGGAGATGAGCAAAGATGTACCATCACTGCCTTCATCACTCTATGGCAAAAGACTGGCGAATATTTATGACCCTCCCACTCGCCAATACGTTCGCGTCGGCTACATTGAAACTGACTTCTACCGTCGCAATGGAACCAATCTCAGCGATGATTCAATAAAAGTGATGCCACACTAATCACTGAACTTTGAACGTTATGCAATAACATGTATATAATGTAAACAGTGCAGTTTTAAAAGCAAAGCGAGCGATCAAATTATGCTGACATCGTTGAGCATACAACTGGCCTTTATTTTGTTTAACAAACAGTTTGTATAAAACGAGTGAAACATTTTGAATAGTGTGATAGTTTGCATTTCTACAGGGTGGGCCAATAAAAAACGTGGCACTTAACTTTTGTCCATGTCTTTGCCAATTATTGACCGATTTTTAAAATTCTTTCGCTGGCACACCCTGTGGACAATTTGCAATAATGTGATTATTACACATCCCACCACATTGTAAATGTGTCTCTACACTACCTTGTAAAATGTAAATGAAATATGCACATATAACCATAACAAATAAACATTTTGATAAAATTGATTAAAAAAACACTTCAGACCAACATTGTGGTGAATGATCTGTATGACATTAGACTGTGTGGGTCTAACACAGTCTACTGTTATACAGATCATTTACCGCAGTGTTGGTCTAAAGTGTTTTTTCATTTACCTAAATGTTTGTTATTATCATTAGTTTTTGCTTATGTTTATATTTCACAAGGTAGCATAGAGACACATTTATGGTGTGGTTGGATATATAACAACCACATTAATGCAAATTGTTTGCAGAGTGTGTCAGAAGAATTTTGAAAATCGGTCAATAATTGGTGAAGATATAGACAAAAGTAAAGTGCCACATTTTTTATTGGCCCACAATGTATAAACGTAAGCCGTGTATGGCTTATAATTATCATGTGTCAGACTTTTATAACTTTGTTGACAAAATATAGTTTAACACTGCATAGAAAAAATCTTTCGTACTGCAAGTGTGTTATAAATAGACACTAAATTCTTGTCCATGCATTTATCGAATACTGACCCCATATTGACCAATTTTCAAAATTCTTTCACTGTTACACTCAGCAGAAATTTGGCAGTAGAAAATTATCAAAGATCCCATCACACCTTGATTGTGTTGTCACATTACTATGTGAATTACTAATATCTGTTAACTGGTGTGCTGTGTCATTAATCCAGCTGTAAGGAATCAGGGAAGTGCTATATGCTCTCCACACAGTTACAAAGTAAATTTTCTACCAAATTATGAATTGTTATTTTCACTGATCAAATTAAGTACATCCAAGATGGCACATAAAATCAGAACATAAAAACAAGTACCAAATCAAGCAATCAGACAGTTTTGGAAACAATTACATATATTACGGTAAACTTAAACACAGTGTTCAAGATGACCACCCTTCACTGCAATGTTAAAAGCTAATCATTTCCAAAACTGCCCAACGTTTTGATATACATAGAATGCACACGTATGTTCCACCTTTAATGCATCACCCTGCACAGTTCACAAAATTGCAAATTCCTATAGATTTGGCTTATGAATAAGGAAGTTCTAACCCATCAAATTTGAGTCCCTGGGATACACCTTGGGTCCGAGACCGAACCCCCAGTGGACAAACCAAACCCCGCCGCTTTCTCCCCTCAGAGTGAAATCCTATAAAAGACAACCAATATGACACTTTGCATTCTGTTTCGATGGGTACGGAACAAATGAAATACAACAATCCTTTGTTTTATTTTAATTTTTGTGGACAACTGATATTACAATGATCTGATGATAATGTTCACTGGAATATCAGACAAAATGTTAACAACTGAATTCCAGGGCTGTGCTAATATGAAGTAAGTTGCAAGCAAACCACTTAGTTAACACTGAAAATAATTAACTGAATTTATAAGATGGCTTATACGTATGTACTGTACATTAAAATGAAATTGCACAACAGAATCGTATATGTTAACAGCTGAAGTAATGATGTAACAAGCGAGTAGATATACACACGCTGGAATTACAGCACTGCATACATTATAATAAATATAACAAACTGCAGGGTTGTTAATATCGCAGTACAACTATCGGTATTGCTAATATCGATGCACAGAGATGTTGACATTTTAACGAGATAACAATTTCTTGAGAAGGCTGCTGTGATGTGATAGTGAAAACAACTGGTACACAGATTCATCTTAATAAAGCGTTAGAAGTATTGGTTAAAAATACTGGTACTGGTATTGCCAGTATGTTCAAAAGGTATTGTTAACAACCCTGACACACAGTCAGTTGTTACTCAGTGCTTGACTGCTTGAGTCAATTGGCTGCAATAATCTAGTACTAGACGCGACTCAACACATAAATACACTCGAGTACATGCAGGAAGCAGCACAGTACAGTGAGTTGGTTCCAGCCTAGAAGTGATGAGATGTACACGCTATAACTTCTTGCCAGGCTGCAGGGACGCCAGTTCGCTGGCAGATATTGTTCCGACTGTTTGCGAGTAGCCAGCAGGCCGCGTGCCACCAATGCACGCTACAGATGACACATTGCGCTGATTGTCAAACTGCTTCTTGCCAGCAGTAGACGTCACCGAGGCAGTGGAGTAGTTGGATGCAGGGGCTGTAGCGGGAGTTGCTACCGATGACGGGCGATGATGAGCCGCTGCCTGGATCACAGATATCACACCCACAGTTCACTAGTCCAAAGAGGCACTGGTCCAAACAAAGAGAGGGTTAGGGACAGGAATAGTGTTAAGGTTAGTGATAGGGTTAGGAATGAGCATAAATTGTATCTCTGGCTTTGGAAGACCTTAGCTGTGTGGCAGCCCTTGGCTATTGCGACCGCTGGCTATGAAGGATTGAGCTACAGCCAATTTTGGACAAGTGCTCCTGCGGACTACTGACAAATTACCACGTCCACACAATTCACTATCATACACTGACAATAATATCTCACTGCAACTCATCAGCAATCAAAGGTAGATTTAAAAACATTCAACCTGTTTAGCTTAACAAGCCCCCCATAAAAAGTGGCCAGAAAATGCCAAACAACAGTGCAACATTTTTTGGAGTGTGGGACTGCTGGACGGCACGTAGCTACATTAATGCCCTACTGCAACATCTGAACCTCACAATGTTACTCAAATATTTATTTCAGTTTCCTAAACAAAAATATATGTAAAGGCTCCCACATTTTCACTGAACAGGGTGTATGCTTAAATCCAGCTCGGACAGCACTACGGCATCACACTAGTATCCAAACGAGTTTTCTATTAACAGCATTTACTACTCCATGTTTTACCCACGTTATTTTGTCTTGAACTGTCTTTAAAAAAAACAGTCAAAATTGTTTTTAGCATAACTTTGTAAAATTTCCACCAACTTGATAACTTTTGGCATCAAGATGGCCGAGACAATATTATGTATGATGTACTCATTTACCATCTCACCTAATTTATGTCAACACACTACCGTGTAAAACACAGATGCTCCAAACTGTTACATTATGCGGCGATTATTTGTATCAGATGGCTTACCTTTGCATCATCAATTCAACAGAGGGTGCGACGTGGTTTAATAATTTTGAGGTGTTAAATATTCTATGCTAAAAATTGCAGATAACAAAATAGCTGGCTGATGAGCTTAAAACACGTCTAATCGATGAGTGAATGCATTTGATCAGTGGATCGTTGATTCTGCTATCAGCCATAGGCGTTGCATCTAAGCCATTGCATCTTGGTATGCGGAGCACACTTTGGCTTAAATTCTAATTTGCAAACAACTTGTTATACAAACTTATAATTCTGTTAAATAATTCACATTTTAGTGTATTTTGTGCCTAATTAACTTGTTACAGCATTTACTTGAGACAAAAACTCAGCATTATACAACATCATCTAAGTTTCACATGATAGTGCATTAACATAAATTAAATGAGGTGAAGAATGAGTGCATCTTACATACATAATTTCGTCGTCTTAGCCATCAACGTGCCAAAAATTATTAAAATTAGTAAAAATTTGACAAAGTTACGACAAAAACAGTTTTGACTGTTTTATCTGAGACACGGTGTAGTGAATGACACATAGTTATTGCACACTATCAATAGCTGAAAGTTTAAGACAGAACTGTAATTAATATGAACAATGTATGCACCTTTAGCTGGCTGTAAAATTTGGAACACCGATTGTTTTAATGGCCTCACGATATGGTAAAAATGACGATTGTCAGTAAGTCTGGTTCAGGTTGGCATATGTTTGGAACCTTTAAAGATGGGGAAAGTTTAATAGATAGACACTGTGAAGCAGACATACTGAGCGATCATCACCACGCAGAATGACGGGATTGCCGACTTGACGTGAGAAGTTGGTTGACTGTGTCCGACTGTTCTGTACTCTCATGCCCGCAGCAAGTGGTGCGGACCCCAGCCGAGTTGCTTTGCCTCCTGCACCCAGCTGGACCAAAACACGTACATCCCAAGCATGCCGTGTGTCGCCAGGATTTGGTGCAGGGTTGGGGGGCCATGAAATAAGAGAAAATAATTTAAGGACAACACACAATGTGTGAAAGTCGTGCACTAAACAGTGCCAAAAATATATGCAGTACGCCACACTGATTTGCTAAGTACAAAACCAAACAGAACGGAATCTCTGATGTTGTACGACTCTAAAGTGACCAAGAAAATCGAAACAGATTTAGGAAATCAAACAGATGGAAGTTGAGGACTGGGCATGTGCTACAGTGCCCCATAGATGGCAATGCCAATGGATGCAGAATGGTACAACAAATAACCCAGCAACATTTGTTACAACTTATAAAACTTATGAAATACTGACTGATGTTTAACTTTCCGTAACTGTCAAACGTGGATATTAGCACTAAAATTTTACACCAAGATTTCACAATATAGATGTAAGCTGATCGGATCAACACTGATTACCAAATGTGTCAGTGGAAGAAATTTGAGAAAAAATGCTAACACATAATGAATCAAAAAACATGCCACCAAACTGTCGTTTATGTCTTTGCTAACTAATGATCAATTTTCCAAACTAAATTCTTTCATTGGCACATTCCATGGAAAACAGATGACACTGCACCTTCTGAAATATAAATTTTCAAAAACTGCACTGGCCAAAAAAGACAATGGCAAACTAAGTGGTAGAAAAGCATAGGAACGACAAAACACCTCTGTCGATAGGAGACACACTGTCCACTGATGCTCACTTATGTAAATACAAAAAGATGATAAATGAGTTGACTGCTTAGTTGCCAATGCATGGTACACCACTGTCAAATGCTCAAATGCACCTGAAGAGGCTTGGCATAGTTACTTATTTATTGTAATTTTCTAACTCTTACATACATGTAAGACTAAGTGGCATGCGGAAAAACACAGTCATATAGCACAAAAATGTTTACCTGCCCGGCTAAAGGTCGACTGTAGCCGGCAACAATGTCTGTGGTGTCACTTTTCTGTCGCTGGAAGTACTGCGAACGTGATCTCAGTTGATTCTGGGCAGCGGATGGCATCTGGTATGTCGTCCGACCAAAAGCAACTGCTAAACACAGACAAAGGGGTACTGCCAGTTGTAATACACAAATTGCCATCCTTATCAAAGTGCCTTATAGACCGTAGCATGCAATTCTGGCAATCACAAATTGCATTTCAACACTGTTCATTCTAATTGCAACATTCTAAGCACAAAAGCAAGCAATTAGACACTTCACACTTCTCCAAGCAGTTTTGAGTTAGCCAATCAACAAACAGACAGATCCTATCGAACAACTTCCACTTCCTTTGGCACAGATAACAAGATAACGATTAATGAAACAGTTACAAAAGCAAGACCAAAATGTTAAGACCAAACCAAAACTATAAGACCAAGATCAAGACTGAAATCATAAGACCGCTTGAACAACAGCAAGACATGTTTAATAACTATTAACAGTAAGTGAACAAATCAGCACAATGTATTGACTAATGGCTTAAGCAATTCTTCAATCTGATAATCGACTTAGAAAACTCTGTTGTCTAACTACCTTTCTGCACTGCAGTGGACACATGATGTTGGCAGACAAAAACAAAATGCTAAGACCAAGACCAAAGCTGCAAAAACAAGACAATGACCAAATATGATCTGAGACTGGTCTTGTCATAAGACCATGGTATCAGACCCAAATACTGGAAACAGTAAAAGTGGTCATCAGCTTACCTTTCTGCACAGTGGCATTACTGTGCCTGGCTTCACTTTTGTCTTCAGCGAAGCCCCGTGGTGGTGACTGGCTGCGAATGTCGTGTTCCGGCCGCACAGCCTCATTGGCAACATAAGCACGCTCATGCGATGACGTTGTGGCGCCATTAGCAGGCTTTGGTGAAGACATTTTGGTGCCTGCTGGCAGAACTGGCTCACTCGGGGGAGGTATACTCTGCGGGTGACCTGCCGTTGTAATATCATCATCTATGCTGTCACCCAGCATACTACTGTAAGTTGATTCCTCGTTAGCTTTGCTGGATTTCTCCAGCTGACGTCGCTGCCGGCGTTCCAGCTTTGCTCGCATTACCATCTACAGCACGATCAACAGAGTAGAAAGCAAAATATAAATCCATTATCATTGTAAAACTGATCATGACCTAATGACACTACAAAAATATAATGACAATTATTATTCCCTCAGTGTTACTCGTACGTTAATAGTGTTATTATTAGTAATATTATTTAAAAACTCAGGTAATGAAAAAAAGCTGTACATTAGCTATGCATGCTGCTACTGCTCCCTGGTTAATAACCAAAAATAAGTTAAATGCCTCTTCTCCAGGGAACTTGTGAAAATAACATGTTTCAACCTATAAGTCAATTCAAATACATGTGAGATCAGTGTCTGAAAATAAAGTTTAGCAGCTGCTGTAATCAGCCCTTCAGACATGCCAAAGAGAAAATTTACCAGCCACTTCTCTAAAAAAAGTAGGTGGATATACAACTTGCCATTTTCTGCATAAAATCAAACAAATTCAGCTGCATGTAAGAAAGCCACTAACATCATATAGTTTGGTTCTGTATTCATCGACAGACAACTGGACGTCATCACAAATGGGAGTCACGACATTGCGACCAATCACCTTCTCGTCCGCAGCATTGTGAAACCTGGACACATCAACACTGTTACAGGGTACTATATGACACAATAGCATAAGAGATATATATAATACACTTCACTGTAGCCAGCTGAATCTTAGCTAACCTTTGCAAGTCAAGAAGTTTGGGCATCCAGAGGAAAAACCACGCCACCATATCAGTTTGACATAAATCGAAGTATAGTCCCATCACAAGATAAATCTCTGGGTAATTATTTTCTAAGGTCTATCATGATCACTATCGGTAATTACTTGACTATTCTAGAGCCACTATCCGCAGCTTAAACTGGCTAGCCATGGCTTATGGCGGCTTACTAACTGACATGGGTGCTTCTAAGTTATGACTTACTAGATGTCACAATTCATCATCATCATCATCGACAACCTTGGGCTCAATGCCCGTTGGTGTCTGACGCCATTCTTACTATCGCTGCCCACCGCTGCCTATCTAGGGCAGCGTGGCTTAACTCCTGCAGGGTTGTCCCACACCACTGCTCAATGTCAT
>Ga0209367_1010530_pt1 | contig 12384 bp, 7 predicted proteins | sample WorMetLIZISLAND2_FD_187412 | JGI IMG/M metagenome (GOLD analysis project Ga0209367, IMG submission 187412) | Marine gutless worms symbiont microbial communities from Max Planck institute for Marine Microbiology, Germany - Olavius geniculatus... ... | reverse complement strand
CGTAAAAATGGTGGCAGATAGGTACATACATGCTGCTTATCATAACAAGCACTGGTGACAGGCTTTTTGGATTTATCAACATCGATGACCTTGAACGACCTTGAACCCTAAAAATATTGATTTTAAGCGATTTTTTGGCAATTTTTGGTTGCAAAAGAGTGAATTGCGACGAAATGGATGGAGATAGACTACGATTACTTGCGAACAGGAACTGCTATAGGCTTTCGGGCGTCTCATGAGCTTTGCTCAAATTACTTGTTAGAATTTCAGATAATGTGTCGCGGGCCGCAAATGACGTCCGCGGGCCGCGAGTTTGAGACCCCTGATTTAAACGGTATAGTTCTTTCTGTGAAACCCATCTCGGAGCTACAAAGCATCACCTGCCATATGGGATCACACAGTTTTACCTGCAACCTAACACAGGTGAACGTGCCTCGCCTAAACCCCAGCCAGACCGCATACAGCAAATTCACAACATTATAGCATGTTTAGGTGTTTTAGGCATATAGCATGCTTGTTGTATAACTCGTCATCAAAATTTTAAGTAGTGGAATAACTTGAGTCTGGGCTGTCCGCTATCTGACAGTGTTGTATACTGCTTAGTACAAAAGGGTAAAAGTCAAGAGAGTTGAAGATTCATGCAGCTTCCTATGGACACAGCTGATTGATTAATGGTTTTTGGCATGACGTCGTGAAGAAACTTGACATAAATTACTGCAGTTTTATCCACCCTACCTTAATATTGTTGCTACACTACTTTGTGAAATGCAGAAGTTGTTGTTTGGCCATTTTCAGCAATGAACTCATAGGTCTCAATTTCAAGAGAGTTTTAGACTTAATCATGAATATCTCCAGAACAGATGAAGATATTGAAAGTCTGAAAACTACGTTTGATGCAAAAAAATCAGTAAACTTTGGTCCAGTAATAAAAAAGTTTCAACCTGTATTTTGACCTGAAGAACAACTTTTTTGGAATGTCACATTCCATTCCTTGCGGGTGCTGTCATGGTGCACTTGCTATAATGCTCTGTTTGGATCCGCTATATCAAAGGGCCACCATAGCGAGGGGCCGCCATAGCGAAAGTCGTCGAGTCTCGAAGGGACACGGCGGCTTTCGCTATGGTGACAACCGCGACTGACGACCTCGGCCGTAGCTTCACGGATCGCCAGTCCACCAACTAGCTCCTCAGGTCTAAATAGACCATCATGGGCAGCCTTTGGCAATTTTTTTTGTAGGCACATGCATCGCCATCGAACTTATTATCTATATTGTACACTAATTTATTGTGTCCATTATTGTAACATAAATCTTTCAAAAACCCTAACCCTATCGCTAACCCTAACACTACCCCTAACCCTAACCCTAACCTTTATCTTTGCAAGCGAAAACCGTAATTTTAATATTAAGCACAAAATCGTACTAAATTACACGTGAAATTCTCGCCCCCTGGTGAATGTGAATGTAAAGCGCAATGACACATCTGTCGACGTGAATTTTAGTCCAAACTTCGCTATGGCGGCCCTTCGCTATAGCGGCCCATACCCCAGCAATTCTTAACAGTGAAAGGTCGAAAAATTGGCCCAAAATGCTGTGTCTCTTACAATGGACCATCTCTCTACACGAAACCTTCTTGTTCATAGTCGTGTGGTCAAGGTGTGCTTCTGTGCGTAGGACAATAATCTACGCTGAGCAGCATGTGTTGTTGATGTGGTCGTTGGCATTTTACATCGCTGAACATTTCATTCATGAACTCGCCGAGATGGACTTCGTCAGCAGACTCTTTCAGGTCAGAAATCTCAAGATGAGACAAGATATTCAGTAGAATGCAAGCATGAACAGTTAAGGTGTTAAAATACAGCAAATGTAAAAAGTCAATCGCCAGCGGTGTGTAATGTAAATGTAAATGCATGTAAAAGCATAGCACAGCATTGATCTTCGTTTCTTTGGTCTTCAGCCAGACTCCAGCTTACTTTTCGAGACCACAGGACTAGTACATTTCACAGTGTGCCGGTTTATGTCTCAGCTTTCGTTGGTACTCATTGCGTCTACCCACTAAGAGATGGCCAAGCCGAGTTGACCTGATTACATGCCGAGATGGTTTACACATCTGCAGACAGTCACCCATGCAACTACTAACCAGGCTCGACGTTGATTAACTCTGTTGATGCGACCAATGAAGTTGCTGTTTAGGTTAAATTTCCGCCATCGATAATTATGGGGCTGTCGGATTTGTAGATTTGTGTTGTTGTGTGTTCAGTTGTGTGTGAGCATGGTGTCGATGGATGAAGAGGCAACATCCATCGGAGTCTATCTGGCGATACTCCACGGCTTGGAGCGACTGATTGTAGCCGACTGTGGACTTGGACGTCCCTTCAGTGATCCCACCCTCGTTGATGCCATCATCAAACTAAGCATCGACAGGTAGGATTGTATGTGCATCTTCTTACGCAACACTGTCTGGAGTGGGATAAGTACTCACTTACTCTACCTGGCAATACTTTACGGTCTGAAGCATCTGCTGATGGCCAGAGTGGGCTGGGCCGAACATTCAGTAATTCTAGTTCAGAGTTAGCATCTACAGTTAAGTAATTAATTTGTACAATCACTTAATTAGTGATTCAGTCTGTCTGTCTGTCCATCTGTTTATCCGTCCATACGTCCATTTAGCTATTCATCTATTTACCAGTCAGTATTCAATCAGACTCACGATTAGGTACAGCAAGGGCACCTAACTTGCATGTACATCTATGCATTTTATCACTAAATGCAAATGTGAAAGCATTTCTGAAATTTGCCCGCAGCTGAGAAGGTTCGGTATTGCTGATTATGCAATTTTTCAATATGGATTAGACTCCTAAGCCGTAGACAGCCGCTGCTGCTGCGCCATGATTTTGCTAAACCGCTGTCGCCACGAAAATCGCGCCTAAGCCGGAACCCAGCTGCGAAAATCCTAAGCCACCGACGCCACCACAAAAGTTGTGGCTAGCCGAGAAAATTTGGTTAATATCAGTTTGTGTGAACACTAAAAGAACCACAAAGTGCCGTAGAAATAATGTCCAGTAACGTGAGTTTCCCTACAATCAGTCACACGGTGATACAAATTACAACACTTACTACATACTGCATAATGCATTGCAAAATATGCCGGTTATGCATTGCGTACATGTAAAACAACACTCCAGAAATAACAATTTTAAAAAACGTTAAAAATCCTTAAAACGTGGAAGGAGAAACTGTTTATAAGTGTTGAATAAAAACGTTAGCCTTAATTTGTTCAACCTCCTGCCTAATACCTAATGCTGTAGACACAGTACAGCTGGAACTTAGGACATAGAGAGAGAGAAGAGAGACAGAACTTTATTCAATTTCAATTCAACCGTGTGATCATATCACTAGACCAACTAAGCAAACTACCACAAAACCAAAATCTGCATGTGGCCTATAAATTCGTTTCTGTGATGGTTTCAAAAGTGCTTCTCGAAGTTTTTGATAGAATTTTTGGTAAACGTTCTTTCTTAATATAGAAAACGTTCACAAAGTGAAACAAGAAATTTGCGATAATGCTCACGGGACGCGCGAAAGCCTATAGCAGTTTCTGCCCGCAGGCAGTCACCCATCACAGTACTAACCGGGCCCGGCGTAGAGTAACTTCGTTGCAGCCGAAACGCGTTACCAACTACGCCACGCGACCAACGCCAGTACCGTGGCGCCATCTTGTGAATGATTTTGTGTCGCAGCCCGAAATCGCCTGAAAAATCCATAAAAATCCCTATTTTGGCGTTCAAGGTCATCCAAGGTCATTGAATTCGGCGCCAATGGTAGTGGGTGGTATGATAACTTGGCAGCCGTGGATCACGTTCATTTGACGGAGTTATTCATAAAATGTTTCGTTTATATACCGTTCAAATGTTACGTTTGTAATTGGAGATATAAAACTGCAAAATCACGATCATCAGTATGTGACAATAGGTCGTTATATTTGTCTAAGTTACCACATTTAGTAAACGGTGGTTCACTGTTGTTGTGTTGGGGGAAGGGTCTTGGGCCTCTTTGTCGCTTTTGAATGCTAGAGACAAATAAGGCCTTTTATAAAATAGAGCATCTGGCCCGATTTGGTCTTAATCCGGCGCTGTCATTTGTAAAATCTTTTATTTGCATTTTGAATATTGTGTTTTGTGTGTTTGATTAGAATACAGTAGCGTTAACATATGTGTTTTCACACAGGTTATGTCAGCCGAGTCCACAGAGGTCACTGGCTGCCCTTGGGTTACTGTTGACCTGCATGTACTCAGGTTTGTTGAGCATTACTTTTTTATGTGCAACAGCAGCTAGCCTACTGCTGTAAGCAGCTACTGTCGTAGCCCGTCTTAGTCGTCGCAGTTCTGTCTGTCTGTTTGTCTGGCCATTCGTCCATCCATCTGTCTGTCACACGGGTGGATCAGTCAAAATCGGTGCAAGCTATGATCACCAAATCTTCACCATCGGCTGCCTGGAAGACTCTAGTTTCAGGAACTGTAAAGCTTTTCCATAAATTCGAAGGGGGTCACCCCGATCAAGGACACTAAGTGAGAGGGGGATAGAGAAAATTTGTGATTTCCAGCTGATACGGCGTTGGCAGAGCGAGACAGGTCACGCCCTTTGACAAGTACACGTAAAACACTATAGATAATTAGCCGCCGGTCGTCTGGCGCCCTCTGGCGACTATAATACAAAAACATAGATTTTGTTTTACTGGACTTTCAAACATTTACTGCTGTTGCGCGTTCCCCTTTGCGTTAGCTGGGCTTTTCTTGTTGTATTTGGTCATAGTCGGTATGTCATAAATAAGAAGGTAAGTATATAAGTAAGTAAGCAAGTAGGAGCATTAGTAGTTAAATATTTTGTCTGGCTTCTCGAGCAGTTCGTTCCATAATCTAATCAGCTGCTCGGCAGAAAAGGGCCGGTGCGAGGATGCACCCCTGACGGACACTGGATGATGTGGGAAAAACTGTTAGACATCAATCCAACAAGAGCTTTCCACAGAGCTTGCCTGTTCACAGAATCAAAAGCGGACTTTAGGTCTACATAGGTTACATGTTCAATTACTAACCACTTTCTGTTAGCAATTCAGAACTCATTGTTCACCAAATCCCTGGACTGGATCTTTGTTTCTAGTGTACCTAGCAGTAGTTTGTATTACTTAGGCCACTTTAAATTGATTGGTATAATTTGATTTGTTTATGATTGTGTCAGGCCTGTCAGTGAGAAGTGAAACTCCGCCTAGTTCAGCTGACACAACTGGTCCTCCTTCAGCGTACATTCCGGAAATGCTTATTGTTGCCATGGAACACGTCATGGTGCTATTTGACAGGTCTATTTATACACCTTCGTTTGCTCTTCTTCTAGACTAGGTGGACTGTAATACTTATTGTTTATTCACTTTAACTACAATAGGGTTAGCTGGAGAATGGAGAATTGGTTTTGCATTACATTCCTGTACATTGCTGATGTAACATAGATGGAAAAACTGGATGATGCTCGTCGTAGATTGTGAAGAAGTATACTGGGCATTTTGTGGAAAGACAGGACAACAAACATAGAGGTCAGAACCAGAACTGGACAACAAACCATGGACAAAATACTGAGAAAAAGACCACTTTGGTGCCTTGGACATGTTATGCGAAGGGATTGCCACTCGCCAATGCATACCACAGCAAGCACTGTACTAGCAAGTACAAGGATACAAGAGTAGACCCGGTCAACCAAGAGCAAACACACAGTCAATAAAGGTGGGGTTCACCTGGGAAGAAGCAGAGGTGACAGCTCTTGACACACATGGATGGCATCACAAAGTGTGGCCCAGTGTGTCCATGCGGATGCGAGATGAATCAAGGTCCAGTTAGTTTAATGTGTGACCTGCTGCTTTATTTTATCATTAATTTTTTTTAAAATCCAGCTATTGGCTGTAACACATAATTTGGATGTTTCAATTTAATTCATTTTATTCTATCTGTGACTCATTTGCATGTGGTAGAATACGGAAGGGTTATCCATACGAGGCTGGTGTGATCACGCGGATTCTGCCCTCGTTCCTGATGGACTTCTTCCCATCTCAGGACGTGATGAACAAAGTGATTGCTGAGTTTCTGTCATGTCAGCAGCCGCATCCCGAGCTGATGGCTGACGTCGTCTTTCAGGTCAGAGACAGGTCACGCCCTCTGGCGAGTACACGTAAAACACTATAGATAATTAGCCGCCGGTCGTCTGGCGCCCTCTGGCGACTGTAATACACAAACATAGATTTTGTTTTACTGGACATTCACTGCTGTTGCACGCTCCCCTTTGCATTAGCTGGGCTTTTCTTGTGGTATTTGGTCATAGTCGGTATGTCATAAATAAGAAGGTAAGTATGTAAGTAAGTAAGCAAGTAGGAGCATTAGTAGTTAAATATTTTGTCTGGTTTCTCGAGCAGTTCGTTCCATAATTCAATCAATTGCTTGGCAGAAAATGACTGGTGCGAAGATTCCTGATTGACTGATTGGTTGGTTTTTTTATTTGTTTGTTCGTTGGTTCATTGGTTGGTTTTTTGTTGGTATTGGTTCATTGGTTTGTTGGTTGAACCGAATTTCATTTAATCAGCCAGTTCAGCAATCAGTCAGTGATTTGATTTAACAAGCCAAATATGATCAGACACGGAGGCACAAGGGTGTGAACAATTTCAGCACTTGATACTGACCCAACTCGGATTTGAACCCACAACCACTTTATCGAAACTCTGATGGCATGACATTTTAGATTGTAGGCCATTGCATTTTGATGTATTTGCTAAGTTTCAGTATGTGTGTGATGGTCGATAAATTTGCTTTTATTCTATTTTAATTTCTCCTGGTCTGCTGTGATGTACAGGTGTTTGCTAAGATGATAGACGGTGGGCAGATAAACGTAGTACATGACTGGGTGATTCTGTCACTGTCTAACTTCACTCAGCGCACACCGCTTGCCATGGCCATCTGGAGTCTGATCTGCTTCTTTATCAGTGCCTCGGTCAACCCATGGCTACGAGCCGTGTATCCTTTACTGCTCGCCAATACATTCCGAGTTTTGCTCTGTTATGAATATCAGAGGGCATGCGTACATGTTGCAGAAACCTGGATGTAATAACGTCACGGTGCTATTTCTTTTCATGCAGGATAATAAATGTGTGCAATAGTTTACCGCATTCTGTTAGATTTGAAAGTATTTCAGCTTTAACGCGTTGTCAGTGCGGACTCAACTAAATTTCTAGATTTTTTTTGACAACAGAACGCTGGAAGACTTCCAAAAATGATGTAATTCTGTTAGCTGAGTTATGGAAGAAAGAAAAGGGGTATCTTTTCATTTGAACACCGTGTATTTTTGATGGAATTATACTGGCTGTCAGTCTGTATGCAATGCAGTTGTTCTTAACTCGTCTGTTCACAGAATGTCGCTGGCAATTAGTCGGATCGGTCGATTGGACGTGGTTGATGAACAATTGTTCTATCTTTCCGCCCGTGATTTCTACTCCCAGCTGGACTACAGCGAATCACATCGACGTGCATTCTCCACCACGTTTCACTCTGTTGCAGCCGCCAGCACTGTTAATACACCATACACTAACGTACTGATCTTCTGTGCTGCGGCATCCACTTCACGCTGATCGATGGGGTTACAGATTGGGCGAAAAAGCGCCAAATGGGTTACTTTTGGCAGCCGTTGGCACCCTAAAAGTTGGCGTTGGCGCCGTGCTTGCTACTTTTTGGGCTACTTTTTGAATTGCTGCTTTTATTGAGATACGCATATAAGATGAAACAAGTAATTTGAGCAGAGTTCACGTGACGCACGATAGCAGCGGTTCTGCCACCTGGGCAATCGTGTACAGCATGCAATATGATAATAATGCATTTTGAAGGAGTACCCAAATTTGAGGCCTCTGTACGAAAGACTTCTTGAATTTAAGAGGTCGAAATTTAAACTGTTAAAAATGGACGTTCTATGCTAAAAATTTTATAGGCCTGCAAGTTGTCCAGGTTTATCTCTAATCATTTCGGCGCAGTTCACTGTTGAAATGTGCACCTCAGCCGAAAATTGCAAAAAAAACACTAAAATCCCCTGTTGTTCAAGGTACAATGTCATTAAAGGTCGTCGATGTTCAAAAGCTTGTCACTAGTGCTGGTTATGATAAGCAGCATGTCTGTGGATATCTGCTATTGTCAAGCTAATAGCGGTTTAATAACCACTTTTAAGGGATACCCCTCTTTGATGCTTACCTGCACAGGTCTTTTTAAATCTAGAGGGTCAAGACTTGAATTGCTAAAATCTGAGTTTAATGCCAAAAATTTCATTCCCAGGTTGTCTTGGTCTATCTTCAGCCATTTCATCGCAATTCACTCTTAAATAAATGTGCACTTCAGCCAGTAAATTGCGAGAAATTCACTAAAAACCTCTTTTTGGGAGTATAAGGTCGTTCAAGGTCATTGATGTTAATAAATCTAAAAAGCCCGCTTGTCGCCAGTGTTTGTTATGATAAGCAGCATGTATGTACCTATTTACAATCGTTTTCATGCTACACGAGCCAATAGCAGTAAAATAACTTATTAGGGGGTATCCCTTTTTGACGCCCTGGTGCGCAGGCCTCTTTGAACTTAGGGAGTCGGGACTTGGATTGCTAAAGGAGCTTGTGATGACTATGGGCTTACTATGAGTACAATCAAAACTGAGACCATGTTTCAGCCTGCTCTAGGAGAAGATTACATCAGTCCAGAATTTACTGTCCATGGCCAGAAACTTTCTGTTGCAGACAAATTCACATACCTGGGCAGCACGCTGTCACGTTGCGTTCACATAGATGAGGAAGTTACTAGCCGAATATCAAAAGCGAGCGCGGCATTTCAGTGAGCGAAGCATTTCAGTTTATTTTAAGATAAGGCATATTTTGATTATTATTTATAACGTTTTGTTTCATAGCGTAAACTGATGAACTCTTACGCACAATATGGTGACAATTAACTGCTACTACGGTCAGCAGGCGCAGTTGATGCACCGTTTGTGTCATTCTTTTTCTAGGCTATTTATGCACAGCGTAATGCAGAAACGTATATTGAGCCTAAACAATTTGACAGAATTTCGCAAAAAAGCCATGATATCTTAAATTATTTATGCCAAACTAGACTATTGAGATAGCTTCAAAACGCGTTCTTTCACGCTCAAAATGTCCAAACGCTCTGCATGTTCGAAGTCGAGAGGGGAGTAACGCCGACCTCAAACAGAAAACAGGTACAAGACATCAGTGCTAAGTTTCGATGTGAGGTAGGCCTAGCTAGATATGGCACAGTCAAAAAATCGGAATTTTACCCCCCAAAATTTTGAGGGTGGGATAGGGTGTTACCCGGACTGCAGAGGGGGAATCGACAACAGAATATCGTGTGAAAAATTCATGAAGATCGGTCCGGTCAAACTTTAGTTGCGTGCCGGCGAAGTTCTAATACTGCAGTGGCCGGGCAAATTGGACTTTTCGCCATTTTGAACCGCACGCCAAATTTGACCGGAATTAGATACGATGCTGAAACTTGGCAGTTTTTTTAACTGAGCCGTTGTGTATAAAATGCGGAAAATGGGCCCGACGTCATTGTAACTGAGGTCGCTAAGTGACACCAAAGTAGACATTTCGTGCCGAAATCGGCAGCCCTAACGAGTAGTTGGGGTCCCGAAAATGCATGGCGTACAAGCACATTTTCTAGACATACCACATCAAAACAAATCGTTTGAAACTTAATAATTTTTGAAAATTTTTTTAGCTATTAAGGTCACAAGACTGGACTTAGTTTATTCTCCTGACAAACCGGTCAAAAAGAGGGTTTTTGGCTTTAGCCCCTAAACGGTGACCCCTAGGAAAAAAGTGTCGGGGACAAACATTGTTTATCTTGGCCTGGCCTATCGTGGCATTGACGCCAGGGCTTTTAGTTTACAACTGAGCTCACCAGATGGCGCCAAATTGTCGAAATGAAGAAGGTTTTTTGACCAGAGCTGAGAATAAGCGAATACAACGAAAAACGTTCTCTGTCAGCAGCTCATCAACACAACACCATGTCTGTCTGTGCCGATTGTGGAAGAACATTTCGCACTCCGATTGGTCTGTTCAGCCACAAGAGAACTCACTGAGGCAGTGCTGACCTCACCAACAACACGTCAACTTGAAGGAGTGTCGTGATCATCATCCAACGGATGGACGAACACAACCTATCTACAACCGTTTTCACACTAGAAGAGCCAATAGCGGCAAAATAACGTTTTTAAGGGAGGTGCTCCTCTTTTACGCTCTCGTTCGAGGGGAATCCCCTCACCCAGGGGCACGAAATTTCGTCACGATAAACTAGAGTCTTTGGGGCAGCACACAGTGAAGATTTCGTAATCCTAGCTTGCACCGTTTTTATACAATACAGCAGTGTGACGGACAGACGCCCAGGCCATGGCAAAGACGCGCGAAGCGTTCTGCTATCGCGCGTAACGTGCGTAAAAATTGGGCTACTTTTTGCCAGCGTTAGGCTACGTGACTTTCAACAGATCTGGCAACTCTGGTGATCAATGTCGTAACTACGGGATGCAAACCAGATTTGAGACGCAACACGGCCACATACCCGGAAAAAACCTGGTGCATTTATTGGTTAAATTCACGCCAGTGGCGTCGTGGCACAGGGCATGAGGGGCAGTTGACCCCTCTCCCGCCTCTGAATTGTAGACTGTCGGCAAATCTTTTTCTTGTCCGACATTTTTTTCATTTAGTGCTGAATTAAACACCAATTTTGAGGGAATTTAGAAGCAAAATTAAAATTTCGAGCACCTCTAGTCTCTTCCACCCCAAATTTTGCATTTTTGGACGGGAATTTTTTGGGCAAGAAGACTTTCCGACAATATTCTGACAGCCAAAAATGTAGTGTGTGGTCTTCACAGTCGCGTTTTTGCACGTGGTGATTTGTTACTCGTTACTGTTAACTACTCTGCTGTCGTTTTCTGCTAATTTATTTGAGAAGAATAAATTTTTGACTGAAGTGATTTCTAAGCCTGGTGTCCGTGCACACGTTTGATAGCCGTTCTTTTCCTTATGGTCCAAACTCCATTCGCTTAGTCAGTTTGTTGTACTATTTAAGCTGTGCAGCAAGCTGGATGGCAAATCTAGAACCAGCTATCAAATCGAAGGCTACAAGAAATGCACAACATCACAGCGATCAAAGTGTTGTAGTGCAGAGGCCTTCCGCATTAATTTCCTAGAAATTTTCATAACATCTTCCTCGGTTTTTCTTAGGTTTTCCTTAGTCACCTCAGGAGCTGTTGTAGGTTTTTTTGCATAAGTTATTTCTAGGTTTTCCTAGGCATTTTGTAAGCTCGTTTTCTTCCTAGGCTTATACCTAAATCAGACTATTTGCATAGGTTTGCCTAGGAAAGATCAATGAAGTTTTGTAAGTTATTCCTATTTTGTTGTACGACTTGTTCTCCAACAAAATCCATAACAAATGGAATTAAGTGGAATTAGGGCCTAGAGATATAGCAGCCGTTGCCATTTTGCAGTCTTGTTGTATCATTATTGTGTATCGGTTGTATCTGCAAATGTTGCAAGGGCTATGACTTTCTCACACGCAGTGTGAGGTGAGCCTTAGACTTTACAGATTATTACAGATTACAGGCAATATTTTGTATGCATCTCTTGACCTCCGGACAATCTGTATTTACCAGGCTTGGAGTGAGTATGGGATAACTTGATATATGCACTGCAGTTGTATTTTCTGCGGTTTTTGAACGTGTTTGCTTTATGTTGATACCTGTTGCAGCTAGGCAGTTGCTGCTGTGGTGATATACTCATATTGTGCTGCAGTTTTAGAAGAAAACATTTGTGAATAAACCAATACAAAAATATGTTGCACACTGTGCAGTGTGCACAGATTTAGTTTTTTTCACTTTTTCGCCGACATAAGGAGGAGAAAGACCAATTAAAATACGTTATTTGTGTCGTCCAGATGTCGGTCAACTTTATTGGTCCTACTCCTAGTTATAGGATTTACCTAATGACAACAGAACGCGCCATTGCTTCTTTAGCGATATACACGCTGTTTCAAAAAAAGAACCCCTTTAAGTTTGTACCTGTGACACATTATGACGTCAGCGTTGCATCACGACTAGCAAAGAATATTTAACCAACTGCCATGTTTTGTTAAAACATTTCGAATTAGTATTTATTCAGCTACAACTGGTAAAAATTTCATGCAAATTGCTCATCATTTGAGTGAATTGTGAAAAAAACAAAAATGGGTCCTTTTTATGAAACACCGTGTATACACTGTGTCTCAAAAAACGCTTGCCTGTTACATCACAGGCTGAACGGTAGTTCAAGC
>Ga0209367_1010528_pt1 | contig 12385 bp, 6 predicted proteins | sample WorMetLIZISLAND2_FD_187412 | JGI IMG/M metagenome (GOLD analysis project Ga0209367, IMG submission 187412) | Marine gutless worms symbiont microbial communities from Max Planck institute for Marine Microbiology, Germany - Olavius geniculatus... ... | reverse complement strand
ATTTCCACAATTCAAACACTGCCGTCTGCATGTGTAAACTTTTTGTCGGTATAATTCTATGTCATAATCTTTAAACTAAAACTCTATGCCACCCAGAATTATTGAGTTAGATCTGATAGCTTTTTTCCAAGCACAGCTTGCTTTGGCCGTGTTTTTATTGTGAAATAGAACAGTGGCAGAAATATTTAGTATGCAACGGCAGTCTGTGTTCAACATTGCTGTAAAACTTTTGATAGAGCGTGCAAGCATTAACTGCATTAATAATTGTGTATTGTGAATTTGCTGTAGCAGAATGCTGCAGTGAATAGTAGTAGAACAGGACTAATTGGTGGTACAATTTAACACCCTCCTTCTCCTCCTCCTCTTTACCTCTTTACTTCAGCGCGCATCCTGAGTGATAGATGCATTGGGCTACAACACTCATTTTCCACCTCACTTAATTCGCGCTAAATGCAGATTTCAGCCACTTGGCTCAGTAGTACCATATGCTCAATGCTATATCATACCACTGCGTTAGGTACAGTAGGCAGTTTTAAACTTGTTAGCAAGATATGTTGGGTATTTGCTGACGGAATTTGACCAAACTTTCACCACTGATGGACTTTGGGGCAGTTTGCAATTTTTAGCCAATAAGTTACTGTATCTCAATAACGGTGCGAGATAGGGCCTAGGTTACTATTAATCACTAATAGGAAGTCGTACATTGGCTCTTGATTGCCACTAAATTCAATGACCTTGGATGACCTTGAACGCCAAAATAAGGTTTTTTATGGATTTTTTGGCAATTTCGGGCTGCGAGACACATTTTAAGAGTAAATTGCGCCAAAATCAATTGAGATCGACATGGAGAAGCTGCAAAAAAATTTTCAGCATTGAACGTAGATTTCAACGGTTCAAGTCTTAATTTTCTAGGTTCAAGGAAACCTGCGCATGAGGGCATCAAAGTGCAGTACACCGCAAAAGTCGTTATTTTACAGTTGTTGGCAAGTCTACCATGAAAACGGTTGCAGATAGGCATGGATATGCTGCCTATGAGAACAAGTCCTAGATGACTTTGAAAGACCCTGAACTCCAAAAGTAAGGGGTTTCATTGTTTTTTTTGCGACAAAATGGCTGGAGATAGACTAAGGCAGTTTGCGAACAGGAACTGCTATAAGCTTTCGCGCGTCTCGTGAGCATTAGCTCAAATTTCTTATTTGAACTTATAATTGATACGCGGTTCTCAGAACTGCATGAGGTGATACTGATCGCGTCAAGTAATTTCATACATTAAGGTGCGTACAAAGTGACAACTGAAACGAAATGAAATGAAAGCCACGCGCTCCAGCTAAGTACGGTCGAGATTATGGCATGGTTGTCGTCTGTCCGTCGTCTGTCTGTCCGTCTGTCACAGATGTATTGTAGCTAAACGGTATGTCGTAGGGGGTCGGCAAGGTACAATCGGATAGGGCGCTGGCGACTTCCTATCCTAGGCTGTCAATGGTAACCATGTGTCCATCTGCAGCGGTTTGGCCGCAATTTTGAATGGAATGTTTAAAGCTGTAAGTGGCCGTATCTCGGAAACAGTGAGAGATAGGGCCAAGGTTGCTGTTGGTCACTAATAGGAAATCGCATACGTCTTTTCAGATGAGATGAAAATCATCGACCTTGGATGACCTTGAAGGTCACTGACAACCAGATACAACCACTGACAACCTAGCAACATTTCACTTCATTTATGTCACTGTCGCTCCTTTGCACGTCTAGAACGAAAAAACACAAATACAGTTAAACAATCTGTCTTCATTTACCCCTCACATAGCAACAGCGCAAACACAAAACTAGCAAACAAGCCATCTGATGGGAGAGATAATAAGGCAGTATCAGTCCTGTTCTTATATATAACGTAGTAACATAATTATAACATACATATACGCGGTAAAGTATTTTAGCGTGTATTTTTATCGGCCAGAAACTGTTTTCTGGAGCTATTTCGTCCAGGGATGGAAAACCTCGGTTTGAGGGAACTTTTTTTCCTTTTTTAGGTTTTAGTCTAAATGTACAAAGAAGACGGGATCATAAAAATTTTAAGACCAAGAAAGAACATCTTTTAAGATCACGTATTTTGTTCAGTAAATAATGCAACGACGAAATTCTAAAATCGCGATTAAAATATGAAATAAAATATTTGTATTATAAATTGCACAACAGATAAAAAAACAGAAAATGGGAATTTTGAGGAATTTTTATCGTCACAAGCATATAGCAAAGAAAGCTTTCGCGGGTGAATATTGGAGACTAGATTTTAAAAGAAAAACTTGTGAGAGTAGGAGGAATACGCGCGCAGTCGGCCAAAACGCTTATTTATTTACTTATTCATTCAACTAAGCACAGGCATTCACGGTTATTGAAACGCAAGTAACAGTTGATTTACCTGATAAGATTATATTGCCGACGCTGTTACTAAAAAGCTGCGATTTATGTACACAGATGTTGTTTATTTTACCATTAAGTAGTAGCCTACGCCAGACAAGTTTCAAGTCTTTAGTCAGTAAGGCCCCCAAAAAAATCCGCGCTTCCGGATGCAGCCGGCGAAAAAGTAGGACGGGGAACGGAATGTTTTTTTTATATATTTCTATATGGCACGTCGTACGTACAACAATAGTATCCCTGAGAACTGAAAGAAAATCAAGACACTGCAACGTAAAAGACGGGATGAAAAGGTTTTTTTCCAGTAAAAGTTGAGAACAAGCTAAAAACTGTCAAAAAATTCGAAGGTCTACTGAAAATTTTAGGGAGTGTCGTAGGTTTTTTCTGGGAACGGATGGCAAACGGAAGCGCAGGAAATTTTTTAAAGGCCCGACTCGCAAGACGACAGCGCTACGAACGATTAGCCTAATACTCTTTGGTGACAACACGTATACATACGATTCCACACGACGAATTATTGTAACAAAGCATCGCGAAACGCCGCAGTCGCCAATTCTGTTCTCTAATGGCCTGTTCACACCTACGACGCAACTCAAATCAACTGTGGTTGACAACGCAATGACGTCATTAGCATTGTGACGTCACATTGCTGTGCACAGACCACGCGTTGTTGCTAGCAGTTGAGCCGTGTTGAATCGCGTTGGCGTCATAGGTGTTAACTGGTCATAATGCACATTAACCCAGTAGCCTACACTGCGCCTCGAAAAACATCCCCGACATTACTGATTCTAACCTAAAGAAGAAGGATTATCCAATCTTAAGTAGTAATTTTTGGTACGAATATTCCGGACGCAACTGGCCACGGTCATTTGTGTCAAAAATAAGCCTTATCGTACCAAAAATTATTAAAATCTGATAATCCTTCTTCAAGTTACAATAGAAAAAGTTCGTATTTTTCTGATGCACAGCGTTAGGTAGGCCTAGATCTGAATATTAATAATCCGGACACAAACAGCAAAACTGGCAAGCACACTATTCCCTGAACCACTTTGATTTGACGAAAAGTCGCAGTACGTTGCACTGCATGCATGCCTTCGCTGATTATTCGGACTGCTAAGCATGACCGGAGTGTCACCTGCCATGTGGGATTGTGCCGGACTCAGTTATTGTTTTATACCAGTGTAAATCTTACCAGCCGTGGCCTAAGCAAACACAACTTCAATATATCTTCAGTATGAAAATCTTGCAACAATAAAACTAATAATCACAACAATACGAATAACGCCACAGAAACGTTTAACTTTTTAAGTAGGCAGCCTATACTTCCATTAGTAGTCTAAATACTACGGCTTGTTTGTGAACGGTAGGGTATCAGACTGCGCGATCGTGAGGTCGTGGGTTCGACTTCCGTTCAGGTTGCTATAAAGTGGTTACTAGTTGGATGGGTGACTGTCTGCAGACAGGTAAACCATCTCGGTATATAACCAACACCAAGGTCAACTCAGCCTTTCATCTCTCCGGGGTAGGTAAATCGAGTGTCGGCCTGTCTGGCTGGGGTTAAGGCGGGGCGCGTTCACCTGTGCAGCAGCTAACACTGTGTGATCCCATATGGCAGGTGACGCTGTGATGGGTTTCCTATTAAGAGCTATACACCACCTTTACCCTTTTCACCTTTTTTACCCAGCAGCACAGATCATGACACGGTTATTGCGACAGCTAATCTGGCTCATAATCATGACGAACGAATGTAGCCTACACTGTGAGTTAAAAAACACCCAACACAATCAAATATTGCAACACAATGCGGCAACAGAAACGCTATAGATTAAGCCAATAGACCACATTCTTGCAATTCTTCTCAGAATGTGAATACAGTGCTGAAATTGCGATTGAAATCGGTTATCGTTTGCCAAAGTTGTCACGAAAAGAGTGCGTGGGTGTTTTTAGATGGCTCTTGAGTGACATCGAATTAAAGAGCGACTTAATTGGGCCGAATGTCGTCTGTTTAGGCTGCTATCGTCTCTACCTAACCATTGCTATTTATTTTCTCAACGGAATAATTAAGTACAGCATAACGTAGGTTACAACTATCGACAACAATCTCAGTAGCGTCGTGGCAGGGGGGGCGGCGTAGGGGCAACTGCCCCGCCCCCTTCCCCCTAAATGTTAACCTGTCTGAAATTTAAAAAAAAATACAAAAGTCGAGGTTGAAAAATCCTCACTTTGGAGGAACGCAGGAGCAAAATCAAAATCTTGAGCATCCGTAACTGATCTCTGCTGTCAGAAAAATTGCAGCTGTTGGGCCAAAAAAACTGCAACTTTCTGCCCCCCCCTTCTTTACTCTTAAACCGCGACGCCGCTGACGATATACTCCACTGTGCAATTATTTTCACCGGAAAGCGTATACACAAGCTGCGGCAAACCTAACAGCTTCTCAACAACGTCAAAACCGTAGAAAACGAACGGAAAATGAAAGTACTGGTGGAGCAACAACAACAGGAACGAACGAAACAAGGCGCATTTATTTACTCGAACGACGCGCTCAGAAACGTAGAAAGGCACGCACACAACAAAGTAACGAACGCAAATCAGCACAGTCCGCACATCACTAAAGGCGTGTTCGCGGCGACAGAAATGCACTGAAATGGCACAGTTCTGCTGTTGCACTCCAGTGGCTTCTATCCCGATACCCGGTGGGCGCACTATGCACCAGTGAAAAATGGGGGTTTTGTTAAGGGTTTAGATCAAAACTCCCCCCTAATTTTTCACCGGGTAATCTACATTCTTAACAAAACTCCCCCACCCCATTTTTACTGGGCAATCGATGAGGCATAGAGAAGGGGAGTAGAGAAAGAGGGGAAGGGAAAAGGAACGGACGGAGGGGGAGGCAGGAATGGAAAGGAGCCCGAATGGAGGGGGGGCTTGAGCCGACAATGGGGAGGGAGAACTTGAACCTGAAAGTGGGGGAAACTTGCGCCCAATTTCGACTTCAGATTTGGGGACATAGAAGCTAGTAGCACTGTAGTGGGCACTGCGGCTTTCATCTCGGTTCATTTTATTTTTGTCGCTGTGAACACGCCTTAACGGCGCGGCGCGCGGCGACATTTGACATCGAAGTAGCACCATACAGCAGCAAAGTTACAATCATAATCGTAACGTTATGTTCAACAGTTGGCAGCGATACGACAACGAAACTTGCGGACGGATAGCCACAACAAGAGATCGAGTGATATGAACGAACAAATGTCACACCATTCAGACTGCTGAGTGACACGCCTCAAGTCGTGACTACATGTAGGCCCCTAAACAAGAATAGGATAGCCGACCATACTGGCTGTCAGTGGCCTTCAAGGTCATCCAATGTCAATGATTTTCATATAATCTTAAATGGCGTATTCGATTTCCTATATTAGTGATCAATAGCGGTCAAAATTGCTGCGAATTACTCGCAATTGAAAAAAATGACCAGTGCACTGTGCATTCAACAAATGTGTTTGCTGAAACAAAATTGCCACAGTGAATGGTGCATACCGGGTCCAAGGAGCCAGACAGTAAGCTGCCACTCAGCAAGACTATATGTCGAACTTTACCCACACGTCGCACTTTACCCATGCACACAGTTCGTTGACGCGCTACGAATGTTACATGAGAATAATAATTCACTCTGAACTGTTGACGTGGTCTTCGAAGTCACAGTGTCCTGGGCCACATTCTCAAAACTTCTTACATGTAACAAGATATTAGCAAGATTACCGTTCTTAGAAAATTCTTAGGAAAGAATGCCCATTCTCGAAACATCTTAGAAAAAACATTATGAGGAAAAGATCCTATGAGGCACATGTTTTAATAAATGCAATACGCCGTCGAGAAATCCTTAGTGACCTAACTTAGGAAAAACTTAGGAAAGGCAAAGAAAAATTCTTAGAGGAAAGTTTCGAGAAGAGGCCCCTGATCTCAAGACTAATAAGCGTGGTCTTGGACGCTCGGTCTTGATAGGTATCACTCTCGAATGGCTTTGTCATGGTACTCAGCCTATGGTCTTGCTCAGAACACTGAGACACTTGTGATGCCTGGAACATGTAGGCCTAACAAGTTAACAACGAAATTGGGCCGACTGGCTGAACACGCTTGGAATGTAAAACGTTAACTAACTCTAGTCAAATCATACAACACGTGGTTAATTCCTTTCCAAGGTTCGTTCTGTTGCGTCGAAATGGAAAATGGATTTTATAATTTTCAAAAGAACTGCTGCAGATAAGCTTTTTGGAATTTATCCCAAAGGAAACGTGATAGGATGGTCAGAAAATTAAAAATTAGCTTTGTTCCTGGCATGTCGGTAATTCTCACCACTGTCAGAAGTATACAAAGTCTGTGGCTGTTCCTGCTGATGTGCGCTGGCGGGCGGTAGGGGGACCAGAAGGGCTCAATCAAACCTGTCCGCCCTTCCCCTTGGCTATCAAGCCTGTCGCACTTGCTTGATAACCTTTTATACTGGCGTTCACCGGGTGACGGCGGGGTTTGTGTTGTATGTGTTGCTGGTTGTATCGCGTGGTCGGCGAGGCCCAGCCGTGCCAGACGTAGCTGCGACCGTGCCCGTTATGGTAGTGGAAGTAATGGTGTTAGAAGTGGGAAGCTGGCGGACTAGATCCAGTACGTGGTCGGACGCCGCAAGGACCTGGCTCTCGGCATATCGTCGACTGTTCTCGTCGATGTCGTCCGGATGGTAGCGATAGTTGGCCATGATCGTGCAGGACATTGACAGACCGCGAGGTGAAGTGTCCGCCAGCCAGTTGAGTCGCCAGAGCACCGCGCCGTTACGCAAATGAAAGTTCGCTGCACGCCGACAAACACGTCCCACAATTTACACAGACAATTTCGGAATTCGTTTCAATTCAATTTTATTTGTTTCAGACCACGCGGATCCATATCAGTAATAAACAGAGGACAGAAAGACGACAGAATTAGCTACACGCAAAAGACAGAAAGAGAAAACATGTTCTGTAGGCTTTATAGGAAAGTCCATATGTAAGTTTTTATATAGTACACAACCAGGTCATTATCACACAAATTCCACTGAACGCTAAAACATATCGAAAGTTATACATAACAGTGTTAAAACTTGCTAACCGTAACACATCTGTAATACTGTGATACTTGGCATATGAGTAGCAGTTCACCAGAAATACATAGGGCTAGAGAAGGAGGCTGATTGAGATGGTAGTATTACAGTATTACATAATACGCGCTGCGTATATACTATATAATGTACTGTGGTGGTATTTCCGCTGGCTGCACCGCGGGTCGAACTGCAGACCAATGGGTGACCGCAGTATTATTAGCTCATGCCAATCAGCTGCCACTTCCGAGATTGTAAAGCGTTTCTGGTCACAAGTCGAACTCACGTAAGAAGCGCTATAGCAAGTGTAGGCCTACAATACTTTAACAGGCACTTCGCCCATGGTTTACGATGATGATGACAGTGTCAATTTACCGACAGGGTTCAGCGCGTATCCTCGCTTCTTCTCGACGTAAAGATATCGCGCGCAAAGTCTGAGCAGAGGCTCCTGCAGGGTGGATACGACCTGGGGTTGATCGATCCATTCCTCACTGGACAGAACATCCCTGAGTACGCTAAACAGGACCATCTCAGGCACGTTGAAGACCGCCGACATACTCGCCAGCTCGTAGGTTGTCAGCAACAGCTGCTCCGGGTCCTCGCCGTTCTCTGCCAATATATACATCAGTGTAATCAGTTTCTCAGACCACCTCACTCAGCTCCCAGTGGTGCACACTGTAATGCCCCGTTTACACGAGGAAGCATACATGAAGCACACATAAAGCTAGCATCGTGAATGTTTGCAATATAGACCGTTGTCATGCCGGCTCTAAGCGTGCTTCACGTTTGCTTCATTTATGCTTCCTCACGTAAACGGGGTATAAGTTTCACAACTTTCGGGGACTGCAGTCGTGTGTCATAAAAATCAAACGACGGTCTAGTCTATGCGATCTGGGCGTGGTTTCAGTATATTACAGCACTGTCTGGAATGGTATATTGCGATAAATCACTGATCGACTGTTCAGCAGTGCGCCTTAAAATTCGAAGAAGAAAAAACTAAAGCAGACCCAAAAAATAATTACTCAAAAGTTCTTACACTGAGATTAAAAACCGCAATTGGAATTTCAGAAAGCCGGGGTTTCCCACTGCACGAAATGGTTAACACGCCAGCAAATAATCAATCAAAACACATTTAAGGCTTACGTAACTGAACTGAACTGAACTGACATGGTTTAGTTTTTGACGAATTGACCAACGGCCAACGTCCAACGGCGTCCGTAACGACGCTCACATACGCGTCAACCGATGACCAATCCTGCTTGCCCATTGGTCAGTGCGTCAAACACTAAACTGTGTCATTTCGGTTTAGTTCAGTTCAGTTACGCCTAGTCGGTCTGTACGCGCCTTTATACAGCGCTATATGTTGCAAACGAATAATTGGAGGCGCACAAGTCCAGAAACCAGTTAGTGAAGGTCCTATAGCAGTTTTTACTTGGACCACGTTAAAAAACTTTAATGTAAAACTTTAAAACTTTAATGTAATGATTATACGTATGTGACGGATGGGTGACAGGCCTGTCGAAAGCCACAGCAGGACTCGAGGAAACATTCTCGCGGGGCCCCTCTGGGGAGAAATTTTTAAATTTTTCTTTTTAAAACGGCGCATTCTGGTGTACTTTATATTTCTGAGCGACGGCGGAGGCCCCCAAACATCGCGAAGCCCGGGGTAACTTACGCCGTTACCCTCTCCCCTCTCGACGGGCCGTTGGGAGATCGTACACTGACCACGTAGTCGGACGTAGGTTGAAATCTCGTCTAGAAGCCAGTCGCGGAAGCCGGGGACCGGAGAGAGGCTGGCGAACTGGTTCATTCGCGGAAAGTCGGCGAGCAGATCGACGATGATTCGTTTGATTACCTGTCCGCCCAGCTCGACCCCCTGCAAACCTGCAAACGTTTCACGCAACTCTTTCACCACTGGGCCCTAGGTCAACTCAGCCTTCCATCCTTCCGAGGTAAATAAATCGAGTACCGCCCTATCCGGCTGGGGTTGAGGCGGAACGCGTTCACCTGCGTTGGGTGGCAGGTAACACTGTGTGATCCCATATGGCAGGTGACGCTCCGTGGCTCTGAGATGGGTTTCCTAAACATCACCTTTAACTTTTAACCTTTAACTACATGACACTGCACGATCGAACCCGGCGTTGTTGCCACTGTTGGCCTTTGCTACCCAGTTGGTTCCGTCTGGCTGTCTGTCGTCTGCAGTGCATGTATTGTGGCTAAACGGTACGTCTTACCGGAAAACTGTCTAAACAACTAAATAGGGTTATCCAACGGTCGGCCACCTCTAGCAATAGCTGGTTTTCTTGTCATTGCGAAATCGAATCGCCATTTACCCATTTTCTGCCTATCTGTCGTCTGTCACATTCGTGCACCTCGCTTAAACCATTCGATGGATTTAGATGCCATTTGGCAGGTACTTTTGCGAGGTCCAACGACACATTGTGACTCGCCAATGGAAGGGGAGTTTGGAACTTAACCCCCCCCCGGCCAAAACTTGCACTTGCCACTTATGATAAACCAGGCAGCAGAACCGCTGACCGATTTTGCCTCTTATGAAATCATTTTCTACTTGTTGTCAATCAATCATCATTCTCTGATGTTTCATTAGATTACGTTGTACAACGTAGCCTGTTGCGTCCTTATGTTTGCGGAAAATAAACTGACGAGAAATGATGATGGCAACTGTAGTTTCGGCGTAATGTGTGCGCTGGTTTACACAAAACGGTCAGGCGAAGAAAATGGAAAATGCACATTATACGGTAAAGCCATGTGAGACCTCGCTGCGTGGACGTGATGGAATAAAACACGGATGTCGTGATGCGTTTCGGATCCTCACAAGTCAGCGAATCGTCGACGTGAACGCTGCTTCTTTCCGTATCGTTCACCGAACCCACGATTGACTGCAAGCACACTACACGTACGGTTAAAAGTGGCCAAATTATATAGCTCTTCATAGGAAACCCATCTCAAAGCTACGAAGCGTCACCTGCCATATGGGATCACTTGCCACCCGACACAAGTAAATGTGCCCAGCCATAACCCAAGCCAGACAGGCCGGTACTTCAAACTCGACTTACCTATCCCGAAGGCACAGAAGGCTGAGTTGACCTTGGCGTTGGTTATGTACCAAGATGGTTCACCTGTCCGTAGACAGTCACCCATCCAAGTACAACGAAGCCTGTTGCGTCCTTATGTTTGCGGAAAATAAACTGACGAGAAATGATGATGGCAACTGTAGTTTCGGCGAAATGTGTGCGCTGGTTTACACAAAACGGTCAGGTAGCGACCCAACCGGGAGTTGAACCAACGACCTCTTGATCGCACGTGCAACAACCTAAAATACACTTATACATGCTGAATAATGAGGAGAAAACAATGTCAGTTGGCCAGATGTCGCCACATTACGCGGCCGTCCAGTCCATCTAGCTATTAGACAGCACTAAATCATTCTGAACGACAACTGAAAGGCCACAGTCCTGTATATTAGGCCTACCTACAGCGAAACGCTGCACCTGGTGTGCTTGGGCTGCACGGTTTACCCCAGTACAAGAAGCCCAGCGTCGCCAGGATAGCCGACCGTACTGGTTGTCAGTGACCTTCAAGGTCATCCAAGGTCGATGATTTGTAGGTCATTTAAAAGCCAATATGCGACTTCCTATTAGTGACTAATAGTAACCTTGGCAGTATCTCTCACCGTTTTCGAGATATGGCTAGTTTTCCACTAAATTTCCTACCCCATCCATTTGAAAATGTTCTCATTGCACTAGATGACTGACATTTTGCATACCCATGTTTAACGCACGACTAATTATTCGTAAAAAGTTTTCCCCTACTATCTACCCGTTAGCCAGGGTAGGCCTACATCCGTTACAGACAGACAGACATACAAACCGATGGACGACAACCATGCCAATAGCTGGACAGTTACTTAAGTACGGTCGGCTAAAAACCAGTGACGGCTTATAATAGGCGTACGCGTATTCTTCTGCATGCTGAGAATTTTAAGTGGTTAACTGAACATAAGATATCACACGTCGGTTTTAGCTGCGCGCATCAGCGATGGACGTTTATAGAATTCTAGGCCATACTAAAACCGTGTGAATTTTCCACGGCTTTTACGTCGTGGTCAGCAAAAACACTGAAATGTAGAAAAAAAAACAAAGACACGCTTATTAGACATTAAAGCGAAAATCTGCTCGAATCTCTGTTCTGTTCTGAGACTGCGAAAAGCCTGAAAAAACGCTTTTACATCATTACTGTAGCCTACAGGTAAAACAGCAAAAACAAGAAATTAGAGAATGCAAGGCGTAATACTGCTGAAGTTATTATCGCAAGGTAATTGGACGAAGGCGGCCGCCGGTAAAGAATTAAGGGAGAGGAAAGGGAAAGACAGCGAGGCGTAAGGAGGAGGAAAAACGGTCCCAAGATCCGAGCTAAATTTTCTGCAGGAAAAAGAGTGGAAAAGCAAAGTGTATGAATAGGAAGAGAAAGTGAAACAAGAAATTTGAGCTAATGCTCACGAGACGCGCGAAAGCCCATAGCAGTTCCGGTTCAGTAGTTTAGCTGAAAATTGGGGTGTTCACGCTAAGTTAATATACAAATGCCAAATTCTCTATCTGGATCGCATAACGATAGTAGCGTGGCGCCACCTTGTGAATGATATAGACTTGTGTCGCAGCCCGAAATCGCCAAAAAATCCATAAAACCCCATATTTTGGCGTTCAAGGTCATTCAAGGTCATTGAATTCGGCGCGCCTATTGAGAGCCAGTGTATGACTTCCTATTAGTGATTAATAGTAACCTAGGCCCTATCTCGCACCGTTACTGAGATACAGCGACTTATTGGCCAAAAATCGCAAA